>TARA_R110002020_G_scaffold15555_43_pt1 | contig 15757 bp, 14 predicted proteins | sample TARA_R110002020 | Tara Oceans TARA_R110002020 (sample SAMEA4396489) | marine metagenome | biome: Westerlies Biome; feature: [MES] marine water layer (ENVO:01000295) within the mesopelagic zone...; material: water (ENVO:00002006), including particulate matter (ENVO:01000060) such... | reverse complement strand
CGCGCCCGCGCGGCGCCAGCCACTGCCGCGCGTCCGGCGCGCAAACCGGGCCTTTCCGCCTCCCGCCTCGCGCAAACATTACGGAATGTTCAGTGGCGCCGCCGATGGCGGCTCCTGTACCCTCGACGCCAATGGACCGCCGCCCGACGGGCCGGCCTGAACGTCCCGATCCGCGGTGCGCACCAAGCATCGCTTGCGCGAACCGCCCCATCGAAACCGGAAGGATTGCAGCGGATGAAGGCACGATACGCGCTGGTCGCGGCTCTCGGCGCCAGCCTCCTCGCCGTCCCGGCCGCCTCGGCCGAGACCTCTTTTGCCGATCTGAAGATCGCCCCGAACACCTCCACCTTCACCCTCGACAACGGCCTGCAGGTCGTCGTCATCCCGGACCACCGGGCGCCTGTCGTCACCCACATGGTCTGGTACCGGGCCGGCGCGGCCGACGAGGCGGCCGGTGAATCGGGTGCGGCGCATTTCCTCGAGCACCTGATGTTCAAGGGGACCGAGGCGCATCCCGACGGCTTCTCCAAGGTCGTCACCTCCCTGGGCGGCCAGGAGAACGCCTTCACCTCCCAGGACTACACGGCCTATTTCCAGCAGATCGCCAAGGACCACCTCGGACGGATGATGGAACTCGAGGCGGACCGGATGGCCAATCTGGCGCTCGAGCCGGAAGAGGTGGCGCGCGAACTCGACGTGGTGCTGGAAGAGCGCCGGATGCGGGTCGACAACGATCCCTCCTCCATTCTCGGCGAGGCCTTCGACGCGACGCTGCACGTCAACAGCCCCTACGCCGATCCGGTGATCGGCTGGCCAAAGGAAGTCTCGGCGCTGAACCGCGAGGCGGCGTTCGCCTACTACGACCGCTTCTACACCCCGGAGAACGCCGTGGTGGTGATCGCCGGCGACGTGACCCCCGAAGAGGTGGAGGCGCTCGCCCGGAAGACCTACGGCCAGGTGGAAAGCCGCGTCGACCTGAAGCCGCGCGCGCGCTCGCAGACCCCGGCTCTCGGCTCGCTGCGCACCGTGCGCTACGCCGATCCGCGCGTCGGCCAGCCGTCGCTGCGCCATGGCTGGGTGGTGCCGAGCTACGCGACCGCCGAGCCCGGCGAGGCCGAGGCCCTCGACGTGCTGTCCCAGATCCTCGGCGGCGGCTCGACCAGCCGGCTCTACGACGCGCTGGTGCGCGAGGGCGACGTCGCCTCCTCCGTCGGCTCCTGGTACCAGGGCAACGCGCTCGATCCTGACACCTTCATGGTCTACGCCGTGCCGCGCGACGGGGTCGACTTCGACGCTGTGCAGGAGGCGATCGGGAAGACCATCGAGGAGATCGCCCAGAACGGCGTCAGCGACGAGGAACTGGAGCGCGCCAAGCGGGCGCTCGTCGCCAGTGCGCTGTTCGCCCAGGACAGCCAGCAGCGGCTGGCCCGCATCTTCGGGCTGGCGCTGACCACCGGGCAGACCATCGAGGACGTCCAGACCTGGCCCGCGCGCATCGCCGACGTCACCGCCGACCAGGTGCAGGCCGCCGCCCGGACCTACCTGTCGCCCGACCAGGGCGTCACCGGCTACCTGGAGAAGAAGGCCGCGGGCAAGGACTCCTGATCGAAGCCGGCCGCCGCCCCAAGGGGCGCGTGCCGGTCCGCCTGCCCGCAGATCCATTCGCAACCGTCCGTCATGGAGCGCCGCCGCCCCACCGCGCGCCCTGAAGGAGAGGAGACCTCTTCATGTTGACCGTTCTCGCCCGCCGCGCCCGCCAGTCGCTCGCGGCCCTCGGCTTCACCGCCGCGATCGCGCTGGCCGGCGCCACGCCCTCCCGGGCAATCACCATCGAACAGGTGACCAGCCCGGGCGGCATCGAGGCCTGGCTGGTGTCCGACGACACCGTGCCGGTGGTGATGATGAACTTCGCCTTCAAGGGCGCCGGCGGCTCGCAGGATCCGGCCGACCTGCCCGGCGTGGCCAACCTGCTCTCGGCGCTGCTCGACGAGGGCGCCGGTCCTTATGATTCCGAGGCCTTCCAGACCGCGCTGCAGGACCGCTCGGTGCGGCTGTCCTTTTCCGCCGACCGCGACACCTTCTACGGCAACCTGCAGATGCTCGCCGACAACCCGGCGGAAGGCGTCGAGCTGCTGAAGGTGGCGCTGACCGAGCCGCGCCTCGCCGACGAGGCGATCGGCCGGATGCGCGACCAGATCATTTCCGGCATCCGCCGCGACCAGCGCGATCCGATGGAGGTCGCCGCCGAGCTGTGGTCGAAGAGCGCGTTCCCCGACCACCCCTATGGCCGGCCGCTGGACGGCACCGAGGAGAGCGTGGCCGCGATCACCCGCGACGACCTGGCCGCGTTCAAGGACGCCACCATGGCGCGCGGCAACCTGCACGTGGTCGTGGTTGGCGCCATCGACGCGGGCACGCTGAAGCCGCTGCTGGACGAGGCGTTCGCCGGCTTGCCGGACACCGCCACGCTGACGCCGGTGCCGCACGTGCTCCCGAAGACCGGCGAGACGGTCGCGGAGACCATGGACGTTCCCCAGGCGGCGATCCGCTTCGGCGGCCCAGGCCTGGAGCGGTCGGACCCCGACTTCATCCCCGGTTTCGTGTTGAACTACATCCTCGGCGGCGGATCGTTCTCCTCGCGCCTGTTCGAGGAAATCCGCGAGAAGCGCGGCCTGGCGTACTCGGTCTATTCCTACCTGGTGCCCCTTGACCATTCGGCGGTGTTCGGCGGCGGCACTGCCACCCGCGCCGACCGGGCCGACGAGACGGTCAGCCTGATCAAGGCGGAGATCGCCCGGATGGCCGAGGCCGGCCCGACCCAGACGGAACTGGACGAGGCCAAGGCCTACCTGACCGGCGCCTATCCGCTGCGCTTCGATTCGTCCGCCTCGATCGCCGGCCAGCTCCTGCAGATCCAGCTTGAGGACCTCGGGATCGATTATGTCGACCAGCGCAACGCCCTGATCGAGGCGGTGACCCTCGACGACGTGAAGCGCGTGGCCGACCGGGTGCTCGGCGCCGCCGAGCCGACGTTCGTCACCGTGGGCCCGTCCGGATCCTGATCCGCCCCGACGGCGGTGCGGTGCGGACATGCCGCACCGCAGCTTGACTCATCGGGTCGCGGTGCGCGTCATGGTCCGGGTTCGGCAGCCCGCTCAGGTTGCCCGGCGAAGGGGACGAAGCCTGTGATCACCCTGATCGTCAGCGGTATGGATTGCCGGAGTTGTGGCGGCGTCATCCGGGAGGCGGTGCATTCCATCGATCCCGGCGCCGACGTCGACATCGACGTGGAAGAGGGGCGCGTCGACATCGACACCCCCGCCCCGCTCGAGCGGTTCATCCTCGCCATCGAACGCGCCGGCTTCAACGTCGAGCACTGAAGAATCTTCTCGCTCACGCCGATCGCTTCGCTCGCCGGCTCGTCGGGGGCGCCCGGACCGGGCGGCGAGGTCGCGCGCTGGCTCCGCTATCCCAAGGAAACGTGGACACCGGTTTTCCGTCCGCTGCCGACGGCAGACGGACTTGCCGTGCCCAGGCACGCCGGTGCCGGCCACCTCCTGCTTCGCTCATCTCGGCAAAAGCGCGAGGAGCGAAGCAGGACGAACTGCCAGATGAGGGGCCCCTACCCGCCGAGGTTCGTGTTGAGGAACGCCGTCGTGCGCGCCCACGCCTCGTCGGAGGCCGCCTTGTCGTAGCGCGCCGCGTTGGTGTCGTTGTTGAAGGCGTGGTTCACCCCCTCGTAGACGAACACCTCGTAGGGCTTGCCGGCCGCGTCCAGCGCGGTCGTGTAGGCATCGATGCCCGCGTTGATGCGTTCGTCGAGCCCCGCATAGTGCAGCAGCAGCGGGGCAGAGAGATCGCCGACCCGCTCGGCCGGCAGCTGGCGTCCGTAATAGGCAACGGCCGCGCCAAGGGGCGTGCCCGCCGCGGCCAGCCGGTTCGCCCAGCCGCCGCCCCAGCAGAAGCCGACCACGCCCACCTGACCGTTGGTCGCCGGGTTCTCCGCCAGCCAGGCGACAGCGGCCTTGAGCGCCGCTTCGACGTCTCCGTCGTCGAGCTGGCCGATGAGATCGCGCGCCTGGTCCGGGTCGCCGGGCGTGCCGCCCTTGACCGACAGGAGATCCGGCGCGAGCGCCACGAAGCCATCGGCCGCGAGGCGGCGCGCCACGTCCTCGGTGTGCGGGTTGAGGCCGCGGTTCTCGTGAATGACGATCACGGCGGGGCGCTTCTCAGCGCCTTTCGGACGGGCCAGATAGCCGCGGACCTCGGTCCCCTCCGCGTCGAAGCTCACCTGCTCCGTCTCGATCCGGGCGTCGTCCTCGGGGACGATGGCGGCCTGCGCGTAGTTGTTTTCCAGAAGCGGCAGCAACGCGGTCGCGGCGGCGGTGCCGCCGGCGAGGCCGGCCAGCCGCGTCATGAAGCTGCGGCGGCTCATCCCGCCGTGGGTAAAGGTGTCGAACAGATCGATGATGTCCTGGCGTATTGGCATATCCGCCCTCCCGGCTGGGTATCGCGCCGGAGGGCGCCCTCACCGGCTCCGGCTCACCAGGCATCAGGATAGCGAATGCGGTCGATCCCGCCCGCACGAAGCGCGCGCGGCAGGATCACATTATCTCGATGGACGATCGCTGTCGGAGGCCTCAGGCGGCGCCGCCGGCCGGTGTGGCCGTCACCATCACCTTCTTCGGATAGAACGCCACGTAGTCCTTGATGTCGGCGACGCCCGGCAGCGGCCGCTGGTAGCTCCAGACGGCGTTCTCGATGCGGGTTCCGGCGACCGAGATCGACCAGTAGCTGGCGTCGCCCTTGTACGGGCAGTGGGTGGAGTGATCCGACGGCACCAGGAACGACTGGGCGACATCCGCCTTCGGCAGGTAATAGACGGCCGGGTAGGTGGATTCCTGCAGGACGAGAGCGTGCCGGGTGTCGGCAATGACGGTGCTGCCGTGGGTGACGACCACCGTCCCCTGGAACGGCGATATGGAAATCGGGTGCTGGGGATTCGGATCGATCACGAAGGCCTCCGCAGGCGTTGGACGGTGACGACGTCGGTGGCATAGAAGTCCGGACCGGCCCGCAAGGTTCCCGCAGCGGCCGACACCGCGATCACACGTCGCGAACGACCACGTCCGGCCGGCGCCTCAGTGCGGCTTCGCACCGTCGTTGCCGCCATCATCGGGCGGCAGGTCGTCGTCCGACAGGATCCGCCACTTGGCGCCCTCCAGGTCGTCATACTGGCCGGTGCGGAGCGACCACAGAAATGCCGCGAGCCCGATGAGACCCAGCGCCAGTGCCGCCGGCACGAGGATCAGCAGGATGTTCATGCCGGCGCCACCCTGCCAGCAGCGCCCGTGGCCGGCTCGGACCCCTCCCCCCCGGCGGGGCGCGGCGCCGACTGGGCACGCAGCGCGTTCGCCGTGACCAGCAGCGACGAGCCCGACATGGCGATGGCCGCGATCAACGGCGTCGCGTGGCCGGTCACCGCGATCGGCACGGCAATCAGGTTGTAGGCCAGCGCCAGCCCCAGATTCTCGGTCATGATCCGGCGCGCCCGGCGTCCGATGGCGAGCGCCAGCGGGATCGGCGCCAGCCGTTCGCCCAGGAACACGACATCCGCCGCTGCCTGGCTCACGTCGACGGCCGAGACCGGCGACATGGAGACCGAGGCGGCGGCCAGCGCGGGCGCGTCGTTGAGCCCGTCGCCCACCATCAGCACCCGCCGGCCCTCGCCCTGCAACGCCTCGAGCACGGCGATCTTGTCGGCCGGCTTCAGCCCGGCCTGCCAGTCGGTTATCCCGAGCGCACCGGCAACCCGCGCCACCGCCGGTCCGCGGTCTCCGGAGAGCACCTTCACGTCCAGCCCGTCGCGCATCAGCGCGGCAACGGTCTCGGCCGCGTCCGGCCGCAGCACCTGCTGCACCGCCAGCACCACCGGCTGGCACCCCGCGATCCGAAGACCGACCAGCGTGGCATCGGGATAACGCACCGCCATCGCGGCCGCTTCCGCTTCGGCACCCGCGAAGGCCGGCTTGCCGAGCGTGACCTCCACGCCCTCGATCCGGCCCACGACCCCCGATCCCGCCACCTCGCGCACGTCGGTCGCGGTGCGCGCGGGCCTTCCGCCGCCGGCGATCGCCAGCGACACGGGATGCCGCGAGCCCACCGCCAGCGCGCGGGCCGCCTCCAGCGCAATCTCGGGCAGCTCGCCCTCGTTGGCGATCCGCGCCGAGGGGGTGGTCAGCGTGCCGGTCTTGTCGAAGACGACGGTGTCGACCACCGCCAGCCGCTCCAGCGCGTCGCCGGAATGCAGCAGCAGCCGGTTGCGGAAGAAGGCGCCGGCTGCCGTCACCTGCACGGCCGGCACCGCGAGCGCGATGGCGCACGGGCAGGTGATGATCAGGACGGTGATCGCCACCACCAGCGACCGCTCCACCCCGGCGCCCAACGCCAGCCAGGCGACAAAGGTGACGAGCGCCGCGCCGTGGACGAAGGGGGCGTACCAGCGCGCCACCCGGTCCGCCAGCGCCACCGAGCGCGAACGCGCCGTCATCGCCTTGTCGAGCAGCCGGTTGACCTCGTCGAGCAGCGTCCCCTCGCCCGCTGCCGCCACCCGGACCGTCAGCACGCCTTCGCCGTTGAGCGTGCCCGCGAACACCCGGTCGCCCGACGCCACCGGCTGTAGCATGGTCTCTCCGGTCACGAGCGACTGGTCGATCTCCGAGAACCCGGAGACCACGTTGCCATCGACGGGCACGCGACCGCCGGCCGCGACCTGCACCAGCGCGCCGGCTCCCACGTTGGCGACCGGCACCTCGCGCAATCCACCGTCCTCCGCCACTAGCACCGCCGTGTCGGCCCTGAGCGCGGCCAGGTTCTCGGCGAACGTGCGGGTGCGCCGCCGCATGACGTGGTCGAGCACCCGCCCGAGCAGCAGGAAGAACAACAGCATCAGCGCCGATTCGAAATAGGTGTCGGAGCCGGCCGTAAGCGTGCCGTAGAGCGACAGGCCGAGCGCCAGGATCACGCCGAGCGCGATGGGAACGTCCATGTTCACCCGGCCGTGGCGGACCGCGTTGAAGGCGCTCAGATAGAAGGTCTGGCCCGCGTAAGCCGCAGCCGGCAGCGCGATCAGCGCCGACATCCAGTGAAACAGCAGCCGCGTCTCGGGCGTGATGTCGGAAACGTTGCCCGACCACACCGACACGGAGAACAACATCACATTCATCGCCGCGAAGCCGGCGACCGCCAGCGCCCGCAGAAGCGCGTTGCGCTCGCGCCGGAAACTGTCGTCGATCTGGCCGCGCACGAACGGCCGCGCCTCGTAGCCGATGTCGGCGAGCGTGGAGACGATCGCCCCGCCGTCGATGGCCTCGGGCCGCCAGGTGACCGACAGCCGCCGGTTGGAAAGGTTCACGCGCGCCCGCTCGACGCCGGGGACGCCGGCCAGGCTGCGCTCGATCCTGCTCATGCACGCGGCGCAGTGGATCCCGTCGACGGCCAGCTCCATGGAGCGCAGCCCCTCGCCGTCGGGTTCAGAAAACGCGGTCCAGTCGCGCACGGCGGTTGTCATCGCACCTGGCCGTTCCCCAGGATCACGATGCGGTTCACCGACCGGAACGTCACTCCGTCGCCGGCGCGGGCATCGATGGCCAAGTCGTACTGTCCGGCCGGCAGCGGATCGGCAAGACCGCCATAGATCCCGGTCTCGCCCTCGAAGAGGCTGACTTCGCGGTCCAGGCCGTCATGGGTGGGGCTGCCCAGCCGCGCGGTCACCGAAAGGCCGGACAGCGGCGCGCCGTCACGGTCGTTGGCGTCCAGCCGGATGGCGATGGGGTCGGCTGGCCCGCCGGCCGACACGCTCTCGTTCATCTGCCAGCCGAGGTCGCGCTGCTGCTGCGCCGCCTCCAGCATTTCCGGATATTCCCGGCCGGCCTGGTAGGCGCTGTTGGTCACCACGCCCGGAAACGATCCGACCGCCAGCCAGATGAGAATCACGTTCGCCACCGTGATGATGCCGAAGAAGACCACGAGCCCGAAGAAGACCTTGCGGCCGTTGAGCCGGAAGCCCGTGGCAGTGTCGGCGGATCCCGTCGTCATGTCGTCTCACCCATCGAAGTGGCTCACCGGGCGCACCCCGACACCGGGGAGGCCCACTCTGACCGTCGGTTCAATTCACGTTCCCGCGGCGAACCGGCACCGGCATCACCGGGACCGCGGGCACCGAAGCCTATTGCGTCTTGAACGTGTCCATCGCCGTCGCCCGCTCCCCGTCTTTCACGTCGACGATCTGGAAGGTCACGTCGGTCGCCGGATCGACGACCCCGCCGTCGGGCGTGAACACCAGCACGCGGATCTCGCGGGTCCGGTCCGGCCCCACCGTGACGATGGGGTTGCCGTTGATCGACTGGTCGATGCCGACGGCCTCGATGCGGGTCTCGTCGGGCAGCCCGACCACCCGCAGCAGGAAGGTGCGCTCGATCGGCCGCTTGTTGAGGAGCCGGACGGTGTAGCCGTTGCGGATGCCGCCGTCCGACAGCTGCACGAACACCGGGTTGCGGTCGTGCAGCACGCTGATGTCGGCGAACGAGCGGGACGTCAGCGTGTAGATCATGATCGAGCCGACCAGCGCGATGATCGCCGCGTAGATGACGGTGCGCGGGCGGACCATCTTGTAGATCGGCGGCTTGCCTTCGGCGCGGCGCTCCAGGTTCATGTCGGTGTCGTAGCCGATCAGGCCGGTCGGCCGGCCGATCTTCTCCATCACCGTGTCGCACGCGTCGATGCACAGCCCGCACTGGATGCACTCCAGCTGCAGCCCGTCGCGGATGTCCACGCCGGTCGGGCAGGACTGAACGCACTGGTAGCAGTCGATGCAGTCGCCGGCGGGCAGGCCCTGCTCGGCCCGCCGGGCCATCTCCTTCAGCGAGCCGCGCGGTTCGCCGCGATCCGTCCGGTAGGTGACGTTGAGTGCCCACTCGTCGGTCAGCGCGGCCTGGATGCGCGGCCACGGGCACATGTAGATGCACACCTGTTCGCGCATCATGCCGGCCAGCGCGTAGGTGGTGAAGGTGAAGATCGCCACGAACACGTAGGTGATCATCGATGCCTGGCCGGTGAACAGGTTCACGACCATCGTCGGGGCGTCGCCGAAATAGAGAATCCAGGCGCCACCGGTCCACATGGCGATGGCCAGCCAGAGGACGTGCTTGACGCCCTTCTTCGCGAGCTTCTGCGCCGTCATCGGCTGGCGGTCGAGGATCATCCGCTCGCGGCGGTCGCCCTCGATCCAGCGTTCGATCAGCATGAACAGGTCGGTCCATACCGTCTGCGGGCAGAGGTAGCCGCACCACACCCGCCCGGCCACGGCGTTGATCAGGAACAGCGCCAGCGAAGCCAGAATCAGCAGGCCGGTGATGTAGTAGACCTCCTGCGGCCAGATCTCGATGGAGAAGAAATAGGCGCGCCGTCCGTCCAGGTCGATCAGCAGCGCCTGCCCGGGCGCGTTGGCGCCCCGGTCCCAGCGCACGAACGGCAGGAAGTAGTAGATGCCCAGCGTGACGGCCAGCACGCCCCACTTGATGCGCCGGAATCGCCCGTGCACCGCCTGCGGATAGATCTTCTTGGCCGCCACATACATTGGCCCATCGCCGGCTGTCCCGCCGCCCGATGTTTCGACGCGCATCGTCATATCCTTCGCAATCTCTCGGCCCGAATGAGATCCGCAAATCGGCTCATCGGGCAGTGTGATCGCGGCGGACCGTGCGCGCCTTGATTGGCATCAAGCGCGGGGCGCAATGCCGCAGTGCGTGCGTGGAGGAGATCCCGGCGGCGGTGGCTTCGGCCTGGCGCCTGGCGCGGCCGGGGCACGACGCGGATGCAGGCCCCGGATCCGCATCCTGAGGAGAGCTAGTGCCGGTGGCTCTCGCCAACCCCGAACAGGCGGCCGCGCTCGGTGATCAGCACGGCGACCAGCGACGCGACGGCGAAGGCGGCGCAACCGCGGATGAGCGGCTGCACGCTGCCGTCGAACTCCTGGCCGACGATGGTGCCCAGCACGGCCCCGACGCCGGTCATGTAGGCGCCGATCAGCGACGAGCCCATGCCGGCCACCCGGCCGAGCGGCTCCATGGCGAGGGCATTGAAGTTCGGCAGGATCAGGCCGACACAGAAGAACGCCGCCCCGAAGAAGACGGTGAACGTCACCAGCGACAGCGGTGCGATCTCGTCAACCACCATGCAGACGAACAGGATCAGCGCCATCGCGGTCAGGGCACTGTGGGACAGGCGACGCATGCCGAGGCGCTCGACCATCGTCGCGTTGGCCAGCGACGAACCGGACATGAAGATCGCCACCGCCCCGAACAGGATCGGGAACGAGGCGCCCAGGCCGAACACTTCCTGGTAGATCTGCTGGGCGGAGCTGACGTAGCCGATCAGCGTTCCGAACATGAAGCCCAGCGAGACCGCATAGCCGACCGACTGGCGCGTCGTCACCACCGTCCTGAAGGCCGCCCAGAGCCCGCCCACCGATAGCGGCGTGCGGTTCTCCGGCGGGCAGGTTTCCGGCAGGCGGACCCCGGCCCACGCGAACAGCGCCACGCCGACGAACAGCAGGAAGGCGAAGATCCAGGTCCACGGCCCGAACGCGCTGATGGCGCCGCCGACCGATGGCGCGATCACCGGCACGATGATGAACACCATCATCACGAACGACATCACCTTGCCCATGGCCCGGCCCTCGAACCGGTCGCGCACCATGGCGACGGCGATCACCCGGGGACCGCCGCAGCCGATGCCCTGCACGAGACGGCCGGCCAGCAGATATTCGAAGCTCGGCGCCATCATCGAGAATACGGTTCCGGCCAGATAGACGAGCAGGCTGACATAGAGGACCGGCTTGCGGCCGTAGCGGTCCGACAGCGGCCCGTAGATGATCTGCCCCAGCGCGAAGCCGATCATGTAGACGCCGACCACCAGCTGCCGGTGATTGACGTCGGTCACCGAGAAGGCGTCGCCGATCTCGGGAAGCGCGGTCAGCATGACGTCCACGGAGAAGGCGGTGAGCGCCATCATCAACGCGATGATCGCGATGAACTCGATGAACGGCAGCCCGAGGGCCTCGCGGGCCTGCCGGCGGGCGGCTTCCAGCGGATCGGCGGAGGGAGTTTCGTGATTTCGCATATTTTTTGATACCCGGTCTCCGCCCGGCTCGCCATGCCGGCAGCGGGTTGCTCCCCCACCCCGTCTGCATGGCGGCTGTCGCACCCCCCGTCACCAAGTGAAGGTCAGCCGGCGGGGTCCGTCCTCCGGGCGCCGGTGCCGGTCAGCGGATTCGCTGGGTCATGACGGTAGCCCAGCGTCTCGAAGCGCAGCGACAGCGCATCGACCAGGAGCAGCTTGCCAACCAGCCCCGAGCCGATGCCGAGGATTTCCTTCAGGACCTCAAGTGCCTGGAGCGTCCCCACGAGCCCGGTGAGCACGCCGAGGATCCCGGCCTCCGCGCAGCCCGGGATGACGCCGGCCGGCGGCGCCTCGGGAAACAGGCAGCGATAGGTAGGGTTCGGCTTCCCGTCCGGCCCCGTCTCGAACGGCCGCAACGTGGTCAGCGATCCGTCGAAGCGGCCGACCGCCGCCGTTACCAGCGGACGCGCCTCCCGGCAGCAGGCGTCGGAGACGGCATAGCGCGTCTCGAAGTTGTCGGAGCCATCGGCGACGATGTCGTAGCCGCGCACGAGGTCGCCGGCATTCTCCGCCGTCAGCCGGACGGCGTGGCCGACCACGTCGACGTTGGGATTGAGATCGGCGACGGCCTCGGCGGCCGAGGCGATCTTCGCCCGGCCGATGTCGGCGGTGCCGTGCAGCACCTGCCGCTGCAGGTTCGACAATGCCACCGTGTCGTCGTCGACGATGCCGATGCTGCCGACGCCGGCGGCAGCCAGGTACTGGATCACCGGCGAACCGAGCCCGCCCGCGCCGATCACCAGCACGCGCGCCGCCTTCAGCTTCTGCTGCCCCGGGCCGCCCACTTCGGGCAGCACCAGATGGCGCGCATAACGTTCGATCTCGTCGGGGGAAAAGCTCATGCGCCGATCTGACCACGGCCGACGCCCCGGTCAAGCGCGCTGCCGACATGGGCAATCCGCGAACTGAAGGACTTCATGGCAAACCCCTGCAATTCCTGGATTAAACGCGAACTTCTTTAGCAGTCACCTTCGCCCGGAAAGGCCGCCTGTCGATCCGAAGCCGCCGCCGCCGCGCGCGGTATCCGGCAGGGCGTCGACCTCCTCGATGGCCACCTGCAGCACGGGCGCCACCACCAGCTGGGCAATCCTGTCGCCGCGCGCGATGGTCACCGGCTCGGTACCGAGATTGACCAGCAGCACCCCCACCTCGCCCCGGTAGTCGGCGTCGATGGTGCCGGGGGCGTTGAGAACGGTGAGGCCGTGCTTCGCCGCCAGCCCCGAGCGCGGCCGGACCTGACCTTCGGTGCCCGCCGGCAGGGCGATCTGCAGCCCGGTCGGCACCTGCACCCGCGCGCCGGGCGCCACCGTCAGCGGAGCGTCCTCGGCCACCGCCGCGATCAGGTCGAGGCCGGCCGCGCCCGCGCTCTGGTAGGCAGGCAACGGCAGGCCCTCCGCGTGGGGCAGCCGGCGGATCACGAGGCTCGGGTGCGTGCTCATCGGATGTCCGTCACTCGGGCGCCGACCCGGCGCCAAGCCGCTCGGCGATCAGGGCGACGAGGCGCGTGGCGACCTCGTCCTTGGAGAGCTTCGGCCAGGCGTCGACGCCCTCGGCGCTGACGATGCGCACGGTGTTGTCGGCCCCGCCCATGACGCCGCCCTCCGGGCTGACATCGTTTGCCACGATCAGGTCGGCGCCCTTGCGGGCGAGCTTGCCGCGCGCGTTCTCGATCAGGTCGTTGGTCTCGGCGGCAAAGCCCACGACCAGCCGCGGCCGCAGCGTGTGATGCCGGCCGATCGAGGCGAGGATGTCGGGATTCTCGACGAGCTCCAGCATCGGCGGCTCACCGCTCGCGCGCTTCTTGAGTTTCTTCTCCGCGGCCCGCGCCACCCGCCAGTCGGCGACGGCGGCGGCCATCACCGCGACGTCGACCGGCAGCGCCGCCTCCACGGCAGCGAACATCTCGGCCGCGCTTTCCACCGCCACCAGCGTCACGCCCGGAGGCGCCGGAATCTCCACCGGTCCGCTGACCAGCGTCACCTCGGCGCCGGCGGCGGCCGCAGCCGCGGCGATCGCATGGCCCTGGCGGCCGGAGGAGCGGTTGGCGAGGTAGCGCACCGGATCGATGGGTTCGTGGGTCGGGCCGGAGGTGACGATCATCCGCCGGCCGGCAAGCGCCTTCGGCGCGCCGATCAGCGCCGGAGCGGCCCCCAGCGCCGCCTCGATCGCCGCCAGGATCTCCATCGGCTCGGCCATCCGGCCAATGCCCGCCTCGCCGCGTTCCGCCATCGCGCCAACCCCCGGCCCGACCACGCCGACGCCATCGGCAATCAGCTGCGCCATGTTGCGGCGGGTCGCCGGATGCTCCCACATGCGCGGGTTCATGGCCGGCGCGATCAGCACCGGCTTGTCGGTGGCCAGCAGCGCCGTGGTCGCCAGGTCGTCGGCGTGGCCACCGGCCATCTTGGCAATGAGGTCGGCGGTGGCCGGTGCCACCACCAGCAGGTCCGCGTCGCGCGACAGGCGGATGTGGCCGATGTCGCTTTCGCGCGTCAGGTCGAAAAGATCGCGGTGGACCGGCTCGCCGGCGATGGCGCCGACGGTGAGCGGCGTGACGAAGGCCTCGGCGGCCGGCGTCATGACGGGCACGACGGTCGCGCCCCGCTCCTTCAGCCGCCGGATCAGCTCCAGCACCTTGTAGGCGGCGATGCCGCCGGTGATGACGAGCAGGATGCGCTTGCCGGCCAGCATGAAACCTCCTCCGGGCGACACGGCGCCGGTCAGAAGCTGCCGCTGGTGAAGCTCCGCGGCGCTGCCGCCACCGACCGGCTGTCGCCGCTTCCGGTGACTTCGTAGACCGCAAGACCGCGCTGGCTGCGCCCGTCGCCCAAGAAGCGGAAGATGCCGTCGACGCCGAGGAAGCCGTCCGAGTTGGTCAGCATCTCGTCGGTGAACGCACCGGCGCCACGGGCCCGGACCAGGCCCGCCGCGAGACTCGTCGCGTCATAGGCGAGCGAAGCCGTGCGCGGCGGCGGCGCGCCGTACTGGCGCTGGTACTTGGCCGCGAACGATTCGTAGCCCTTGCGCTGGGGCGCCGGATACCAGCTGCCGGCGAGCGCCTGCGACTGCAGGATGGCCGGGTTGTCCCACTGGCCGGAGCCGAGCAGCTTGGCGTTCGACAGGCCGGCCTCGGAAAGCGCCGCGGCGAGAATCGAGGGGTCCTGGCCGCCATTCGGCATGAAGACAGCGTTGACGTTGCCCTTGCCGGCGATGGCGCGGGCCTTGGAGGCCATGTCGCCGGCGTCCGGCTGGTAGCGCTCGACGGCAACCACCTGGCCCTTGGACCGGGAGACGGCCTCGCGGAAGGCGGCTTCCATCACCAGCCCGTAGCCGTTGTCGGGCACCAGGGCGGCGAACGACGAGCGGCCCTGGGAGGCGGCGTAAGAAATGATGCGGTCGGCGTCCTGGCGGGGCAGGAAGCTCAGCAGATAGACGCCACGGCGCGCCACCGTCGCATCGGTGGAGAACGCGATGATGGGCACGCCGGCCTGGCGCGCCGGCGCCGAAGCGCCTGCCACGGCGGGGGAGAAGACCGGGCCAAGCACCAGCTTGGTGCCCTCGCCGAGCGCCGCCTGGGCGGCGTCGCGGCCGCCGGTGTCGGTGCCGCCGGTGTCGCGCACCAGGATGCGGATATCGGAGTTGGGGAAATCGTTCATCGCGAGCGCGGCGGCGTTGCGGAACGCGGTTGCCAGACCCGAAGCCTCGCCGCCCGCCGACATCGGCAGCAGCAGCGCCACCGGCACCGACCCGGAGCCAATCACCTCGCCCCGCGGCTGGCTCGGCTGGGTTGGCTGCTGCGGCGTCTGCGGTCCGGTGGGCGAGCTGACGCACGCGGCGGTCAGCGCGGCAATGCCGGCGATGGCCCCGAGGCGGGCGAGAACTGCGAACCGGAGCGACCGGAGGATAGTCATGACAATCGGATCCTCTCCCGAGCCTTGCGCACCCCCCCGGACCCGGCGCAGGGTCTGCGGGGGATTGGCCCCACCAAACACCGGCGAATGCGGATCCGCAAGGGGTTCGCCTTCCAGCAGTTACAAAGCGCTATGACCGAAACGCGACGAACGCCCAACTTTTCGATCGACAGCGCCCGCTTCGATGCCCCGCCGCTGGAGCCGGGTCTCTATATCGTCGCGACGCCGATCGGCCACCTCGACGACATCACCCTGAGGGCACTGAAAACGCTGGCGTCGGCGGAGGTGGTCTACTGCGAGGACACCCGGGTCACCCGGGTCCTGCTCGACCGTTACGGCATTCGCACCAAGACCTCCAGCTACCACGAGCACAACGCCGTCAAGCAGCGGCCGAGGATCCTGGAACGGCTGGCCGCCGGCGAGGCGATCGCCCTGGTCTCCGACGCCGGCACGCCGCTGGTGTCCGATCCGGGCTTCCGGCTGGTGGAGGAAGTCGCCGCCGCCGGCCACCGGGTGGTCCCGATTCCCGGCGCCTCGGCGCTGACCGCTTCGCTGATGGCGGCGGGGCTGCCGACCGACACGGTCGTCTTCCTCGGCTTCCTGCC
>TARA_R110002020_G_scaffold98736_9_pt1 | contig 15788 bp, 15 predicted proteins | sample TARA_R110002020 | Tara Oceans TARA_R110002020 (sample SAMEA4396489) | marine metagenome | biome: Westerlies Biome; feature: [MES] marine water layer (ENVO:01000295) within the mesopelagic zone...; material: water (ENVO:00002006), including particulate matter (ENVO:01000060) such... | reverse complement strand
CCTGCTGCAGATCCTGCCCGGCACCGCCAAGGGCGTCGCCGCCCGCCACGGCCTGCCCTATTCGCAGGACCGCCTGACCACCGACGCAGGCTACAACGCCACGCTCGGCGCGCATTTCCTGGGCGAGCAGATCAGCGATTTCGGCGGCTCCTACATCCTCACCTTCATCGCCTACAATGCCGGCCCGCGCCGGGTGCCGCAATGGATCGAGCGTTTCGGCGACCCGAGGGGCCGGCCGCTCGACGAGGTGATCGACTGGATCGAGATGATCCCGTTTACCGAGACCCGCCATTACGTGCAGCGCGTGATGGAGAATTATCAGGTCTACAAGGCCCGGCTCGGCCAGCCGGCCAGCATCGAGCAGGATCTGCGCTTCGGCCGCCGATGAGGTCTGTCCCATCGCGGCAAAAATGCGCTATAGGCACGGGCATACTTGCGCGACGCGACAGAACAGGACCTGACGATGGCCGACAACAGACCCGGCGCGGCCGGCATGGCGGCGGCCGGCACGCATCAGCCGGACACGCATGAAGATGTGTATTTCTCCGCCGGCGACGGGCTCCGGCTGCATGCCGCCGATTACGGCCGCCACAACCCCGCCACCCGCGACCGCCTGGCCGTCGTCTGCCTGCCCGGACTGACCCGCAACACCCGCGATTTCCATGATCTGGCGCTGATCCTGTCGCGCGACGATAAAGCGCCGCGCCGCGTCGTCAGCTTCGATTCCCGCGGCCGCGGCCTCTCCGGCTGGGACAGGGATCCCGCGCGCTACACCATTGTCGTCGAGGCCGAGGATGTGCTGGCCGGCCTGGCGGCGCTGGGGCTCGAACACGCCATTTTCATCGGCACCTCGCGCGGCGGCCTGATCATGCATGTGCTGGCGGCGACGCGGCCGGGCGTGATGGCGGCGGGGGTCCTCAACGACATCGGCCCGGTGATCGAAGGCGCCGGCCTCGCGCAGATCAAGGCCTATCTGTCGCGCACGCCCAGCCCATCGAGCTGGGAGGAAGCCGCAAGGATCCTCCGCGAGGCCCATTCCAAGAGCTTTTCGGCGCTGACGGCAGCCGATTGGGCCGATTTCGCCCGTGCCGTCTATGTGGAGAAGAAAGGCAGACTGGTCCCCGATTACGACCCGGCTCTGCTGCACGGCCTCAAGGGCGTCGATCTCAACACGCCGCTGCCGACCCTGTGGCCGCAATTCATGGGCCTGGGGCGCATGCCGCTGATGGCGCTCAGGGGTGAGCACTCGTCGCTGCTCTCCGAGAAGACCCTGATCGACATGAAGGCCCGCGTGCCCTCGCTGCAGACTGTCACCATTCCCGGTCACGGCCACGCGCCGATCCTGCATCTGTCGGGTATCCCCGAGATCCTGCGCCAGTTCTTTGCCTCCGTCGACAGGGAGCGGCGGCACTGAACCGGCTGCCGCGACGGGTGACGGGCGACAGCCCTGGTTCGGAGACAGTCGCTGGTTAGCTCTTGCCGCCGCGCCCGGGCTTGCCCACAGAACTCTCGACCTCGCCCCTGGCGACACGCCGGGCGAAATCGGTGGAGCCGCCCTTGGCCAGGATCTTGGCCTGGCTCACCCAGTCCTCCCGCTCGATCCGCCCGGCGAAGGACAATTGCTCGGCGAACTCGGCCTGTTCTTTCTTGGTCCAGGCGGCGATCTGGGCGAAGCTGTTGATCCCGGCGGCATTCAGCTTGGCCTCGATCTGCGGCCCCACGCCCTTGATCTGCTTGAGATTGTCGGGGATGGTCGCGGCCTGCGGCTTGGCCTTGGCGGCGCGCGCCTTGGCCGCCGGCTTCGCGGCCGCGGCCTTCGCCGTCCGGGGCTTTGAGGCCGCGGATTTGGGTGCTGCCGGCGTGGGGACAGTCTCGGCCGCGACCGGTTCGGACGGTGCGGATTTGGATCGCGCCGGTTTCGCGGCGGCCTTGCGCGCGACGGGCTTTCGGGCCCTGGGCGCTGCGGCCGGCGCATCCGGAACAACCGGAGCGACAGCGGCCGGCGCTATGGCTCCGGCCTGGGGCGCCACCGGGTCCGGCCCGGCCGAGGGAGGCGGCGGCAGGTCAGCCTCCCGCTGCGCCCTGGAGGCCGGTTCGTAATGCGGTCTGGACGAGGCCAGCTCGCCAGAGGTCGTGGCCCGCGCCGCGCCCGCATGGGTGATCGCGCCGGCCGCGCCCGAATGATGCCGCGGCGGTCTGAGCCGGCCCTTGAGCCAGCATCCGAACAGGCACCCGAGCCCGAATGCGACGGCGGAGAAAAACAGTGTCTGCAAAAAGAACATGATCATGTCTCCCACTTCAAACAAGCCGGCCCGGTTTTCAGGTCCGCTTGCCCCCGCATGTCTTCCAGCCCACCAGCGCCCCGATCAGGAAGGCGCACAGCACCCAGAGCCAGATATGTGTAAACATGTACCACATGAAGTTTCCCCTTATTGACGCCCGGTGTTCGCGAACACGGTTCCCGATCCGATCCTATCCCAAAGCAGCCCGTTGCATCCAGCAATTCTATATAGATACAGCACAACGGCAAGGAACTGCTTGCGAACGACCTAATCGGCCTCTGCAAGTCCGGGCAGATAGGGGGCGAAATTTCTCCATGTCCCGATGGAAGACGTATACATCGGCTTGCGCACCTGCGCCGCGCTGGCGGTGCGGACAGCCCGCCTCGTGGTGTGAAAATCAAGGCATCGCGGGTCAAACTCCAGATCGCATCGAGCCAGCAAGGCGCGGATGGACGATTCTGGATTCGTAACGATGGTCTCGTAATTGGCCTCGATAATGTCATCGCCAAGAAGCGATTTCCAGTGATTCATCAACGACTGATAATTGCGGTGGTACTCCAGCAGCTCGGCAAGGTCATAGCTGAAATGATGGCCACCGGACGGAAAGAATATCTTGAACATCGACAGGCAGGTGTCGCGGGCGTCCCGTGTGCAATGAATGATGCGCGCATTCGGGAAGACCAGTCTGATCATGCCGACCATCAGGAAGTTGCCCGGTAGCTTGTCGGTGAAGTGGCTGGTGCCGGTGATCGACTCGTCGAGCGCGCCCAGATAGTGCTCGGCGATCTGCCGTACGTCGGCTGGCTGTAGCAGCGTCGCGGCATCCGGAAAGCCGTTCGGTCCAAGCTCTCGCAGAGTGGCGAATACGGTGGCGGGAAAATGCAACATCTCGCCGCCGCCGCTGACCTCCGGGTGGCTGGCAAGGATCTGCTCGACCAGGCTTGTGCCGGAGCGGGGCATGCCGACGATGAAGATCGGCGCCGCGGTGGATACACCCGAACCGCTCTTTGCGGCAAACAAATCCCGGTCGAATATGGTTGCGATCCGGGCGATCTGCTCGGCGCTTTTTTCGGGTGAGAAATCGAGCTGTGCCCGATGGATGGCGTTGCCTTCCAGGAAAAGCTGGGAGGCCCGTTCAAAATTGCCGAGATTTTCCTCCTGCCTGCCGAGAGCGAAGGCGAGCAGCTTGCGTTCCTCGCTTCCGGGAGCAGCACGGTTGTAGGTATTGAGCATGCGGGTATGCATGCCGGAATCAAGCTCGTCGGCAACGGAAGAGAGCGACGCCATGGCACTGGCGTGGCTCCGGTTCTGTTCAAGCGCCATGGTGTAGTGCTTTGCCGCTTCGGCCATGTCGCCATTGTCGCGCAATGCCTGTCCAAGTCCGTACTCCGCCTCCGGAAAGCGGGGACGGATCGAAAGGGCTCTGCGATAGTGACTGATTGCGTCGTCCACGCGTCCCGTTGCCAGCAGGACATTGGCCAGATTGGCGTGGACCTCGGCGACGCGCTCGTTGACGGCGAGCGCCTGTTGGTAATAGCGGATGGCGCTTGCGGAATCATTCCGCCTCAAGCTAAGCGCCGCCAGGTTGTTGCACGCGTCAATGAGCGTCGGATCGATCTGCAGGGCGGCCTTGAAGGAGTTCTGCGCCGCATCGAGTTCGCCGGCATAGGACAGCGCCGTTCCCAGGTGCGTCAGCATTTCGGCGTTTTCGGGCAACGCCGTCGTCGCCCGGTCCAGATATTCGATCGCCAGCTTGAAATTCTTCTGCTGGATGGCGATGATCCCGAGCAGATGATTGGCATGCGGATGATCCGGATCCTTGGCCAGAATCGAGTTGCAGGCGGCCATGGCGCTGGGACCGTTCCCCGCACGATAATACGCCGCCGCCTGAGCCATGATCTGGGCATGCGGATCAACGGGCGTGCCATGTTTGGCGGAGCGGGAATTCACCAGCTTCTGCTGGCGACGTCGATTTGCGCGGTTCACGTTTCACCTCTTGTTTGCCCAACCATGAAGACATGCGTGATGGCTGTTTACGCGCCCGCGGGAAACCGCGCAACATCATCGGCGGCCGCGGCGGCGGCCAGCGCACCCCCTTGCGCCCATGTCAGGCATCCGCGCCGGGGGTTTCTCCTCGCCAAGCCCGCCCGGCGTCCCTCCCCGTGAGCCGAATGAGCCACACTGTCGCCGTTCACGCATGAGCGCCTGCGCCAAAGTCTTTTCGGTCGAGCGGCGTTAGGACCCGTCTTCCGGCTGCAAGGTGGAAATGTCCCTTGCCGCCCGTACGCCGTAGAGGTCGCGGACAATCGCGAGAGCCTTGATCCGGCTGTCCTCATCCGGCGCTGTCCCGCTCAGGGTCAGGTCGCGCCCCTTGAGCGACACCTGCGCCCAGGGATGATCTTGCCTGAGCATCGCGGCAGCCCGCATTTGCAGATCCGCTTCGACACCGGAGGCCTCGAACCAGATCGCGAGCGCCGTCAGGCACCCCACCGCCGCCACACCCGGAGCTATCCAGTATTTCCAATTGCCCATGGGATCTCCGCCGAACAGTTTCCGGTGCAAGCATACTGCAAGATCGCCCGGATCGGAATCGCCTCGGGCAGGATGCCATGGGTCAGTGCGCAGCCAGTGGTCAAGTTCGGGCACGGAGAGCCCGAAAGACGGCCTCATGGGGCATGACAACAGGCTCGGGGGCATCGCCGGGCACCGGGGTGCGTGCCGCTCGATTGCCTCGCGCTATTCAGCGCCTGCCGCCTGGTTCAGGCGCGATCCGCAGCCCGCCGATTGCGCTGGCGAAAAGCAAGCCGAACCCACAAGAAAACCCGGCAGCCGAAGCTGCCGGGCATGTCTGATCAAACCGAGGTTTGATTAGAACGAGCGCTGGACGCGGAAGTAACCGCCGAACTCGCCGTCAACGCCCTGGACGTCGCTGTCAACATAGGCGATTTCCGGGGTGACCACGAGGCCGGGGACAACGGTGTAAGCAACGTTGGCAACGGCAGTCCACGAGTCAGAGAAACCAGCGATGTTGCTGTCGACCCACTGAACCTGGGTGTTCAGAGCAAGCTTGTCGGTTGCCTGGTAGGAAGCGCCGGCGACGACCGAGAAGGTTTCGTCGTCCTGTGCGCCGTTACCCCATGTGGTGTAGCCCGAAGCGTTTTCACCGTACATCGCCATTGCGAAGATGGAGAATGCATCGTTGAAGGCCACGTCTGCACGGATCTTGGCAGACCAGCCGCCACGCTCCAGAAGACCGATGTCTTCGCGGGTGTCGTAGCCGGCAACAGCGCGCAGGTTGAACATGCCGGCATTGTAGCCAACACCACCGACAACATGCGGCACGTAGTCGTCAATGCCCCAGGTGCCGAACGGAACGGCAGTGCCGTTGTCCGTGTTGCCCTGCTCAAGAGCGATGGCAGCGGTGAAAGCACCCGAGTTGTAGGTGTAGCTGATCAGGTTGGTGTCGAACGGGCCGTAGCCGAAGCCGAGCGTATCCTGGATCACGCTACCGGCATAACCGGTGAACGTGGTGAAGAGCGACTCGTCCTTACCGACGCGGAGACCACCAAGCTGGATCCAGGCGAAGTTGACCGAGAACTCGTTGTCGTTGGTGTAGCCAGCGACGGTGTCGTTGGTGTCACGCTGGAAACGCAGTTCGGTGTAGGTGCGCAGGGTGCCGAGTTCGGTTTCCGAAGCGGTCGACGTGCGGAACGAGAAGCGAGCGCGCTTGAAGTAGGTTTCGTCGCCAGTGGCCGAAGTCACGGCAAAGAGATCGCCCACGCCGATGTCGTAACGCAGGTAGCCGTGGATGCGCAGGCAGGTTTCGGTGCCCGGGATGTAGAAGTAGCCGGTGCCGAAAGCGTCGCAAACGCGGACGTATTCAACGGGCTCAGGCTCAGCTGCGATGATGGCGTCTGCTGCGCGTGCGCCGGAAACAGCGACGAGAGCCGCTGCGGAGCCGAGGAGAAGGCTCTTAATGTTCATGTTCTGACCTCCAGTCAAAAGTTAATGGTCTGGGTTGTCGCTGAAGGACAGTATTCCTGTCCCATCCCCACAATGGAAGAAGACTGACGAATACCGCCGCGCCTTCGAGAGTGAACATACTCGCCAGCGCGGCCCGCGCAACGCCGATCGCGCCGCTTGGAGGCCCGGCGTCATGCCTTCACCAGACCCTGTTGCACAAATGACACGAAATCCGCGAGGGCGGCCGGATTTGTTTACCCTTTGTTAGGAAACCGGGGCCGAAACCCCCGTGGAATCGGCGCTTTCGGGCGGCAATCTGCGGCCGCAACCGGTCGTACGGCAAGAATCAGCGGCATCCTCACGCACTCTTTCCGGCCTCGTCCGCAGTCAAAACGACTCGCGGAATCACAAGGACCGGTGCCTGCGGCAGGCAGCGATTCTGCCAGGCTCGCACGGATGCCTTTAGAGTGGAGCACGGCCGCGAGCCCGGTTGGGACATTGAGGACTGTAGGCCGCGGCATTGTCGCCTGTGCTGGCGACAATGGTGGCATGGCCACCCCGGGGGCTTTTCGGCTTCGACACCCGCGACGGCATTGCAGACGCGGATCCTAATCTCGAATGCACGAGAAATCGTCCCCGCAAGGCATCCGCCACGAATTCCCCGCCCGCCCGCAAAGGCCCGCGCCGGCAACACCCGATCCGCAGGAGTTCCACGCGCTCTCCGGGCGTGACGCGCACCCGTCGGACGCCGCGCCGGCGGCGCGTGATCACCATGATGATTTCCACATGGGAATGAGGTTGATTACGGGATGCCGCTAAGGTAACAGACGGGCAACGGAGAGGTGGCCGAGTGGTCGAAGGCGCTCCCCTGCTAAGGGAGTATACCTCAAAAGGGTATCGTGGGTTCGAATCCCATCCTCTCCGCCACGACCCCGTCGATTGCCTCCTTGTTGCGCCGAGCCGCCGATTCCGGCATCGCCGCCAAAGAACCCCACGCACCCCCGCCGCACCGTAGAGACTCCATGGCCCTAGGGCTTGCCGCCCGCGCGGCGCTGATGACGCGTGGGCATCAGACGGCGGCAGCGCCAGACATCCACTCGCGCCGCAGGATGGCGTATTGCATCGTGTTCTCGTAGATCGGATTGCCCGCCTCGTCCTTGGTGAAGGAGACGAACTCGATAAACAGCCCTTCCCGGCGCATGCCGAGCTTTTCGCACAGGCGCTGCGAGGGCTTGTTGTGATCCTCGACCTAGGCATAGAGCCGGCGAAAGCCTTTTTCGCGGAAGAGATGATCGAACAGGGCCGTCGCGGCTTCCAGGGCATAGCCATTGCTACCGAACTCAGGATTGAGGTTCCAGCCGACCGAAGCCGTGTCGTCTTCCTCGTTTTCCCCGTGCTCTCCGCCGCCGCCGAACAGGTCGCCGATGACCTGACCGGTCTGTTTCAGGCAGATCGCCACGCTGCCCTTGTCGAGGGCGCGTTTCCTGGCCTCGATCTCCGCCTCGGCCAGGTCCGCGAGCCTGAGCGAGAGGAAGCAACTGGCGGTGGGCGCGTGCAGGTAAGCCAGGAGGTCGGCTGCATCGCCCTCGCGGAAGGGCCTGAGAATCAGGCGCTCGGTTTCGATGATCTGCATGTCCGGTCCTCTGAAAAGCGTTGCCGATGATGCACATGGCTCCTCCGTGAAGCAAGGCGCCGGCCCGCTGACGCCGGGCCCGATCGGACCCGGCGCTTCATCGGGGACGGATCGGGCCGCCGATCGCCGCAACTCCGGCGGCAGGACGACGTGTGGTCCCGACGCGGATCACCATGTCGGCGAAAAGCGCCATGGACAGGAGCGTCGTCAGCGATCCCGCGATCGCCAGCCCCTCGCCCCGTCCCAGCGTCGCCAGCGCGATGCCGGGCACCGTGGTCCACAGGCCCAGCGTCGCCACACCGAAATGCACCTTTGCCAGCCTGCCTTGAGCGATGTCCGGGCAACAATGATAGAAGACCGCGAACAGCCCCATCGTCACCCAGCCCACCAGGTTGAGATGGGCATGCGCCGATGACAGAGAATGATCGCCGGAGGCGGCCATCGCCATGCCGAACACCATGCCCGCGAGCACATAGAGGGTCGCGGACAGAAAGAACCAGTAGGAAACGCCACGCATTTTCTTCTCCTCGGGGTGAAGGCACCCCGCCCGTACGGGACGGGGCGCCTTGGTTCAGGCGGCGCGCTCGCCGGCCGCCCCGGTCAGGAAGCGGATGCCGTAGCGCGCGGCGACGCGGTCGAGGGCTGCGGCACTGTCGGGACGGGCGCGCTCGACGGCCTCGAAGAAGCCCTCGAAACCGCCGGGCGTGACGATGACCATCAGCCGGCCGGTCGTGGCGCCGACATTCTGGAAGCGGTGCGGGACGCCGCGGGGCAGCAGCACGCATCCGCCCTCGCCAAGCTCGGTCCGGCTGTCGCCGCAGACAAACAGGAACCGGCCCGCCAGCACGCGGAAGAACTCTTCCTCACGCTCGTGGACATGCAGCGGCGGACCTTCGCCGGCGGGAATCTCCGCCTCGAACATGCCGAAGCTCGACGCCGTCTCGGCGGCGGACATGCGGATGAGATGTGGGCCGAAGCCCATGGCCCGGCGGCCTGCGCCGGGTTCGGAAATGACGGGTGTTGTGAAGTGGGTCATGGGTTTCTCCATTCGGGTTGAATGGGCGGTTGTTTACCCGCGAGCAGACCCCATGATAATCTCAGCCATCTGCCAACACTGTTCGGATCTCTTGACCAATGAAGACCTCCGATCCGCTCAATGGAATCGCGGTGTTCCTTGCGGTCGCCAAGCATCTCAGCTTCACCAGGGCGGCCGAAGCGCTCGCCATGTCGCGGCCCACGGTCAGCGCCCAGGTCGAACAGCTCGAACGCAGGCTCGGCGTGCGGCTGCTGCACCGCTCGACCCGCCACCTGGCCCTGACCGAGGCCGGCGAAGCCTTCAGGACCCGGCTTTCCGGCATCATCGACGTGGTCGGCGAGGCCGAGCGCGCGGCGATCCAGCACCAGGTCTCGCCCATGGGCCGGTTGCGCATATCCGCGCCGCCCGATCTGGCGCACACCCATCTGGCGCCGATGATCGTCCGTTTTCTCACCGAGCATCCCGACATCCGCATCGAGCTCGAACTGTCGAACACCGCCGTCAACCTGATCGAGCGCAAGTTCGACCTGGCCGTGCGCGGCACGATCCAGATCGACGAGACGCTGATCACCCGCAAGCTCGGCCAGTCGCCGGTGCTGATCTGTGCCGCGCCGGACTATCTCGCCCGGTTCGGCGCCCCGGAAGCGCCCGAGGAGCTCACGCATCACAAGTGCCTGCATTTCTCGGGGCTGCGGTGGGGCCAGGCCTGGGAGATGCGGCGGGGCGACGATGTCCGGCGGATCTCGATCGCGCCGTGCTTCGAGGTCAATGACGGCCAGAACCTGGGGACAGCGGCAACGCTTGGGCTCGGCATTGCCCTGCTGCCGTCCTTTGTCGTGGGACCGCATATCCGCGCCGGGCGACTGGTCCGGCTGCTGGAGGACTGGCACGTGGCAGACGTGCCGCTGCATGCGGTCTATCCCGACAACCGGCTGATCGCGCTGAAGGTCAAGTCCTTCGTCACCTTCCTGGCCGGCGAGTTCCGCCGCGATCCCGATCTTTCCGGACCGGCCGCGTAACGGCCACCGCTGAGCAAGAGCGATTTTCGCCCCCTGAACATCCGCGATGACTGCCGGCGCCCGCGCCGCAAAACCCCGCGAGACTTGACGCGGCGGCGGCTTCGCCGTATTTTCTGAGCAATTGCTCAAAATTCAGGTGACCCCATGAACCGCCCAGTCTCCCATCGCGACATTTCCATCCCCGAGAACTGGGACCGGTGCGGCCTGCCCGGCTGGACCTATCACAGCCCGGCCTTTCTGGAGCTCGAGAAGCGCGAGATTTTCCGCAAGCACTGGCAGATCGCCTGCCACGTCTCCGACATCCCCGACTCCGGCGATTACCTCGCCTTCGACATGTGCGGGGAGCGCGCGCTCATCGTGCGCGGGCAGGACGGCGAAGTGCGCGCCTTTCACAACATGTGCCGTCACCGCGGCGCCCGCGTCGTCGCCGAAGAGAAAGGCTCCTGCAAGGGCGCGCTGGTCTGCCCGTTCCACGGTTGGGTCTACAATCTCGACGGCACCCTGAGGGGCGCCGCCCGACCCAAATCCTTCCCCGAGCTCGACAAGGTCGAGTTCGGCCTGCAGCCGCTCGAGGCCGAGATCTGGAACGGCTTCGTCTTCGTCCGCTTCGAGGCCGGGCCGCAGGCCTCGGTCGCCGAGCTGTTCAAGCCTTTCGCCGAGGAGATCGCCCATTTCGATTTCGCCGACATGGTGCCCGCTGGCGAGATCTGGACCATGGTCTCCGAGGTCAACTGGAAATCGGTCCGCGACGTCGACAACGAGGGCTACCACGTGGCGCTCGCCCACCCGGCGCTGCAGGATCTCTACGGCCGCTCCTATTTCGACGAGCCCTTTGTCAACGGCATGTCGCGCTCCTATGCCGAGTGCAACGAGAACGGCCGGCGCTGGAGCGTGCGCAACTATCTCAAGACCATGCAGCCGCGCCCGGGCATGCCGGACTATCTTGCGCGCGCCTGGGTCTATTACGGCCTGTTCCCCAACGCAGTGATCGCCGCGACGCCGGAATCGGCACAGTTCTACCAGGAATTTCCGCTGTCGACCGGCCAGACCCTGCTGCGCGGCTCGATCTACCGCTACCGCGACGAGACCCGGCAGCAGAAGGTGGCCCGCAAGCTCGCCGCCCGCATCGACTACGAGACCATGGGCGAGGACGTGCGGCTGACCGAATGGTCGAACGAGGCGATGAATTCAAGCGCCTTCAAGGGCTTCTATCTCTCCGACCTCGAATACGGCGTGCGCAGCCATCACGATCATCTGCGCGCGGTGCTGCCGGTAGCCACGCTCGTGGAGCGCCCGCACGAGGACGACATCGCCAGGCTGAACGCGGAGATGGCCACGGCCAGCTAATCCCCTTCCCGCCCCTTCAATGCAAGACATCCGCCCCGAGGTTTCGGGGCGGATGTCTTGTTTCAGCGTCTCGTGCCGTTGTCGGCCTCCGGCCTCAGCCGTTCCAGATCCCCTCGGCGCGCAGGTCGCGCATGGTGCGCGAGATCCCCTCGTGCAGGATCCCGGCCATCGCGTCGATCTGGTCGCGGGTGATCACCAGCGGCGGCGACATCACGCACATATGCACCAGCGGCCGCACCAGGAGCCCCAGCTCCTGGCAGTGCCGGTCGATCCTCACGCCCACCTCGGTGTCGAGCCGGATCGGGTTGTGGCTGTCCCGGTCGGCGACGCATTCGATGCAGGCCATCAGCCCCATGCCGCGCACCTCGCCCACCAGCGCCAGATCCTCGAGTGGTTTCAGCTTCTCGAGAAAATAGGGCGTGATCTCGCGGGTATGCGCGAGCAGCCCCTCTTCCAGGATGTCGAGATTCTTCAGCGCCACCGCGCAGCCGATCGGGTGGCTCGAATAGGTCAACCCATGGGCGTACATGGCTTCCGGATGGTTGGATGCGCGCAGGCTCGTGAGCAACCGGTCCGACACCACCATGCCGCCGAGCGGGAAATACCCGGACGTCACGCCCTTGGCGAAGGTGATGATGTCGGGCACCACGTCGAAACAGGCTTCCGAGGCGAAGACATGGCCGAGCCGGCCGAAGGCGGTCACCACCTCGTCGGCGATGAACAGGATGTCGTTCTCGGTGCAGATCTCGCGGATCGCCTTGAAGTAGCCCTCGGGCGGCACGATCACGCCACCCGACGCCATGATCGGCTCGCCGACAAAGGCCGCGATGGTGTCCGCGCCGTGTTCGGCCACCGCATCCCTGAATTCCTGCACCAACTGGTCGCGGAAGGCTTCCACGCTCATGTCCTTCGGACGCCGGAACGGATCGGGGCACGACAGCCGGATCATCATCTCGTCGGCGAAGTCCATCCAGTTGCGCGAGCGCTGGCTGCCGTTGAGGCTGGCCGAGAGATAGGTGCTGCCGTGATAGCCGCCGTCGCGGCAGATGAACTTCTTCTTGCCTTCGAGCCCGCGGACATTGTTGTAGTACTGGGCAAACCTGAGCGCGCTTTCCACCGCCGTCGATCCGCCCGTGGTGAAGAACACATGGTTGAGATCGCCGGGCGCATGGTCGGCGATCCGCCGCGCCAGTTCCGCCGAAGGCTCGTTCGAGGTGTACCAGGGCGAATTGTAGGACAGCTCCATCGCCTGCTCGCGCAGCGTGTCGGCCAGCGCCGCGTTGCGGTGGCCGACATTGGTGCACCACATGCCGGCCGGCCCGTCGATCAGCTTGCGGCCCTTGTCGTCATGCACATAGATCCCCTCGCCCGCCCCAAGCATGCCGCGCGCTTCCGCCCCGATCGAGCCCGCCGACGGCCACGGCTGGACCAGATGGTTAACCGCGTCCTGGGTGGCTTTCCGGTAGTGAAGGGCTTGGGTATCGGGCATGACGAAAGATTCCTGAAATGGGCGAAGAAGGCCGGATTTCAACGGCTCCGGAGCGCCATCGGTTCGAGTTATTGAATGGCTGTTCAGTCAATTTGGCAGAAAAACGGCTTGCATTCAACTCTCTTTTGGCCTCCAATTGAGCCGACTTGCTCAGGACCCGGTCCAGACGAAGAACCGGCAAAGACGGCAAGCGCCTGCAAGCCGGCCCGGGAACCGCCGGCTCACACGGTCACGGTGAGGAAACGCATTGGAGACATCAGCCCCCACGATGCCCGCTGAGCGCGCCGCAGGCCTTGCGCCGGTGACGCGGTTCCTGGCGACCGAGACGGGCAAGGGCTGGCTCACCATCTCGCCGCCGCTGCTCTACGCCATGCTGCTGCTGATCGGGCCGATCATCGTCATTGTCGCCAACAGCTTCTGGTCGCAGGACTATCTCACCATCGACCGCACCTTCACGCTCGAGAACTACAAGGCGGCGCTGACCGAACCGATCTACCGCGACCTGCTGATGCGCTCGCTGTTCGTCTCGGTAACGGTGGCCTTCGTCACCGTCATCCTCGCCTATCCGGTGGCCTGGTTCGTGTCCTTTCACGGGGGCCGCTACAAGGGGCTGTGGCTGTTCATCATCACCGTTCCCTTCTGGTCGGGCTACCTGCTCCGGATCCTGTCGTGGAAGGTGATCCTGGGCTACAAGGGCGTGCTCAACGAGACGCTCTTGTATCTCGGCGTCATCGCCGAGCCGCTGAGCTGGCTCATCTACAATGTCAACGCCGTCATCATCACGCTGGCCCACAGCTGGGCGGCGTTCGCCATCCTGCCGCTGTTCGTCTCGCTCGAAAAACTCGACCGCTCGCTGCTCGAGGCCGCGGCCGACCTGGGCGACGGTCCGTTGCGCCGGTTCCTCAGGATCACGCTGCCGCTGACCATGCCCGGCATTGTCGCCGCGCTGATGATCGTCATGATCCCGACAGTGGGTGATTATGTCACTCCGAAGCTCGTCGGCGGCAAGGACGGCGTCATGATCGCCAACGCCATCCAGGTGCAGTTCGGCAAGGCGTCGAACTGGCCGCTGGGCGCGGCGCTGGCGGTCAGCACCATGATCATCGTCTCGATGGTCGCCGGCGCCATCGTGCTGCTGCTGGCCGGGCTGAAGAGGATGCTCAAATGAGCGCCGCGCCCATCGCCAAGCGGATCCTGTCCGCCTATGTCATATTCTATGTGGCGATCCTCTATTTCCCGGTGCTGCTGCTTCCGGTGTTTTCCTTCAACGATTCCGCGACGCCGAAGCTGCCTTTGGTCGGCTTCACCTTCAAATGGTACGAGAGCCTTTCGGGCAACGCGGCCATGCAGGGTGCAGCCTGGAACTCGCTGATCGTCGGCGTCAGCGCCGCGGTGCTCAGCACCGTGCTCGGCATCTGCGCCGCACGCGCCATCACCCGCCATCGCTTCCGTGGCCTGGGGGCTGCGAGCAGCCTGATCATGGCGCCGCTGATCCTGCCCGAAATCATCATCGCCATCTCGCTGCTTGTGGTGCTGCTCGGGCTCGGGCTGCAGCTGTCTCTGGTCACCGTGATCCTCGGGCACCTGCTCATTTGCGTTCCCTATTCGGTCACCGTGCTGGTCTCGGGTTTCGAGGGCTTCGATCCGAGCATGGAGGAGGCCTCGCGGGATCTCGGCGAAACCTCCTTCGGCACGCTCCGGCGGGTGACGCTGCCGATGCTGGCGCCGTCGATCGTCTCGAGCCTCTTGGTCACCTTCACCATTTCGCTGGACGAGTTCATCCTCGCCTTTTTCCTCAGCGGCACCGAGCCGACGCTGCCTGTCTATATCTGGGGCCAGCTGCGCTTCGCGGCGAAGCTGCCGAACGTGCTGGCGCTCGGATCAATCCTAATTGCCGCGTCCCTTGTGCTGCTCACCGCCGCCGAACTGTTCCGCCGCCGGGCCGAACGCAAGATGGAGCTTCGCCCATGAGGCCTGAACCGATGTGCATCCCTGACACGGAACTTCCGGAAGGTGACGCATGAGCACCGCCCCGATGATCGACATCCGCAACGTCGACAAGGTCTTCGGCAATTTCCGCGCGCTCGACACGCTCAACGCCACCATCGGCGAGGGCGAGTTCTTCTCGCTTTTGGGACCGTCGGGCTGCGGCAAGACCACGCTTCTCAGGATGATCGGCGGCTTCGACGAGCCCACCTCCGGCGAGATCCTGATCGGTGGCAAGTCGATGACCGGCATTCCGCCCAACCTCCGCCCCACCAACATGGTGTTCCAGAGCTACGCCATCTTCCCCCACCTCAACGTCTCCGAGAACATCGCCTACGGCCTCAAGCGCCTCAAGCTAGGCCGCGCGGAGGAGGAAAAGCGGGTCAGGGAGGCGCTGGCCCAGGTCGAGCTCTCCCAGCTCGGCCCGCGCATGGGCAACCAGCTCTCGGGCGGCCAGCGCCAGCGCGTGGCCCTCGCCCGCGCCCTGGTGATGCGTCCAAAGGTGCTGCTGCTTGACGAGCCGCTGTCGGCGCTCGACAAGAACCTGCGCGAGCAGATGCAGGTGGAGCTCCGCCACCTGCAGCGCCAGATCGGCATCACCTTCGTGCTGGTCACCCATGACCAGTACGAGGCGCTGTCGATGTCCGACCGGATCGCGGTGATGTTTGCTGGCCAGATCGCCCAGATCGACAGCCCGAAGGAGATCTACCAGAACCCGGCCACAAGACAGGTCGCCGACTTCCTGGGCGGCATGAACTTCCTCACCGCCTCCGAGCTCGCCGTCGACGGCAAGGTGTTCAGGGCGGTGCTGCCCGGCATCGGCGACATCACCGGCCATCTCGCCGGCAAGGCGATCTCCGATCCCGCGAGCGCCATCATCGGCATCAGGCCCGAACGGCTGCGCATCGTCTGGGAAGGCGAGACCGCGGACCGTATCGTCACCGGCAAGGTGGTCGACCGCAACTATTACGGCGAAATGACCTCGCTGGTGGTGGGCATCGAGGGCCAGAGCGAGCATGTCTCGATCGTCGAG
>TARA_R110002020_G_scaffold103752_24_pt1 | contig 15794 bp, 23 predicted proteins | sample TARA_R110002020 | Tara Oceans TARA_R110002020 (sample SAMEA4396489) | marine metagenome | biome: Westerlies Biome; feature: [MES] marine water layer (ENVO:01000295) within the mesopelagic zone...; material: water (ENVO:00002006), including particulate matter (ENVO:01000060)... | reverse complement strand
CGTAGCGGGGGTTGGGGTGTGCGAACTGGACTACTCCGACATTCAGCGAAACGGAATACTCGGTAGGGTCCTAGAAGCTCTAGAGGATTAATATGCTATACGACTACATCTGCGACAATTGCGACCACGTAATGATTGATGTCCAGCAATCAATTAAGGATGAGCCTAAAAAGGTGTGCCCATCCTGCAAAAAACACAAACTCAGAAGGGCTTTCTCTGTTGGGCTAGGAGGTTTCGTGAAAGGTGGTAGCAGCACAGTCGGATCTCTAGCTGACGCCAACGCAATAAAGAACGCATCTCAAATCAACGAGACGGAAGCAAAAAAGAAGGAGTCTCGACCCACAGAAAAAAAGAGGTGGTTTGATAATTCTGGATCGGCCACAGCTAAGGAAATAAACTCGATGACCACAAAGCAAAAGGCATCCTATATAATGAAAGGAAAGAAATGAGATTCATAGAAAGGGAAGATCAGATTCCCAATAACAAATCAGAGACGCTTTTTGACAAACGCGGAGAGAAGGTTTTAAGCGAAAAAGAAAAGGTCTTCGCCAAAGTCTTAAGCAAAGGAGGAGGCAAACCGACTTATTTTGTCCTAACCTATGAAAACAACCCATTTGATCCTTGGGGGATGTATAAAAACAAGTCAAATGACATTAAAACAAATATGAAATCCGTCTCAAAAGGCACATTTGATTTCTATATGTTGTTTCTTAAGACAAGAAATTCTTTATACTTAACCAGAGCAAACAGGAGCTTTATTAATGACTAAAAAGGGACCGTTGGGAAAAGCAGAATTGCACTACATAGATTCTTTCTACAAAGAAAAGACGGCTAAAGAAATAGCCAAGGATTTAGATAGAGCCATAGGGTCTATCAAGAAACAAATTGTAAAAGTCGAAGAGCAGGCACAGAAACCGCTTACCGCTGGACAACAATTTGCACGCAGGGACGGCGTTGTGATGATGACCGAATCCGCAGCCATGCTGTCTGACGCCACAAAGAAGACATCAGACAACAAGAAGAGAGATTGTATATCTAGGATAAAAACAGATGAATGATTTCATCACCACTTATGACGAGTGGTATGAAGAATATAAAAAGAATAGAGATGAAGTCTGGATAATTGCTCACCTGACAGACGACAGAACTATATACTTTAATGACTTTGCTGTATGGCTTAAGATTAAAGACCTCTGTGAGTCAGACAAGCTTTTTGTTAAAAAGATACAATTTCAATTTCGGTCTCATATTGTTGACGCAAACATAGGGGACTGCGAAGGCGTATATCTAATCAGATGCGTAAAGGGAATGATGGGAGGAGAGTCAAGAGATTATTATGTTGTCGGTGAAGTCATTTCTAACCTTGTATACAAGGATATGTGGCTAACACCCGAATTATTTGTTGAAGAAAGTTTTGAAGATACTGTTGACAATTGCTTTGAGGAAGCTATAATATATCAATATGACAAGGGAAAGATCTGACCGAAGTAAATATCAGTCTCCTTCTACCGGAGAGTACTGCACATGCGCCCAGTATGTAGCAGAAGTGATGTGTACCCGCATGGCCCAGAAAGACAATCAGGGCACGCAGGCCTATAAATTTTGGAATACTGATAAGTGGAAGAAGACTTATCAATACCAAGTTATCTTAGCGAATAGGCTTACTTCAAAATACAGCGAAGGAGCCCTCTCTAGGGCTATAAACTCCAATGAGCTTTCTAGAGCTTACTCCCTTCGGCACCCAAAGGTGGATGAAACTGTCAGAAAATATGATATCATGCTAAAAAGCGAGTCCCTCAAGGACAATAAGACCATAGAGGTGACAGAAGACGCTAGGGCCAGAACTAAGGGCTATGGAAAGAAAACCAAATTTAATCAGCTGAGGAATCTAGATGGCAAAAAAAGCAATAACTAAGTTTAAAGACGACGACGTGAGCAACGCTTTGATTTCCAGATACGGAGACGTTATCAAAAGTGGAACAGAGATTGTTGAGAGTTTAGGAAGCTACGCTACGATCAGCGTATCTCCAGCATTAGACTTGGCTCTAGGTGGTGGCATCAGAGAGGGAACTTGTGTAGCCATGACAGGAGACCCTAAGACAGGCAAGACAACCACAGCGCTTCACTTTGCAGCAAAGTGCCAGAAACTAGGAAAGGAAGTTCTGTACTTCAACACTGAGGGAAGGCTGGAGCTTAAGAACTTTGAAGGCATAAAAGGCCTAGACACCTCTAGAATTAAAATTATAGAGTCGTCAGATGACAAAGTTCTTTCTGCGGAAGAGTTTCTAAACATGATTGAAACATATGTAAACTCAACCCCAAACATGGTAGCTATAATTGACTCAGTTTCCAGTATGGTTCCAGAAGCTGAGCTTGAGGGTGAGATCAGAAGCGGGGTAAGAAACGCTTTGCCAAGACTTCTCGCTATGTTCTTCAAGCGTGTCAGCGGATCTGTGTCAAGAACTAAAGCCATCCTAGTGTTCATAACGCACAATATAGCGAACACCAGCGGAAGTAGATTCGCCCCATCAAAAATGGCCGACGCGGGAAACATGTTGCAGTACCAAGTCAGCACAAACATGGTAATAACACACAGGGGGAAATGGGAAGTCCCTAAGGAAAGCGGTAACCATGTAGGTCAGGTGGCAAACTGGCTCATAAAGACCTCTTCGTATGGAACACCAATGGCTAAGGCAGAGAGCTGGATCAGGTATGGCATTGGTATAGATGAAGTACAAGAGGTAATACAGATTGCTTGTGAGTTTAGGCTAATACGAGCTGCTGGAGCTTGGTATACGATCAGATGCGCATTAGACAATCCGGAAGATGAGCGTGTCATAAAAATACTAAAGGAAAACAAGATCCCCAACAAAGAAGAAGAGTTAGAAAAGTTTTTCAAGTTTCAAGGCGTGAACAGACTTTCCGAGTTTTTAACAGAAAACGAAGATATGGCCGACCTTGTGTACGAGAAAGTAAGGGAGCTTTTGGTTCCATGCTAGTAAAGGGACTTAACGGCAAGTCATATAACCTCAACCTACAAAGCTATAAAGTTTACAACGACGACGCTAAAAAGAAATCCAAATATCACGTTAGGGCTAGGAAACTGCTTAGCAATGTTTTTAGTGGCTATAGAGTCCTTGAAGAAGTAAAGCTTCCCGGAAGCACCGCTGTTCACAGAAGATCAATTCTTTATCTGGATTTTTTTATACCAAACCTAATGTTAGCCGTTGAGGTTCACGGGAGGCAACATTATGAGTATGTTCCGTTTTTCCACAAGTCAAAAGTCGGATACCTAAAGGCGAGGGCTAGAGACGAGGACAAGAAAGACTGGTGCGAACTAAACGACATTAATTTGATTGTTTTAAGTTATTTGGACAATGATGACAACTGGAGAAAATCTCTTGCAAAACGCCACTGAACAATTTGAGGGCTTCAAGAAGTCCGTCGATGACTATATAGAGCTGAAGGGGATTCAGCCAATAAGCTTTTCTGAAGACTTCAGGCTTGCCTTAAACCTAGATATAGACATAATGGACAAGCTAACGCAACAGGAATGTTTTAACTATGCGTACACGCTTTACCAGTACGCAGGCTACATACAAGATGAGCACTCCCAACAACAAGTGGTTGTAGACTGGTGCAACAGCAGGCTCAATTACATAATAGCAAACAGTGAAGACTGCTTTCCACAGTACACGAAGCATGAAATGAAAGTACCATTACTAATAAAGGAAAACAGCTTCGCCTCTAAAGTTGAAAGCTGGAGGCTTGTAGCTGAGTCTAGACTTAAAAGGCTTGAAGGCAAAGAAATATTAATCAAAAGAAAGGCAGACTGTCTAATGGAGAAAGGTAAAAGAAGATGAGTAGCGATCATTTTGAGGATTACTTAGGATCTCTTTCGCAAGAAGAGATTGAACAACTAAACGAAGCTCTAAAGGCTAAAAAAGAACGCTCTGAAAAAGGGGAAAAGCCCCCTGAGGCTACCGTCAAGGAAGACTTTACTGTCAACAGGGAAGTCAAGGGCAGAAAAGGACGCAGGCCTGTTAGGGCAAAAAAGAACCTTTGGGAAGATACCGGAGAACTTAGCGACGTTGAGACTCCGGAGTTTTCAAAAACCCCAAGAAGTAGACAGAAACCAAATAAGGTTTCAGTTGAGTGCCACGTTTGTGGAAAAACATTCAAAATAAGCAAGTCTTTAATATATGGTGAGTTTGTTCGATGCAATAGGTGTACTGGAAGGTAAAATGGATTTAAAATTAGCTGACATTGGAGCCGAGAGAGCAGTCCTTGCCGGTCTCTTTAATTACGGCATGGACTCATATGTAGAGCTATCAACCCTGATAGACCACAGAACTTTTGGCCATCACAACAACCAAGTGATATACAAATGTGCAGAGAAAGTCCTGCAAGATGAAGCCGAGATTGATCTGCCATCCATATTGTCGGCAGCCAGTCAATTAAACGTCAGTGAGATAGTAAACACAAAGAAAGAGCTTGAGTACATCAAGTCCCTTTTTGACTTCCCTATCAAAAAAGACAATGTTATACATTTTGCGGCGCAGATTAAAAAGTTTGAGTTCGCTAGAAAAATCAAGAAGCTGGCAAACAAGATAAGCAAAGATGTCGAATCCGTAAATGGAACAGAATCTATAGATGACATTATAGGCATCATAGAAAATCCTGTAACAGATTTTCTCCGAGAAGATGACTCCTCTCAAAAAACAGAAAAAATAGGGGAAGGGGCGGAAGAATATGTTGACTTCCTAGCAGACAACAAGTGTGACCAGATAGGCGTGCCAACAGGCTTCCCAAGGTATGACACGTCCATAGGAGGAGGCCTTCGTAGAAAGTGTGTTGACTTGGTGTCTGCCAGACCCAAGGTTGGCAAGAGCGTTTTTGCTGACAACGTTGCTCTAAGCGTAGCCGGAAAAGGAACTCCAGTGCTCATGCTTGACACAGAGATGTCTAAGGAAGACCACCTAAATAGGATCATAGCAAACCTTACGGGCATCCCAGTAAACGATATTTCAACTGGTAAGTTCACTGACGACGACGAAAAGTATGATAGAGTAAACAAGGCGGTCAAGCACATAAAAGACATACCATATACCTACGCAAGCGTTGCGGGTGCACCATTTGAGCATATCCTAAATGTCATAAAGAGATGGGTCATCCAAGAGGTCGGAACAGACGAGAACGGCAGAGCAAACGACTGCGTGGTTGTGTACGACTACCTGAAGCTTATGTCTTCAAAGTCCATATCCAACAACATACAGGAGTACCAAGCCCTTGGGTTCCAGATAACCGCTCTTCATAACCTAGCCGTCAAATACGACTTTCCGTGCTTATCCTTTGTCCAATTAAATAGAGACGGAATAACAAAGGAAAGCACTGACACCGTGAGCGGCTCAGACAGGCTCATATGGCTATGTACGTCCTTTAGCATATTCAAGGCCAAGTCTCCTGAAGAGCTTGCAGAAGACGGCCCAAAAGCCGGAAACAGGAAGCTGGTGCCAATTGTCGCAAGACACGGAGCGGGACTAGAGGATGGAAATTATATCAACATGCAGATGCAGGGAGAGTATACTAGACTGACGGAGCTTAAAACTAGGAACGAGTTCAGAATAGAGCCCAATATTGACACTGGGTTGGTTGACCCAAAAGAACTAAAAGGCTTACTAGAAGAGGTTTAATGTTAGACTTAAAGCAGGTAAATCTTCAATGTTTTGAAAAGATAGACACCATATTAGACTCATTCAACATTGAGTATGAGGTCTTTGGGGATAATATATATTGCAGGTGTCCTATACACGGGGGCGACAACGACAGAGGGTTCTCCATATCCACAGACAAAAGAATGTGGAAGTGTTGGACTCGTGGCTGCGAGGCTACCTATGGGGGAGATACCTTTGGTTTAGTAAAAGGTATCCTGTCAAGCCGCCTAGCGGAAGAAGCGAGCTTTGGCGAAGCCTTGAAGTATATGTGTATCACCCTAAACATTAAGGGTGGCAGCAAAACCATACCAGAGAGAGAAGAGCCAGACGCTTTCGTTCAGCTTGTAAATATGTTCAGCAATTCTTTGGACTCCCAAAAGCCGAAAGATATTGCTATACAGGAGTATGATTTATGTCCATCAGAATACTTTGTGTCTCGCGGATTTAATCATAAAACCCTAGAGCATTTCGGGGTTGGTGATTGCTATAATAAAGATAGCAACATGTATCAGAGAGCAGTGATACCAATACGAGGACCTTCAGGTAAAGTATTTGCCCACGTCGGAAGAGCTATCAAGGGATATATGAAGCCCAAGTTTCTCTTCACAACCGGTTTTGACAAAAGATTTTTTCTGTACAACCTTGATCTAGCGTTAGATAAAGCTAGGGAAACCTCAACACTAATAATAACCGAGGGGCAGGGAGATGTCTGGAGGCTATATGAATCGGGAGCAAGAAACGCTGTTGGAATTTTTGGTAAGAGCATAACCAAGCAGCAAGAGAACGAGATACTCAAGGGCGGAATAACCAAGCTAGTAATATTAACGGATAACGATCAGGCCGGAAGGGAGTCCAAAATTCAAATACAAAGAAAGCTTAGTAGAAATTTCACACTTATTTTTCCTAGGTTTTCTGGAAAGGACGTTGGGGACATGAACAAAAAACAAGTTGAAAACATTTTATTGCAAATAAAGGGGATGTATTAATGACTAGAATTATAGGGATATCCGGAAGAAAGCAGTCCGGAAAAAACACCTCCGCCAATTTTCTGCACGGTCTCGTTCTAAAAGCCAACGGACTCACCTCAGAATTCAATATAGATTCGTCAGGAGATCTCGCTCTCCAGTCAACTGCGGGTTGGGGGGTATTTGATATAACAAGGAAAGACGATGAATTCATTAATTACGCAGAAACAAACATGTGGCCCTACGTTAAACTCTATAGTTTTGCCGACACCCTTAAAGCCATGTGCATTGACCTCTTTGGCCTGAGACCGGAACAGGTGTACGGAACCGACGAGCAAAAAAACACACCAACAGACCTGTATGTGAAAAACAACACCGGTAACACAAGAAGGAGTACAGCGACTGCCCGTGAATTTATGCAATATTTTGGAACCAACGTGTGCAGATCAATCAAGCCAAACGTCTGGGTTGACCACCTAATGAAAACAATAGGGCGAGAGAAAACAAACTTAGCAATTATTGCTGACATAAGATTCCCAAACGAGGTAGACGCAGTACTAGACGCCGGAGGCGAGGTGATCAGACTAAACCGCAAGCCCCTGACGGACAGTCACGCAAGCGAGACATCGCTAGACGAAGGAATTTTCGATCAAAGCAAATTTTCCTACATAATTCCCAGTGGAAGCATTGAAGATTTGTGTAAATCTCTTGAGTCAATTTTTCTTAAAGGAAGCATATGTTAGTAACCTATATCAGAAGCTCTTCATACAATAATTATTCCTTCTGCCAGATGCAGTATTTTCTTACCTATGTCTTGGGACACCAATCCGACAGCGGTAAAAAGGCTGAAATGGGAACAATAGTACACAAGGTTATGGAAACCCTTGCCTCCCTCAAAAAGTTCATGCAGGACAACCCAAAAAGAAAATACCTAAAGATAACAGATGATGTCTTAGGAGAAGTAAAGGTTCATAAGGATAAGTTTATGGACGACTTCTTTGTTGTGGAAATATTAGACAGAAGCTTTGACTCTTATACCAAAAAGTCCAAGCACAAGTATACAGCGGGTGACAGAAAAAAATGCCTCAATCTTTCGTGGGACGCATTGCAGCACAACGGGGGTCAATTTGACCCTCGAAGGCGAAACGTCGTTGCGTCTGAGCCACATTTTGATATACTAATAGAAGAAGACTGGGCTAAATATGAATACGAGCTTCCAAATGGCGAGACAGTCTCTGGAAACCTTGCTATAAAAGGCACAATAGATCTTGTCACTGAAACAGACAATGGGGTCATAGAGGTTATAGACTGGAAAACCGGAAGAAGGCTGGACTGGGTTACTGGGGAAGAAAAAACCTATGAAAAGCTACAGGTAGACCCTCAGCTACTGCTATATAATTACGCTATATCTAAGACTTTCCCAGAATATGACCAGTCCATAATGACTATTTTTTATATCAAGGATGGTGGCCCGTTCTCAATGTGTTTCGACAGAAGCGACCAAGAAAAGTTCCTAGAGATGCTTAAACAGACGTTTGAATCCATAAAGGCCAACAACGACCCACAGCCACTGTCCCCAAAAAGAAACCATTGGAAGTGCACAAAGCTCTGCCATTATTTTAAAAATAACTGGCCGGGCACAGACCAGAATATGTGTATATATATAGAGGAGCACCTAAAATCACAAGGAATGGAAAATACGGTTAAAAACTGCACAAAAAAAGGATTTAGCGTTGGTTTTTACGAGGCTCCGGGGTAAAATTTAAAACAATTCTAGGAGATTGAGATGTTAGATCTATATTTTGACAGGCGAGACTTTATCAGGGTTGGAGCAATTGGTGCGGGAATGAGTTCGATTGGACTTTCTGACCTAGCGCTTTCCCAAGAAGAACCCAAAACATACAAAGACAAGACCGTTGTTTGGCTCTGGCTGGGAGGTGGCCCGACTCAGTTTGAAACCTTTCACGCCCCTATCGAGAATGTTCCCACAGAGTGGCAGCCAGTTAATGGCTTAATACACGACAAAAATACCAATATCTCACTTGGTGCTGACTGGGAGCAGCTTGCAAAACATGCTAATAAATTAAATGTGGTGAATTCTTTTAGCCACAAAGACTCTTCGCATCGTCAGGGTACACACTTTATGATGACGGGTCATTATAACCCAGAGAGATCAACCACTTCGATGGCAAAGTACCCCTCTTTTGGATCAATTGTCGCTTCGTGCTACGGCCCAAACGACCCACACAATGGAGTTCCATCGTATGTTAAGCAAGGAAAAATTGAGGGCGACGAAGGCTCTTGGCTAGGCGGGTCATATAAACCTTTCGATCCGTCCAACAAAGACAATCTCACCCCAAGAATCGACCTACCAAGGTTTACAAACAGAAAAGATCTGCTTAATGCGTTAGACGGCACAAGAATACCCGGCAACGGGGCTGAATCCTCAGAATTCTTCAAGGGCCAAGCCTACGATGTGATTCTAGGTTCAGCTAAGGACGCCTTTAATCTTGAAAAAGAAGACCCCAAAACCCGCGAACTTTATGGCAACGACTCCATTGGCAAGCAGCTCTTGTTAGCAAGAAGGCTTGCTGAGCATGGAACTAGATTCATAACCCTGCATTACGGCGGATGGGACATGCACGGAAATATCTCAGCCGCACTCAAGACGAAGGTTGGCCCAGTAGACAAGGCTATCAGCGCCTTCTTGCAGGACGTTTGGGACCGAGGTCTTAACGAAAAGATCATTCTGGTAGTTACAGGTGAGTTTGGAAGAACAAAGCTTAACGCCACCGCTGGCCGCGATCACTGGCCATCAATTACCCCTATGCTCATGGCTGGCGGCGATTATCAGTCAGGAAGAACAATTGGAAAATCTGATAGGTCATACACCCCTACGGAAAATGCGGTAGGGCCACTGGATCTTCAGGCGACCCTTTTCGACCACTTTGGCATAAGCAAAGACGAGATGAAAACTGACCATGCTGGACGACCCAGATATCTCCTAGAAGGGGAAGCAAAAGTAATTCTGTGATTCTAAAAAGAATAGCGTGCCTTTTGGGCATAGTTGGCGGTGGTGCATTACTAATGCTCTTGGTGCAAAACGAAAATGAAAGAAAAGATCTACTCAAGGGAATAGCCCTGTGGTCACTCACGGGCTCCGGAGCTCTTTTTTTGTATTCGTCGCGTTTTTTCAACTTCTTAACCAAATATTTGCCTCCGGTCAGGAAACCTAAACCATGACAATTAAATTAACAGAAACAGCAGCAACAGAAGCTAAAAGCTCTATGGAAGACTCAGACGCAAAGTATCTAAGGATTGGCGTCAAAGGTGGTGGTTGTTCTGGTTTTGAGTATAGCCTCACAATAGATAGCGTATACGACAAACAAAAAGACACCCTATCCCGCCAACACGGCATAGATGTTGTTGTAGACAAGAAAAGTGACCTATATCTAGACGGAACCACGCTAGATTATTATACTGACATTTCCAAGCGTGGTTTTACATTTAATAATCCAAATGCAGTTAAATCCTGCGGCTGCGGTAGCAGTTTTCAAGTATAGGAAAAATTATGAAATTTATCATATCGCTCATACTCTGTCTATGCATGGCTGGAACAGCCATTGGCCAAGAGCGTAACCCAAGGCTAAAGAACTTTAGATATGGAACAGGTCAGTCCAGCTGGTGGACTGCTCCTCAAGCGCAGCCACAGACATCTTATTATCCACCCTCTGTCAGATACTACCGCCCAGTTCCTTATTACTATACCCACCACCCTTATTGTCGTTGCTATAACTGCTTACGGCAAAGGCCTGTAATGATGTGGCAGTTGCAAGCGAACCCCAATAGGTTCTTTTTCTTTCAGTTTAGATTTTAAGGATAGCGATCATGCCAATACCGCCCAAAAGAAAAGACGAGGACAAAAGCAAGGGGGCTTATATATACGAAGACCCCAAAACTGGAGAGCTTTACCACTACTCCAGAAAAGGTGTATACAAGAAGAATGGAAGAACGCTAATATTTGTAAAACGAACCAGAGGAAATACAATGCCTACAGACTTTATAAAAGAAGCCGACGAATTCTTACAGGAAAAAAATAATGCTGATGACAAGGCTGGCTATCCTCCCAATTGCAATGAGGGATATGTGGAAAAAGATGGGAAGTGTGTTCCCATAAAAAGAGACGAGTAGCCGAGGGGGTTCAGATGAGGTTTTACGAGTCTAGACAGTCAGGCACATCGCCTATAAGGTATAGACTGGAGCTATCTCTGGAGGAACTAAAAAAGGTAAGTACCCACTTGGCAGAAATATTATGTGCCCTAAAGGAAGAAGATGATGATATCAAAAACAAGCAGAGCGATGGATAGAAGAGGATTTTTAGCGGGGTTTTCTTCCCTGCCTCTCACTAGCGTGATGAGCCTTCAGGCTGACGAAATGAGGAAAAACAATAAGTCAGCAATACTTCTCTGGATGGGTGGAGGCCCATCAACCATGGACATCTGGGACTTAAAACCAGACGCCCCAACGGGAGGTCCTTTCAGGCCAATATCAACCACTGGTGACGTTCAAATATGTGAACATATGCCAATGATGGCAAAACAGATGCACAACATGGCCATCATACGGTCCATGAGCACCCGTGAGGCCGACCACATGCGTGGTCGCTATTATATGCACACTGGATATGTGCCAAACCCACAGATGGAGCATCCTAGCTACGGCTCTGTTCTTTCTCACCAGTTAAAAAGAGAAGAATTAACTATACCTCAATTTGTATCAGTTGGTGGCGGTAGCGTAGGCGCTGGATACCTAGGAATGAAATACGCCCCATTCGTTGTCAATAGCGACGGAAGAGTAAAAAACCTAAACATGAAAATTGACGAAAGGTTCTACCAGAGGGCGTTTGCTTTAGACTTAATTGAAGACAACTTTATAAAACAAAACCGAGGGAGTGCGGCTAAAGACCACAGAGATGTCGTCAAGCAGGCTTTCGATGTCTTAACAAGCGAGAAAATGAAAGCGTTCAAGGTTTCAGAAGAACCCGCCGCAGATAAGGAAAGGTATGGAGAAAACAACTTTGGCAAGGGATGCTTGATGGCCAGAAAGTTAGTAGAGGCTGGCGTACCATTTGTTGAGGTAAATCTTGGAGGGTGGGATAATCACCAAAACATATTTCCAACCCTGAAAGACGTAAGGCTTCCTACGCTAGACAAGGCGATGAGCGCCCTCATAGAGGACTTAGACCAAAGGGGACTACTCCAAGACACGGCGATCATATGGATGGGAGAGTTTAGTCGCACACCTAGGATTAACGGAAACGCTGGACGTGACCACTGGGCGCGTAGCTGGAGCATAGCCGTAGGTGGAGCGGGCATGAACGGAGGGATTTCGATTGGGGAAACAAGCGAAGATGGAACATCGGTAGAAACAGAGCCCTATCAGTCTCAGGACGTGATGACTTCAATATGTAAAGCGTTGGGCATATCAACGCAAACCACATTCACAAGCAAAAGCGGAAGACCTATGAGGATAGCTAATAGTGGAAAAATTATAGAGCAATTATTTCAATAAGAGGTGTCGCAATGTTCAAGAAGCTACTTATATCTTTACTACTAGCAAACTTAGCTGCCACGGCGGCGGTAGGCTATACGTTTTACACAAAGACCTCCAACAAGAAGCCATACGTGATAGAAGTGGAAACCCCAGTAGAGGACGAGGCTTTTAAAGAAAATGTGTACAAGGCTCTGGGTATGATAATGTCTGGTCAGTCGCAAGTGGCCGCCAATCAAGAAGGCTTGAACATGGCCCTATATAGAGTACACCACTTTGTGAAGCCTCACGCTGAACTTCACCCCAATTGCCCAGAGTGCGAAATAGACAAGCAAAAAATTCTTGAGGAAGAAAAAGAGAGCGTGACCTCCCTTGATTAAAATTGGAATAGTAGGATACGGAACAATCGGAAAGAGGGTGGCAGACGCCGTATTACTGCAAGACGACATGGAGCTTATTGGTGTTACCTCTCGCAGTAACAACTACAGAATAAAGTCTGCTATCAAAAAGGGCATCCGCGTTGTACCAATCGAGCATCGTTTGTCTCTCATTAAAGATGTAGATGTTATCGTAGACTGCACACCCAAGGGGGTAGGGGCAAAAAACAAAGAACTGTATACCTACCACGGAGTCAAGGCCATATTCCAAGGCGGCGAAAAACCCGGAGTGGGCACTAGCTTTGTGGCTCAATGTAACTACGCTGACGCTGCCTGTTCTAAATTCATTCGCGTGGTTAGCTGCAACACAACAGGCCTATGCAGAACACTAAAAGCCGTAGACGACGCTTACCACATAGATAAAGTGCACGCTACAATGATCAGAAGGGCTGCTGACCCTTGGGACATCTATCACGGCCCCATTAACGCCCTTGTTCCGCACTTAGTGGTTCCATCACACCATGGTCCAGATGTAAGAACGGTAATTCCCAATCTGGAGATATTCACCACCTCCATATCTGTTCCCACCACGTTAATGCACATGCACAGCATTACAGTTGACCTCCACGTCACACCTACTGCTGAGGATATTATAGATCTGTTTAAGAACACAACTAGGGTGCGCGTCGTACACAACGATGATGGTATAAGGTCAACAGCCGAGATCATGGAATACGCCAAAGATCTTGGCAGAAGTAGGGGAGACATGCCAGAAGTGTGTGTGTGGAGTGACACCATTGGGGTCTGGGGGAATAAGCTGATGTATATACAGGCGGTTCACCAAGAAAGCGATGTTGTCCCGGAAAACATTGACGCAATTAGGGCAGTATCAAACTTAGTCCCAGCCCATGAAAGCATAGAAAAAACAAATAAGAGCTTGGGAATATAGGTTCATGAGAGTAGCTTTATGCGTAATAGCCACAAGTAGCTACAAGAATTTCCTTAACCCTCTGCTGGAGTCAGCTAAAAAATATTTCCTAACCCAGCACAACTTAAGCTTTTTTATATTTGCAGACTCTGTTGACCACAAAGGCTGGCTAGACCTTGATGAGCACAATGTTTGTTGGACCCAAATAGAGCATTTGCCATTTCCTCTCCCTACTCTATTTAGGTATAAGACCCTTTTGAAAAAAGAGGGCGAACTTAGCGATTTTGACTACACCTTTCACTGCGACGCTGACACAAGGTTTGTTAGCACCGTTGGCGAAGAAATGCTTGGGCAAGGAATAACCTCTATCCAACATCCTGCGGCAGGGTCTAATGACCCTAAAGTCTTTTGGGATTTAACAGAAGAATTCAAAAATTATGCTTTTGAACATAACCCCGATTCTTTAGCGTATATTGCACCAAAAAAACGAAAGAAGTATTTCTGCGGAGCAATACAGGGAGGCTTGTCAAAAAAATACATAGGGGCTATGAAAGTTATAGCTAAAAACATAGATGATGATTTGGGACAAAACATAATTGCTCGGTATCATGATGAAAGCCACTGGAACAAATACCTATCACAAAATCCACCACATACAATTCTTCCTTTTTGGTATTGCTTTCCAGAATCAAAAGATTGGCCGACAAAAAAAAATCGTTGGAAAGATGTTTATGTTCCAAAAGAACAGGAAATAAAAATGTTATGCTTGGACAAAGACCTACATGGCGGATACCATCTGTACAGAGGGAAGGCTAAAAAATAATGGGAGCAATTTTAGTAGGTAATGGAACATCAGTATTAGATGAGGCATATGGAGACTTAATAGATTCATTTGATATTGTCGTTAGATTTAATGACTTTAAGCTAGATGGTTTTCGTGAGCATGTAGGACAAAAAACAAACTGCTGGTTTACTTGTGGGGATTACGGCGAGCAGCATCTTGAAGAAGCAAATAAATTCGACAGAGTTATACTGCACACTTGGGAGTATGAACGTAATTCTTGGGTAAAAAAGTTTGGTAAAAAAACAAAGTTTGAGATGACAAGCAAAAGTGAAATATCAAAAATACCAGTCAAATGGCCTAGTACCGGACTCATAGCAATACATTGGTTCATCAAGGAGCTTGGCTACGTTACTATAGTCGGTTTTGATTGGTGGGAGAGAGGTGCGTATCACTACGGAGACGATCTCATGACCGAGGGAGACCTTCACGAGCCAGCAGAAGAACACAAAATAATAAAAAGACTAATTGAAGAACAAAAATTAAATTTTTTAAGCATTTAAATAATGTATATACTCTCTATATTTACGTGTGAAGCACACAAAGATAGGATTTCTAAGATGGAAGAGTCTTGGATACCTAAGGCGATGCCAAAGGGTTTCGAGCTTTACTATGTATACGGAAAGGCTGAGCAGGTTACAGAGGAAGGAAGAAATCTTTACCTACCATGTGAGGAATCGTATGAGTATCTTCTAGACAAGACTTACCACACACTTAAATACTTATCAGATAAGGATTTTGAGTACTGGATAAAGCTAGACAATGATATATTTATACCTGACTTTGAAATGTTCACTGATAAGCTTCGGAAAATAAGCGGTGAGGGTTTCGACTGTGCAACCACGTCTTTTGCAAGATACAACGGGAACACTTCGCATACTTGGCATTATGACAAAGTACCACAAAAACTCAGGATTCCACAGACAGCAGATTTTCCTGAAAAATGGCTCCAAGGACACTGTTATATAATAAGTAAGAAATTCTGCACAATAGCCCTTGAACATCTAGAAAAAACAAAGCAGTATAAGCTGCCAGTTACACAAGCTTTTGAAGATGTGGTTATTTCAAATGTAATGTTTTCTAACGACGCTAAATGCTGTGAGATAGGGCCTCTAGTTATACATGAGCATTAAAGATCTTTAGAGCTTCCTACGGTTTTTGTATATTAGTTGTGTAAAAACCCTCCTCCAAGGGCTACAATATAACATGAACGACACTGAGTTTAATGAGTGGGTAATGGACTGCCCAGAGGAAAAGTGGCGACACTCAAGCGGCTTGCCGGAAGGACAAATACTGAGAGGCCATCCGTTTGGAGAGCTGATATTTGATATAGCCTGCGACAGAGACTATAAGAATTACCTAGAGATAGGGACTTGGTGCGGCAGGGGTACGACAAGATGCTTCTTAGACGGTATAATA
>TARA_R110002020_G_scaffold18931_28_pt1 | contig 15805 bp, 15 predicted proteins | sample TARA_R110002020 | Tara Oceans TARA_R110002020 (sample SAMEA4396489) | marine metagenome | biome: Westerlies Biome; feature: [MES] marine water layer (ENVO:01000295) within the mesopelagic zone...; material: water (ENVO:00002006), including particulate matter (ENVO:01000060) such... | reverse complement strand
GATCTTCGTCGTCGCGTCGGTGACCGATTTCTTCGACGGCTATCTGGCGCGGATCTGGGACCAGACCTCCAATATCGGCCGCATGCTCGACCCGATCGCCGACAAGCTGCTGGTCTCCTCGATCCTGCTGCTGATTGCAGCCGACGGCACCATCGCCGGCTGGTCGATCTGGGCGGCGATCATCATCCTGTGCCGCGAAATCCTGGTCTCGGGGCTGCGCGAATACCTGGCCGCGCTCAAGGTCTCGGTGCCGGTGACGCGGATCGCCAAGTGGAAGACGACGCTGCAGATGATCGCGCTCGGATTTTTGTTGGCCGGTCCCGCCGGCGACAAGGTGCTGCCCTACACGACCGAGATCGGCATCGGCATGCTGTGGCTGGCGGCGCTGATCACGATCTACACCGGCTACGACTATTTCCGGGCCGGGCTGAGACATGTGGTGGACGAATGAGCGTGCGGATTGTCTATTTCGCCTGGGTGCGCGAGCGCATCGGCAAGGGTTCGGAAGAGATCGAGCTTCCCGAGAACGTGAAGACCGTGGGCGAGCTGATCGCCCATCTCGCGACCCTTGGCGAGGAATACGAGGCCGCCTTCCAGGTGCCCGGCGTGATCCGCGCAGCACTTGACGAGGAACATGCCGATCACGACGAAGCCATTGGCAGCGCACGGGAAATCGCGCTGTTTCCGCCGATGACGGGAGGCTGAGATGGCCGGAGGCCCGCGCTCTCCGGACAGGTCCGCGCAGGCGGTCACCGTGCGCATCCAGCCGCAGGATTTCGACATCGGCGCGGAAATCGCGGCGCTCACCGCCGGGCGCGCGGACATCGGCGCGGTGGTGAGCTTCACCGGCCTCTGCCGAGACGAGGGCGGGCGGCTGGCGGCGCTGGAACTCGAGCATTATCCGGGCATGGCCGAGCGCGCCATCCGTGCCATTGCCGAGGAAGCGGTGACGCGCTTCGCGCTCCTGGGCATCACCGCGATCCACCGCCACGGCGCGATCGAGCCGGGCGGCAACATCGTGCTGGTGGTCGCCACCGCGCCCCATCGCCAGGCGGCCTTCGACGGCGCCTCGTTCCTGATGGACTACCTCAAGACCGATGCGCCGTTCTGGAAGAAGGAACACCTGAAGGACGGCGGCGCCGGCGAATGGGTGTCGGCCAAGGACGCCGACGACAAGGCCAGGGCGAAATGGACCGAGGCGCGCGGGCAGCGCGGCCAATGAGCGCGGCGGTCAGGCTTGAGGAGAGCTGGAAGACGGCGCTTTCGGACGAGTTCTCAAGCCCCTACATGGCAGAGCTCTGCGCCTTCCTGAAGTCCGAGATCGCCGCGGGAAAGCAGGTCTTTCCGAAAGGACCGGACTATTTCGCCGCCCTCGACCTCACGCCGCTCGACCGGGTCAAGGTGGTGATCCTCGGCCAGGATCCCTATCACGGCGAGGGACAGGCGCACGGGCTGTGCTTTTCGGTCCAGCCGGGCGTGCGCGTCCCGCCGTCGCTCAAAAACATCTACAAGGAACTGGAAGCCGATCTGGGCATCCCGCAGGCCCGGCACGGCAATCTCGAAAGCTGGGCGCGGCAGGGCGTGCTCATGCTCAACGCCGTGCTGACGGTCGAGCGTGGCCTCGCCGCCTCGCATCGCGGCCGCGGCTGGGAACGCTTCACCGACGCGGTGATCGAAAAGGTCAACGCGCTCGAGCATCCGGTGGTGTTCCTGCTCTGGGGCTCGCATGCGCAGAAGAAGGCCGCCTTCGTCGACACCAGCCGCCATTTGGTGCTCAAGGCCCCCCACCCCTCACCGCTGTCGGCGCACACCGGGTTCCTCGGCTGCCGGCATTTCTCCAAGGCCAATGCGTTTCTCGAGAAGAACGGCATGACGCCGATCGACTGGGCGCTGCCCGCACAGCCCTGAGGCTCAGCCGCTCATCACCGTTTCGACGAGCAGGCCCGCGCCCATCAGGCAAAGCACCGCGCCGCTGCCCTGCGTGAGCCAGAGGATGCCATCGCCACGGAAGTGGCTGCGGGCAAGCGCGGCCGCCGCGCCACGCCTTGAGCCCGGACCTGCCCGGTCCCGCCGCCTAAAGTGCCCTGCCGAATTGATCTGCGACAAGACGCGCCCCGGAAAAGCGCCCTAGGATCGGACCGGATGCGAGCGACCGGCCGAGAACGGGATCGGGCGGCCACCGGGCGGGATTGGCGAAAGGGCTTTGCGGTGACACATATCAAACTTGCCTTCTGGGGCCTGCTGCTCCTCTTGAGCCTTCTCTGGCTTGCGGCCGATCCGGCCGTCTTCCAGATGCGCGGCCTGCTCGCCACCCGCGAGGTCCTGATGCAGTACAGCGGCGTGCTGGCGATCGGCTGCATGAGCGTCGCCATGATCCTGGCGCTCAGGCCGCGCTGGCCGGAGCGCTGGCTCGGCGGGCTCGACAAGATGTATCGGCTGCACAAGTGGCTGGGCATTTCCGCGCTGATCTTCGCCGTGGTGCACTGGCTGTGGTCGGAAGCGCCGAAATGGGCCATCGGCCTCGGCCTGCTCGAGCGGCCGGAGCGCGGCGAACGCCACGCTTTCGGCAACCCGGTCGCGCAAGTGCTCGCGGACCTGCGCGAACCCGCCGAAGGGCTGGGGGAATGGGCCTTTTACGCGAGCGTGCTGCTGCTCGCGGTGGCGCTGATCCCGCGGATTCCCTACAGCTGGTTCTTCAGGACGCACCGCTTCCTCGCCGTCTTCTACCTTGTGCTGGTGTTCCACGCCGTGGTGCTGGCAAAGTTTCACTACTGGAAATCGCCGCTGGGTATCGTCCTTGCCCTGCTGATGATCGCCGGAACCTGGGCGGCCGTCATCGTGCTGTTCCGCCGCGTGGCGGCCGGGCGCCAGGTGACGGGCACGATCGTCGATCTGCTGCATTTTCCGGGCGTCCGGTCGATCGAAAGCCGGATCAGGCTGCAGCCCGGCTGGCCCGGTCATCAGCCCGGTCAATTCGCCTTCGTCACCTCCGATGCCCAGGAAGGCGCCCATCCCTACACCATCGCCTCGGCATGGGATCCCGGCACTTCGGACATCACCTTCATCGTCAAGGGGCTCGGCGACCACACGAGCCGCCTCGCCGAGAAGCTGAAGATCGGCCAAGAGGTCAGGATCGAAGGACCCTATGGCTGCTTCACTTTCGAGGACGGCGCCGCACGACAGATCTGGGTGGGCGGCGGCATCGGCATCACGCCCTTCGTGGCGCGGATGAAGCATCTGGCGCATACGCGGCAGCGCATGCCGGGCGAGCCGCCGCAGGTCATCGACCTGTTCCACACCACCGCCGATCTCGACGAGGGCGCTCTGGCGCGGCTCGCGGCCGATGCTGCCCAGGCGGATGTGCGCCTGCATGTCCTGGTCGACGCCAAGGACGGCCTTCTCAACGGCGCGCGCATCCGCGAACAGGTGCCGGACTGGCGCGACGCCAGTCTCTGGTTCTGCGGTCCCGTCGGCTTCGGCGACGCGCTCAGGGCCGATTTCGCCGCCCACGGCTTCGACACAAGGACCCGGTTTCACCAGGAGCTGTTCAGCATGCGCTGACGGCGGTCTCGGCACTCGCAGACGAAAAAGGCGGCCCTCGCGAGAGAGCCGCCTTTTGCATTCCATCAGCGCCGCCGTAAGGGGCGCTAAAAACCGTTTCAGCCGACGATTTCGGTGCCGGAGAACCAGTAGGCGATTTCTTCGGCTGCGGTTTCGGGGGCGTCCGAGCCGTGCACCGAGTTCTCGCCGATCGACAGGGCGAAGGTCTTGCGGATGGTGCCTTCGTCGGCGTTGGCCGGGTTGGTGGCGCCCATCAGCTCGCGGTTCTTGAGGATGGCGTTCTCCCCTTCGAGCACCTGGACGACGGTCGGGCCCGAGGTCATGCCTTCAACCAGCTCGCCGAAGAAAGGGCGTTCCTTGTGCACGGCGTAGAAGCCTTCGGCTTCGCGCTTGCTCATCCAGACGCGCTTGGAGGCGACAACGCGCAGGCCGTTGTCCTCGAACACCTTGGTGATGGCGCCGGTCAGGTTGCGCTTGGTGGCATCGGGCTTGATCATCGAAAACGTGCGTTCAATCGCCATGTCGTGTTCCTCTAGCGGTTTGCCCGCGGGAGGCGGGCCAGATTGGGTGCAAAAATCCGGGCAGACACAGGCCCGCCCGGAGTTGCGGCCTAAATAGCCGCATGCCCTGTCATCCGCAAGGGGCGTTTGGCGGAAGGGTCGTTCGGCGGAAGCGCGCGCATTCGACGGATGATGTCCCCGAGGCGGCGGTCAGGCTCTGCGGCGCGTCTTGGAGCAATCCTCGTTTCATTGTACCATGACCCCATGACGGACGCGGTGATCGCATCAGGCGTTGTGGCAGTCGCAGTTCTGGATTTGCGCCCCAGAACAATGCGATGCTGGCGGCTGGGGCCGAGCGGGCCTTCAAGCCGGTTCTCGATGGCCTGGTCTCCAGCCTGTGCGGCTGGCTGTCGCTGCTCGGGCTGGCGCTGTGCGCCCTGTTTGTGCTGCCGCCCTGGGTCAATGGCGGAGCGATGATCCTGGCTTCGCTCTATCTGGCGCTGGCGGGGCTGGCCCGCTACGTGTCCGACCCAGGCCCCTCTTCCCGGACGCACCCTGCCCCCGGCCTGTCCGCGCTGCCATGGCAGCAGATGCGAAGTCCGGAAAGCTGGGCCGTCGCGATCTTCCTTGCCGGCTCGGCGCTCAGCGGCTCGCTGACGCTGGCCGCGGCATTCGCAGGACTGACCCTGCTTGCTGCCCTCGGCCTATGCCTCTGGGCCCTGGCCGGCTGGTCCGGCTGCTTGCATCTGCGATCGGACTGGCACCGGCGTCATCTCGACTGGGGTTTCGGCATCCTGCTGTTCGTGGCGGCGATGGCGTCGCTCATTCCCGAAGCCTGATCCCCGCCAAAGCCTGTCGGCCACGAAGGGCGGAGGTCACCCGATCGCCGGAACCGAGCGACCGAGACCGTCATGCAGGTCGAGGCAGCGGTTGAACCAGTCGGTCACCGCGTCGCCCTCTTCCAGCAGCTTCGCGCTCGAGGTCACGCGCACCCATTGCAGCGCGCCGAAGACGATGTAGTCGCAAAACAGCGGCGAGGATCCGCCGATCCAGGGCTGCGCCTTCAGCATCACGCGCAGCGGCGTGAGCTTGGCGGAGAAGCCCTCGATCTCGGCCTCGCGGCGCTCGGTGACCTGTTCCAGCGTCTTGCCCATGCGCGCCTCGCGGCTCGTGCGGAAATAGGCCTGGTCCTCGGGCAGGAGACAGTCGTGGATGTCCTTGAGCGCGATCACGCCCAGCGCCGCATGCAGAACGGACTGGGTCCAGGATTCGACAAAGCGCGCCATGGCCTGCCCGCCTTCGCCGCCAAACAGCGACGGCCGGTCAGGATAGGTCTCCTCGAGATAGGCGGCGATGAGAAAACTGTCGGCCACCACCTGGGAGCCGTCACGGATCACCGGCACGGTCTTGGACGCGCCGCCCTCGACCTCGGGCACCTTGGTGAAGCAGACAGTGCTGCGCTCGAAAGGCAGGCCCTTGTGCGCCAGCGCCATGGCCACCTTCCAGCAATGCGGGCTGAAGGGACGGGTCGCGTCGGCGCCGACGAGATCGTGAAGGATGATGGTCATGGTGCGCACTTTCTCTGATCAAGGGCTGCGGCAGGCGGAAAAGACCGCCATGCGGCCCGAGCGAGTTAAATCAGACGCGGCCGGCGGAAGCGAGACCGAGTTCGCGTTCCATCACCAGAAAATCGCGGTCGTTGTACAGAAGCGGGATCGCGCACTGAATGCACCATGTGGCGATGATGACATCCACCGTCCGGCCCGCAATGTGTCGAGGTCTCCCTGCCACTCGAGGGTGCCCTGGAGGTCGAGGATGAGTTTTGCGGCGCGCTTGCGGCCGAGCTGATCGCGCAACGCGTCATCCACCACCTGGCGCTTCGTCTTGCGGCCTGTCAGCCTCATCAATTCTGCAACGACCTCGTCGTCGATCTCGATATTGGTGCGCATGATCGCTTCCATGTGTATATCTGTCGCATTTACACACATCAGGATATCGTCGCGCAATTGGTTTTCCCTTGCCATTTGGCGCGTTTCCGGCCAGAAGCGCGGGCATGCTGACTATTACAGACCTTTCCGCGCGCATCGCAGGGCGCCTCCTGATCGACAATGCCTCGCTGGCGCTGCCCGTGGGCATAAAGGCCGGGCTCGTGGGCCCCAATGGCGCGGGCAAATCGACGCTGTTCAAGATCATCACCGGCGAGATGGCGACCGAGACCGGGCATACATCGATCCCGAAGAACACCCGCATCGGCCAGGTGGCGCAGGAAGCGCCGGCGGAAGACACCGCGCTGGTCGAAATCGTGCTGCGCGCCGATCTCGAGCGCACCAGGCTGATGAAGGAAGCCGAGACCGCCACCGATCCGATCCGCATCGCCGAAATCCAGATGCGGCTCGTCGATATCGACGCCCATTCGGCGGAAGCCCGCGCGTCCTCGATCCTGGCCGGCCTGGGCTTCGACCAGGACGCCCAGCAGCGCCCGGCGTCGTCGTTCTCGGGCGGCTGGCGCATGCGCGTGGCGCTGGCCTCGGTGCTGTTTGCCGAGCCGGACCTGCTGCTGCTCGACGAGCCGACCAACTATCTCGACCTCGAGGGCACGCTGTGGCTGGAGGAGTATATCCGCCGCTACCCGCACACCGTGCTGATCATCAGCCATGACCGCGACCTGCTCAACACCGCCGCCAACGCCATCGTCCATCTCGACCAGAAGAAGCTCACCTTCTACCGCGGCGGCTTTGACGAGTTCGAGCGGCAGAAGGCCGAGCGCGACGAGCACCAGATGAAGGCGCGCGAGAAGAACATCGCCGCCCGCAAGCACATGGAAGCCTTCGTCGAGCGCTTCCGCGCCAAGGCCTCGAAGGCGCGCCAGGCGCAGTCGCGCCTGAAGGCGCTCGAGCGCATGGGCACGGTCGACGCGGTGGTGGAAAGCAATGTGCGGGGCTTCTCGTTCCCGCGGCCCGACCGCGGCGTCGCCTCGCCGATCATCGCCATCGAGGACGGTTCCGTCGGCTACACGCCCGGCGCGCCGATCCTCAAGAAGCTGGACCTGAGGATCGACGCCGACGACCGCATCGCGCTGTTGGGCTCGAACGGCAACGGCAAGTCGACCTTCGCCAAATTCATCGCCGGGCGGCTCGAAGCCGAAGCCGGCCGGCTCAGGATTGCGCCCGGGCTCAAGACCGGCTTTTTCGCCCAGCACCAGATGGACGACCTGATCCCGAATGAATCCGCGGTCGCCCATGTGCGCGCGCTGATGCCCGACGCCCAGGAAGCCCGCGTCCGCGCCCGGGTGGCGCAGATGGGTCTGACGGCCGAGAAGATGAACACGCCCGCCAAGGATCTCTCCGGCGGCGAGAAGGCGCGGCTTTTGATGGGCCTGTCGGCCTTCCACGCACCCAATCTGATGATCCTCGACGAGCCGACCAACCACCTCGACATCGACAGCCGCGCGGCGCTGATCCGCGCGCTCAACGATTTCCCGGGCGCCGTGATCCTGATCTCCCATGACCGGCATCTGATCGAGGCCACTGTAGACAGGCTGTGGATCGTCCGCGACGGCACCGTGAGCGCGTTCGACGGCGACCTCGAGGATTACCGCCAGGAAGTCGTGGGCTCGTCGGGCAAGGGCAAGAAGTCGTCGGACAGTGACGGAGGCTCCAAGGCCGAGAAGCGCAAGCAGGCGGCGCAGAACCGCGCCGGCCTGGCGCCGATGAAGAAAAAGATCAGCGATCTCGAATCCTTGGTGGCGCGGCTTACCAAACAGATTCAGTCTCTTGATGCGGAGCTTTCGGACCCGGCCCAGTTCGCCGACGCCCCCTACAAGATCGCCCAGAAGTCCAAGCAGCGCGCCGAGCGCGCCGCCGAACTCGCCAAGGCCGAAGAAGAATGGGTGGCGCTGACAGCCGAGGTGGATGACGCCGAGGCGGCCGAATAGGCCTGTCACAGCCGCGCCTGGTCACGGCGAATTCATCCCGCCCTTGAGGTGAATTGATGCATGTCAATCAATCGGTCCGGTCCGCGTGCTAGCGAGACCCAACCGATTGGATGTTCCCATGCCTCCTTCCAAATCCGATATCGAATCCATTGTCAAAACCGCCGAGAAGGGGTCGCCCTTGCGCACGTGGCTGATCTGGCTTGCGGTGCTGCTCGTGGCCGCCGGCGGAACCTGGTACTGGCGCGCGGCCGCCACGCGGCAGAGCCTGCCCGCCTATGTCACCGAGACCGTGGGCCGGACCGACATCGTCGTCCAGGTGACCGCGACCGGCACGGTCGAGCCCACCGGCCAGGTCGAGATTTCGAGCGAGCTGTCGGGCACCGTCCGGACGGTGGAGGCCGATTTCAACGACACCGTCACCAAGGGCCAGATCCTGGCGCGGCTCGACACCGACAAGCTCGAGGCCAATGTTGAGCTCAGCCGGGCTTCGCTCGCAGCCACCCAGGCGCGGCTGGCCGAAGCCACCGCGACGCTCAACGAGACCAAGGACAATTACGATCGGGCGGTGATGCTCGAACAGAAGAAAGTCACAACGCTCGAAGGCCTGCTCAAGGCAAAGGCCGCCCATGATCGCGCCCAGGCGGCGGTCAAGAGCGCGGAGGCCGACATCCGCGTGTCGGAGGCAAACCTGAAGATCAACGAGGCCAACCTCGCCAAGGCCTGCATCTGCTCCTCCATCGACGGGGTGGTGCTCGACCGCAATGTCGAGGTCGGACAGATCGTCGCCTCCTCGCTGCAGGCGCCGGTGCTGTTTACGCTCGCCGCCGACCTCGCCAAGATGGAACTCAGGGTCGACATCGACGAAGCCGACATCGGCAAGGTCAAGGTCGGCAACGACGCCATGTTCTCGGTGGAAGCCTATCAGGGCCGCAGCTTCCCCGCCGTCATTTCACAGTTGCGCTACGCGCCCAAGACCGTCGACGGGGTGGTCACCTATGAGGCGATCCTGTCGATCGACAATTCCGACATGCTGTTGCGCCCCGGCATGACCGCGACCGCGGACATCAGGGTGGCCGAAGTCAAGGACACGCTGGCAGTCTCGAATGCAGCGCTCAGGTTCTCGCCGCCGGCGACGGTGGAAGACTCGGGCGGCAGCGGGCTGCTGGGGATGATCTTCCGGCCGCCGTCACGCGGGGCGGCCACCACGCCCAAGGTCAGCGCCGACGGGCACCGCGACATCTGGCTCTTGAAGAACGGCCAGGCGGTCGCCGTCTCCGTGATGCCGGGCGAGAGCGACGGGTCCAAGACCGCGATCACCGGCGACGTCAACGAGGGCGATCTGGTGATCACCGATCAGGCGACGCCATGACCGGCGAGGTCGGGACGACTGGCGGGCCGGGCGCCCTCCCCGCTCCGCAGGATACGCCGCTCATCAGCCTGAGAAAGATCACCAAGATCTACGGAACCGGCGACGCCGAGGTGCGCGCCCTGCGCGGCATCGACCTCGATATCCACGGCGGCGAGTTCGTCGCCATCATGGGACCCAGCGGCTCGGGCAAGTCGACGGCGATGAACATCCTGGGGTTCCTCGACAAGCCCAGCGGCGGCACTTACTCCTTCGGCGGTGCCGAAGTCGACCACCTCAGCCGCGACCAACTGGCGCTGCTCAGGCGCAATTTCCTGGGCTTCGTCTTCCAGGGCTACAATCTGCTCGCCCGCACCTCGGCGCTCGACAATGTCGAGCTGCCGCTGATCTACCAGGGCATGGCCCGGCCCCAGCGCCGGCGGCTGGCGCTCGATGCGCTGGCCAAGGTGGGGCTCAAGGGCCGCGAGGACCATGATCCGTCGCAATTGTCGGGCGGCCAGCAGCAGCGCGTGGCGATCGCCCGCGCCATCGTCACCAATCCGGACGTGATCCTGGCCGATGAGCCGACCGGCAACCTCGACACCGCCCGCAGCCACGAGATCATGGACCTGCTCACCGACCTCAACCGCAAGGACGGCATCACCATCCTGATGGTCACCCACGAGCCGGACATGGCGGACTATGCCGACCGGCTGATCCATTTCCTCGATGGCCGCATCGCGTCCGACGCGAGCGCGGAGAAGGCGGCGCCCGATGCTCTATGAAGCAATTCGGCTGGCGCTGCAGGCCATCCTCCGGAACGCGTTCCGGTCCTTCCTCACGGTCCTGGGCATCGTCATCGGCGTCGCCGCGGTGATCGCCATGGTGACCGTCGGACAGGGCTCCACCGACCAGGTGGAGGCCGACGTCTCCACGCTCGGTACCAATCTCCTGATGATCCGCCCGGGCCAGCCGTCGCAGGGACCCGGCTCCGGCGCGGGCGGAACGGCCGCGAGCCTCACGCTCAAGGATGTCGACGCCATCGAGGAGCAGATCGGAAGCGTGCTGGTCGCCACGCCCAGCAATTCGCGGGCGATGACGGTGATCTTCGGCAATATCAACTATTCGACCACCGTGACGGGCACCGACACGCGCTTTCTCACCGCCCGCGACTGGCCGCTGTCGAGCGGCCGCGCCTTCTACGAGAGCGAACTCAGGACCGGCTCCTCGGCCTGCATCCTGGGCAACACGGTGCGGGACAAGCTGTTCGGCAGCAGCGACCCGCTCGGCGCCAGCATAAGGTTGAAGCAGATCTCCTGCCGGGTCATTGGCACGCTGGAAGCAAAGGGTGCCTCGAGCTTCGGCACCGACCAGGACGACATCGTGCTGATCCCGATCCGCGCCTTCCAGCGCCGCATCGCCGGCAACCAGGATGTGTCGCTGATCTTTGCCTCGATCCGCAACGGCATTTCCACCGACAAGGCCAAGGCGGATATCGAGCGGCTGATGCGCGAGCGCCGCCGCATCGGCCCCTTCGAGGAGGACGATTTCAATGTCTTCGACATGAAGCAGATCTCCTCGATGCTGACCGGCATCACCAGCGTGCTGACCGGCCTGCTCTCCGCCGTCGCCGCCGTGAGCCTCCTGGTCGGCGGCATCGGCATCATGAATATCATGCTGGTCTCGGTCACCGAGCGCACCCGCGAGATCGGCATAAGGCTCGCTGTCGGCGCCACCGAGGGCCAGGTGCTGCTGCAGTTCCTGGTGGAATCCATCGTGCTGTCGCTGATCGGCGGGCTGATCGGCATCGTGCTTGGCCTCGCGCTCGGCCTGCTGGGATCGCGGCTGCTGTCGATTCCCTTCGCGCCCAATCCGAGCCTGATCCTGGCGGCCTTCGTGTTTTCGGCGATGGTGGGGATCGTGTTCGGCTATTTTCCCGCGCTGCGCGCTGCCCGGATGGATCCGATCGAGGCCCTGCGCCACCAGTAAAGGTCTTTGACTTCAGTAAGTTGCGGGCCAGTCTTGGCAAAATGAGTCGCGGACTTGAGAAAATGAGTCCGGCGCGCCGCCTGCATTGACGCGATCTTGAATAGGCGCCCGAAATCAGGCTGACGGCTGGCTGCCGCGGCGATAGGATCGTCCCATGCTGTTTGACCTGCCCGACCCCGACACCCTCTACGACGCGCTTCTGGCGCGGGACCCGAGCCATGACGGACGCGCCTATGTCTGCGTCTCCTCGACCGGGATCTTCTGCCGCCTCACCTGCCCCGCGCGCAAACCGAAGCGGGAAAACTGCAGTTTCTACGCCACGGTCGGCGAGTGCATCCAGGCCGGCTACCGCGCCTGCAAGCGCTGTCATCCGATGGCGCCGGCGGCTGAAGCCGAGCCGGCGATCGGGGTGCTTCTTGCGGCTCTGAGCGAGCGCAAGGGCCATCGCTGGAGCGAGCCCGACATCGTCCGAATGGGGTTCGACCCCTCCACCGTGCGGCGCGCCTTCAACCGGCATTTCGGCATGACGTTCCTGGAGATGGCGCGGCTCGAGCGGCTGCGCAACGGCCATGTGGCGCTGGCAAGCGGCGGCAAGGTTATCGAGGCGCAACTGGATGCGGGCTTCTCCTCCCCCGGCGCCTTCCGAAGCGCCTTCGCGCGGCTGATGGGGCAGCCGCCGAAGAGCTTTGCGGCGGACGCGGACGTCAGGGCGGACTATATCGACACGCCGCTCGGCGCGATGATCGCGCTCTGCGACCGGACCCATCTGCATCTTCTCGAATTTTCAGACCGCAAGGCCCTGCCCACCGAGTTGCGGCGGATGCACCAGCTGTTCAAGGGCCGGATCGGCATCGGCAGGCTCGGCCCGATGGATCTGCTGGAGGCCGAGCTCGAGGCCTATTTCTCAGGCCGCGACGCGCACTTCAGCGTTCCCCTGGCGTTCCACGGCAGCGACTTCACCAAGGCGGTGTGGCGGGCGCTGGTCGACATTCCGGCAGGCGAGACAAGAAGCTACAGTGAAATCGCCCGCCAGCTCGGTCGCCCGTCGGCGATCCGCGCGGTGGCGCGCGCCAACGGCGCCAACCAGATCGCGCTGCTGGTGCCCTGCCACCGGGTGCTCGGCGCCGACGGTTCGCTCACCGGCTATGGCGGCGGGCTGTGGCGCAAGCAGAAGCTGATCGAGATCGAACGGCAGTATGCGCGCGCCGCGAAGCTTGAAAAACCGGACCAGGACGCTCCAGACCGGGCGGAATGGGCGGTGTTTGCACCTCAGAAGGCCAGAACCGAAACGGCGGAGCAGGACTGCCCGGGACCGTACGCACGATCCGGATCCTAGTTGCTTCGCCGGAACGCCAGCGGAGTCTGGCCGACGGCGCTGCGAAAAGACCGGCCGAACTGGCTGGCTCCGTTGAAACCGCAGGCTTCAGCGATGCTCGCAATGGGAAAACCCGTGCCAACCAGCATCTGCCGCGCCCTATCGATGCGTCTTTGATTGAGATAGTGGTATGGCGGGACGCCAAAGCTTGCCTTGAAGGCCCGCGAGAAATGAAATCGCGTCAGGCCGCACACCGAGGCGAGTTCATCCAGACCGATATCCTTGGCAAGATTGTCCTCGATGAAACAAACCACCATGTCCCTTTGCGACTTGCTCAATTGTCCTGAGACAATCTTGCAGGCGATTTCAGTTTCCTCGTTCGAAATCCGGAACATTTCGAGGGCGGCGGTCAATCCAAGCGTTTCCGCATAGATTTTCGAAACGGGCTTTTCCTGATCCGCCATGAGCCGTCCAAGCTTGCGCATGGTTGCACCGAGCTCTTCGTTCTTGAAGTAGATCTTGGCGCGGGGATCGAATGAACTGAACTCAGCCTCCAGCTCCGCCTCCATCGCAACCGGATCGAAGCAGACAACCGTAAATGCATTGAGCCGGTCAGCGGGTTTCCCCCAACCGTCGATCGTCTGACCTATTGGCACGTAGGTCATTTTGTCGGTGAGGTCCCTTCCGACAATTCTGTTCTCCCCGGCCACCTCCATTTCCCCATCCACCAGGATAAGGTCGTGGTAGGCGAGGTAGTGGCTGCTTCCGTCCCATTTGAAATCGTACTCGGCCGGCAATTTGAGGCGCGAGTACTGGACGGACAGACCGGGACATCTGAAAGCTGTGTGAATCTCCACCGCCTGAGATGGCTCTTTGAACTCGAGTTGCAATTCGCTACTTTTATTCTCGGTCATTGGCATCGACCTAAAGGCCGCATGGTGTCCCTCCTGTCCGTGAAACGAGAATTTTGCTAGTCAGCAAGAAATGTCGTTCAATCGCATGATCTGTATATTCTCATTAATTAATTCATCAGACGTAAAGATTTTCAGCGGACAATCAGCATTATCAACTGCAAGGATTGCTCGAAGCTTGCAGCGAAAATTTTGCGATTTCGGGCCTGCTATGTTTGGAGAGCCGCAATGATGGGATTTGGGTACACCGCAGATAGAGCGGTGCTTGACGCGGTGAGCAAATCTCAGGCGATCATAGAGTTTGACCTGGACGGTAACATTCTTACCGCCAACGCCAATTTCTGTCAGGCGATGGGATACGAGTTGTCGGAGATCAAGGGCAAGCACCACAGCATCTTCATCGAACCCGCCGAGGTCAGTTCGGAGAAATACAAGACCTTCTGGAAGAATCTTCGTGAAGGCAGGTTTGATCGGGCGCAATACAAACGGATCGGCAAGGGTGGCAAGGAAGTCTGGATCGAAGCAAGCTACAATCCGGTTTTCAAAGGTGGCAAGCCGCACAAGGTTGTGAAATTCGCCACCGATATCACAGCAGAAAAACTCAAATCCGCCGAAGACGCTGGCAAGATCATGGCCATCTCGCGCGCCCAGGCGATGATTGAATTCGAACTGGATGGCACGATCATCACCGCCAACGAGAATTTCCTTGGCGCGATGGGATACAGCCTCGCCGAAGTTCAGGGCAATCATCACCGCATGTTCTGCGAGCCGTCATATACGCAAAGCGCCGACTACGCCGACTTCTGGAAGAAGCTCAACCAGGGTGAATTCATTGCCCGCGAATTCATGCGCCTTGGGAAAGGCGGGCGGCAAGTCCACATTCAGGCCTCCTACAATCCAATCTTCGATGCTGATGGCAGGGTCTTCAAGGTGGTCAAGTTCGCCAATGACGTGACCCAGCGCGTCAAGAACGTCAATTCCCTTTCGGACGGACTTGAACGCATGGCCGACGGCGACCTCACCTTGCAGATCGACGAGGCGTTTCGCGCCGACCTGGATCCGTTGCGGGTCAATTTCAATACCGCCATCAAGCGGCTTTGCGAAGCAATGCAATCGGTATCGGAGAATGCCAAGGCAATTTCGTCCGGCGCTGAGGAAATCAGGGTCGCTGCAGACGATCTTTCCAAGCGAACTGAAAACCAGGCGGCTTCTGTCGAGGAAACCGCTGCGGCGCTCGAGGAAATCACCAAGACGGTTGCCTCTTCCAGCGAGCGCGCCAACGAAGCCGGCCAACTGGTTGCCAAGACCAAGAAGGATGCGGAAACGTCGGGCCAGGTGGTCGAAAAGGCCGTTGTCGCCATGGCCGAGATCGAAAGCTCGTCGAAGGCCATCACCAACATCATCAACGTCATCGACGACATCGCTTTCCAGACCAACCTGCTGGCGCTCAACGCCGGCGTGGAGGCCGCCCGCGCCGGGGAAGCCGGTCGCGGCTTCGCCGTGGTCGCCCAGGAAGTGCGCGAACTTGCCCAGCGGACCGCCACGGCCGCCAAGGAGATCAAGGGCCTGATCATTGCGTCCGGAGACCAGGTCAAGAGCGGCGTCGCACTTGTGGGCGAGACCGGCAAGGCACTGTCCAGCATTGTAGAGCAGGTCAAGCTGATCAACGCCAATGTCGAAGCCATCGTCATCGGATCGCGCGAGCAGTCGACCGGACTGAACGAGATCAACATGGCCGTCAACACCATGGACCAAGGCACCCAGCAGAATGCGGCCATGGTTGAACAGTCCACCGCCGCCAGCCACAGCCTGGCGCAGGAAGCGGCCTCGCTGTTCCATTTGCTCAGCCGGTTCAAGACGAACGTCGGTTCCGACTATACCGCGCCCAGAGTTGTGGCGTCGCGTTCGCCCTCCCTGTCACACCGCCCCGCACCGGCGCGGCAACGGGCAGCATTTCAAGGCAACGCCGCCGTCGACACTTCGGAGTGGGAAGAGTTCTGATCGACTGCGCATCCCACCGGCTGCGCGGCTCGGGTTCTCCCTCATACGTTTGGCGTAGCGCTGACGACAAAAATCCCCTCCGGAACCGCTTCCGGAGGGGATTTTCGTTTGAGACGGAGCGCAACCGACCCGCCTGCCCTGTCAGGCCTTCTTCTCCCAGCGCCGGTCCGGCGTCTGCTGCCAGTAGGTCAGCGAATGGCCGCCGGACTTGAGCGTTTTCCACTGGGCGCGGGCGGCTTCGAGCTGAAG
>TARA_R110002020_G_scaffold56402_8_pt1 | contig 15811 bp, 15 predicted proteins | sample TARA_R110002020 | Tara Oceans TARA_R110002020 (sample SAMEA4396489) | marine metagenome | biome: Westerlies Biome; feature: [MES] marine water layer (ENVO:01000295) within the mesopelagic zone...; material: water (ENVO:00002006), including particulate matter (ENVO:01000060) such... | reverse complement strand
CTATCTGCTCGTATAGATAAATTAGAAAATAAAAATTAAATTAAATTAAGTTATGGAAAAACAACAAACAAAAGTAACCGAAGAAGAATTACAACAAATTGCTAAATTTCAAGAAAATATTCAAGAAATTACTTTAAAATTAGGACAATTAGCTTTAAAAAAGCTTAATGTTGAAAAAGAAGAAGAATATTTAGATGTAGAATATAGTAAACTTCTTCAAGAAGAAAATCAATTAGGAGACAATTTAAAAGAAAAATACGGAGAGGCACAAATTAACTTAAAAACAGGTGAGATTATATATCCTTAATAATGTTTTTATAAGTCTTCTGTATATTTATCATTGATAAAACAACTAGAATAAAATGGCTGAAACTCTATTATCCCCAGGTGTATTAACTCGTGAAAACGACCAAACACTAATTACACAAGGTCCAATATCAGCAGGTGCTGCAATTTTAGGTCCTACAGTAAAAGGTCCTGTTAATATTCCAACACTCGTTAGCTCATATAGCGACTACAAAAGCAAATTTGGTGGTGCATTTGAAAGTGCAAGTATTTCATATGAATACTTAACTTCAATCGCTACTTATAACTACTTCCAACAAGGAGGAGAATCTATATTAGTAACTAGAATCGTTTCTGGTACTTATTTACCAGCAACAGCAACTCCGGCTGCACTAGGTACACATTCTTTAGATTATAAAACTGGATCCTTTACTTTAGAAACTATTTCTCAAGGAGATCTTATGAACAACTCAGGTAGTGTTACTACTAGTGGTTCATTAGTAACTGGATCAGGAGATAACATTCGTTATGAAATAGCAAGTCTAGATTCAGGAAGTGGACAATTTAGTTTATTAATTAGAAGAGGAGACGATAATTCCAAAAACAAGTCAATCTTAGAAACTTGGAATGATTTATCATTAGATCCTAATTCAACAAATTATATTGAATCTGTAATTGGTAATCAAGCCCAAAACTTCGATACAGACAGTGATGGAAACAGATTTATTCAAATAACTGGATCTTACGTTAACAACAGCCGCTACGTAAGAGTATCTTCAGTTATAAACCCAACATTAAATTACCTAGATAACGATGGTAATTTCAAACCAGAATATACTTCTTCATTACCTAAAGTAGGTAGTGGTTCAATAAATGCTTCTCAAAGTGAAGGAGCCTTTAGTGGTGCTAAAGGAGCAATATTTGGTCTTGGTTCAGGAGCACAAAAATTAAAAATGTTTGAAGAAATTGATGTTGCTTCAATTCAAGGTGTAGTTGCTTCTAATTACACATCATCAATAGCTTTATTAGAAAATAAAGACGAATATGATTTTGAAGTAATTACCGCTCCTGGTGTTACAATTCAAAATGGATCTGTAGCGACAAATACATTAATTACAACAGTAGCTGAAAGAGGAGACGCAATTGCTGTAATTGATACAAGAAATTATGGTGCCACTGTAAATCAAGCACTAACATCAGCAGGAACAGTTGATTCAAGTTATGCTGCAACATACTGGCCTTGGGTTCAGGTATTATCACCTGAAACAAATAAACTAGTATTTGTACCAGCTTCAACATTAATCCCTGCAGTATATGCAACAAATGATAGATTAGGAGCTGAATGGTTCGCACCCGCTGGATTTAATAGAGGTGGTGTAGGTGGTGCTATTCAAGCAGAAAGAAAATTACCTCCAGGAGATAGAGATAAACTATATGCTGGTAAAGTAAACCCGATTGCATCATTCCCAGGACAAGGACCAGTAATATTTGGTCAGAAAACACTTCAAACTAAATCAACAGCTCTAGATAGAGTAAATGTTCGTAGATTATTAATTGAAGTAAAAAGAGTAATTGGACAAATTGGAGAAGGATTGTTATTTGAACAAAATACCGCTGCTACAAGAGGTAGATTCTTAAACCAAGTAAATCCATTCCTAGAATCAATTCAACAAAGACAAGGTATATTTGCTTTTAGAGTTGTAATGGATGATACCAATAATACGCCTGACGTAATTGATAGAAACCAATTGGTAGGACAGATATTTATTCAACCAACAAGAACGGCTGAATTTATAGTACTAGACTTTAATGTTACACCAACTGGAGTAGAAATTTAAAAAGGCAATATTTATAATAAACATAAAATAAAATGGCAGTAAAAGATCCCAACGAAATAATGTTCACCGCCTTTGAACCAAAGGTACAAAACAGGTTTATCATGTTCATTGATGGTGTTCCATCATATCTGATAAAGAACGCTAGTGCGCCTGGATTTGAAGCTGGTGAAATCATATTAGACCACATTAACGTATACCGTAAAATAAAAGGTAAAGTAAGATGGAATGATATGACACTAGGATTATATGATCCTGTAACTCCATCAGGAGCTCAAGCCGTAATGGAATGGGCAAGACTAGCACACGAAAGTGTAACAGGACGTGATGGATATTCAGATTTCTATAAAAAAGATCTACAACTAGATATATTAGGTCCCGTAGGAGACGTGGTTTCTCAATGGATAATCAAAGGTGCCTATTGTAAAACTGCCACATTCGGTGAATATGACTGGAGCGCTGATGCTGCCGTTAATTTAGATATCACCATTGCAATGGATTACTGTATATTAAACTTCTAAAATACCCCAACCCTCCATACCCTGAATTAGGTGTTCCATTTGGAACACCTTTTTCTTTTTCGTATATTTATATACACAAATAAGTTATTTATAGTATGGAAGAACAAGTTACAGAAAACAAATTTAAATTCCCAACTGAAATTGTCGATTTACCCTCTAAAGGATTAATATATCCCAAGGATAATCCATTATCTTCAGGTAAAGTGGAAATGAAGTATATGACGGCTAAAGAAGAAGACATTCTTACTAACCAAAATTATATTTCAAAAGGAACAGTATTAGATAAACTAATTGAATCTTTAATTGTTTCTAAAATAAATTATAATGATTTAATTACAGGAGATAAAAATGCCTTATTAATTGCATCTCGTGTATTAGGTTATGGTAAAGATTATACTTTTAGAGCATTTAGTAAATTATCTAACCAAATAGAAGATTTTACAGTTGATTTGACTACTTTAAAAGATAAAAATTTAAATCCAAAAGATTTAAAAGAAGAAGGTGTAAATGAATTTGATTTTACTTTACCTCATGCTAAGATCTCTATTACTTTTAAATTATTAACTCATAATGATGAAAAATCCATAGATAAAGAAATTGAAGGTCTTAAAAAAATAAAAAAAGATTCGTCTCCTGAATCTTCTACTAGATTAAAATATGTAATTACATCAATTGATGGTGATAGAGAAAAGAAAACAATTAGAGAATTTGTAGATAATTACATGCTTGCACGTGATTCTAGATCTTTAAGAGAAGAAATTAGAAATATAACACCAGATGTAGAGTTAAAATATACTGGGGAAGATGGCGAGGAGGACATCAATATCCCCATCAATCTTAACTTTTTTTGGCCTGACGCCGGAATATAGGCAAAATTTATTTTCTCAAATACATGAAATAATATTTCATGGTAATGGGGGATATGACTGGCATACTTTATATAATATGCCTATTTGGCTTCGTAATTTTACTTTTAGAAAAATAGAAGAATATTATAAAAAACAAAACGAAGCCCAAAGCAAACAGTCAAATACATTAAAAAACGATCCACAAGCAATAGCAAGACCTAATATTAATCCTGCTAACGTGTATAATACATCAATGCCTACCAAAAAGTAGGCATTTTTTATATTTATATTATATAATTTTATATGGCATCTCAAGAAGAAATTAAAAGAGAAGAAGAATTATTAAGGCTTACTCAACAAAGAGCTGGTATTCAAGGAGATATTCTTGAAGATATTCGTGATATAGGTAATGTCCTTGCTGATCAAGTAAAAAATCTTGAATTTGAAAGACAAGAAAGAACAGAAATACGTTCTTTAGTTAGAGATATTAATAAAACTGCTTCTGAAAATTATAGTATAACTTTAAAAGAATTAGGTTCTCAAAAACAATTAGTTAAATTAACTAAAGATCAAACTAATTTAAATGCTAAATTACTTACTTTACAAAACCTTCAACAAAAATTCGCTAAGGGTACTTCTGATGCAGAAATAGAAATTACTTCTGCTTTAAAAGAACAAGTCGAATTTACCCAAAATTTAATCAACAACTTATCAGAAGTTGAATCCCAATCACAAGCTATAGCTAATAATTTCTCGGTAAAAACTTTTGATGGTTTAAGTCGAATAGTTAAAGACATTCCTATACTTAGACAATTCTCAACACCATTTGAAAATGCAGCTAATGCCTCTAGAATAGTATTAGCTGAAAATTCTAAATTATTATCTACAGGTAAAGGTTTAAATGCTGCTAAAATAGAAGAATTAGGTCTTACTGATAAATTAGGAGGATTAACAGGAACTGCTGCAGCAGCTAAAGCAAAATCTTTGGGTTATGATGAAAAATCCTTAGGTAACCAAAAATCATTAAATGCTGGGGCTGCAGAACTTAATGCTTCTATTACTAGATTAGCAAGTGCAGCTATTTTAGGTGCTGTATTAAATTCATTTTTAAAATTAAACAAAGCACAAGTAGAATTCCAAAGAAATATTGGAGCCTCAGTAAATAGAATTGATACTTTAAATGATAGTTTAATTTCTAGTGTTGATTATATTCAACAAGCTAATAGTTTAGTAGAACAGTTTGGATTTAATGCAAATGTTGCTTTTAGTCAAATTAATATACAAGAAGCAGCAGAACTAACCCAATTAATGGGACTTTCAGCTGAGGAAGCTAATAATTTAGCAATGTTCTCTCAGGCTAATGGGGAAAGTTTAAAAGATAATGCAGCTCAGGCTTACAAAAACATAAGTCCTTTACTTTCCCAAAGAAAAGTATTACAAGAAATTTCAAAAGTTGCTCCTTCAATCGCTATGTCATTTGGTGGTAGTGCAGAAGAGTTAGCTACTGCTGCTTCAAACGCTAGATTATTAGGTTTAAATCTTCAACAAGTAGATAATATAGCATCTGGTTTATTAGATATTGAAAGTTCACTTGCTGCAGAATTTGAAGCTGAAGTTATAACAGGTAAACAATTAAATTTTGAAAGAGCTAGATTTTTTGCTCTTACTAATGATATTGATGGTTTAACTAAAGAAATTGGTGAAAATCAAGAATTTATTAATAGTTTTTCTACTGGTACTAGAATAGAACAAGAAGCTATAGCTAAATCTTTAAATTTAAGTAGAGATGAAGTATCTAAAATGATATTTGATCAACAGATATTAAATAAGTTATCTGTAGAAGAAGCTGCTTTAAAATCAGGAATGTCTATTGAAGATACTAAAAGGTTAACTACTCAAGAAAGTATTAATAAGTCAATAGCTAAAATGACAGAAGCTCTAGCTTTACCATTAGAACTGATGGCTTCTTTAGTATCAAATTCTTTTATTTTATATACTACATTAGGAAGTATAGCTACTATACAAGGAACTAAAATGGTAGCAGGTTTAGCTAAAAGTGTTATGGGAATGAAAATGTTTAATGTTCAATCTGCTAAAGGTTTAGCATTAGCTATAGGAAAAGCAGCGGCATTTGCGGCAGCAAATCCTTTTAAAGCCTTGGCTGGATTAGCTGTAGCAGGAACTGTGGCTGCTGGATTATATTCTCTTACTAAATCTGATCAAGAAGTTGAAGATGGTATGGCCCCAGCTTCAAGAGGACCCTTTACTATTACAGATAGTTTTGGAGCAACTGCCATTACTGCTAAAGGTGATGGGTTAGCAGTATCACCTAATATTACTAGAGAAGATAGAAATCAACCCACTAGTGTAGTACTATCAGATGCTCAAATACAAAAAATTGCTAATGCTGTAAGAGACGGAGCCTCTAGAGCAACAATTAATCTAGATGGCGATAGAGTCTCATCACGTTTACAAACCCCAATGATCACTAATACTCTTCCGGGAGTTTAATATTTATATCCAAACCCTATTATTATGAGCATATTAGATTTATACAACAACCCACCTAACAAAGGTAGACAAATCCGTTTTAAAAACGGTGAAGCTGATACTACTGTAACTTCATATGAAGCTTACCAGAAAAACGATCAGACTTCTTTAAAAAATTCAGGTTTACATTACGAATCTCCTGATCAAGCAGGATATTCTAGTGATGGTTCACCTAATGTAAAACTAAATAGTAACAAATACTTTGCTGTTGGAGAAATTCCATCAGATCTATCTATGAATCAAGGTAAAACTATTAGTACAGAAACTTTTACTCAACCTTATACTCCTGACAATCAGTATCAATATGAAGCTTTAAATGATGATTTAAAAGGTTTATCTGATTTACAAGGTGCTTCTAATACTATCAATAGTTTAGAAAGATAATAAGTGGCTATTACTCTTAAAAGAAGGTATACTAAGGAGTTTAATCCTAAGTCCGGGGTCATTGGTACACAATATACTAAAAACAAGTATTCCAAAGACATCTCGGGTGGGGCTTATTCTGGCCAACCTTTTATTAAAAGAGAACTACCGGGTATAGATGATAAACCCATAGGTCAATATTACGATTTATCAACACAAGCATTAAGTTTAGACTTTCCTATTAGAGGTGGTTCATATGAAGAAATAGCTTCAAGAGAAGATTTTGCAAGAATAGACCGTTTTTTCCTCTATTACCCCCAAGGTAAAGCATTTACAGACAAATATCGAGCATTATTACGATCTAATCCTAAAATAGAAACAGGCCGTGAACAAGGCGATTCTAATACTAGGGTTTTTCCAATTGGAAATTCAGGATTAGGTAGTAGAAACATGATCGAACAAATAGCTAGTGTAGGTACAGGTTTTCATGTCCCTAATGCTGGTTCTGATATATTCAGTTTAACTGAACAAGAAGATCTATATGGTAGAATAGTAGCTAAAAAACCTACAAATGAAAATAGATTAGTATCTTTATATAATTTAAAAATATTACCTGAACCTACTTCTGATTTTAATCCAAGTAATCCAACTGTAATAAATTCTGGTCTTTCTACAATAAGAGATACAGTCGAGTTAATAAATTATGAAGGTGGTCCTAATTCATTATATGGTATTGGTACTACTTTAATAAGACGTGCTACAGATAATAAGGGTGCAATTATTAACACATATGATGCTCCTAAATTTGTAGGCCCCTTTAGTGTTGATTTAAGAGGAAACGATATACAATCTACTAATTTAGGTTCAACCGAAATAAATTATGATAGTCTTTTAGGTCTTTCTGGTGTAGCTAAAATAGACCATGATATTAATATTGATACTGGGGTTATTAATGAAACCCAAATCAATAACTTAGACCAACAAACTGATGGTTCTATTAGAATTACAAACGATACTGATACTAAATTTAAATTTGCTTCTACATCTCGATATGATCAGTTAATGAAGATGGGAGATAATAATAATGGTACTATTACAGTTAATGATTTTAGAAAAAATGTAGATCAACCTAGTCAAGTAAATAGTAGAGATTATACTAAAACTGATATTAATAAAACTACAAGAGTAGGTATAGGGAACCCTGGTGCTAGACCAGCTGATAAAACAGCTAATATTAATGATACTAACGATGATATAGGAAAAGATCTTGTTAATAGATCAGAAATTCAATCTGGAGAAGCACTTTTTGGAGGAGAAAATAGAGATTTTATTAAATTTGGTTTTGATGTAATAGGGAACGATTCAGGTACACCTTTTAAATCTGTACATTTTAGAGCATTTTTAACTGGTTATAATGATTCACATGAAGGTCAATGGGATTCAAAACGATATGCTGGTAGAGGTGAAAATTTTTATACATATCAAGGATTTGATAGAACAGTTAGTTTTAATTTTAAAATAGCAGCTCAATCAAAACAAGATATGGCTCCTTTATATAAAAAATTAAATTTCTTATTATCTACTCTATACCCAGATTATAGTGATAATGGGTTTATGAGAGGTAATATAGTAAGACTAACATTAGGAGACTTATTTGTTAGACAGCCTGGTATATTACAATCTTTAAATATGACTGTTGCCGATGAATATCCATGGGAAATAGCATTTGATGAGCCCGAGGGAGGTAGTAGTGCAGATATGAAAGAAACTCCACAAATAATAGATGTTGCCGCAACATTTAAACCTATATTATATAGTTTACCTAAATTAGAAAGTAATATTTTAATGACTAAAATGTACTCATAATGGCTAGACGATATGAAGACATACAAACCCAAAAAACCCCAAGTGGTAAATTAGGATACTTACCTACTCTTTATCCTTCTGTTACTTTATCCAATGAGGATTATTATATTATAGCCCGAGATCAAGATAGAATGGATTTAGTTGCTCAAGATTATTTTGGAGATTCTACTTTATGGTGGGTTATAGCAATGGCTAATGATCTACCTGGTGATACAATGTATCCACCTTTAGGATTCCAATTAAGAATTCCTAGTAATGCTTCACGTGCTATAAGTGAATTTGAGCAGTTGAATAGTAATAGATAAATGTTATGGCTAAGTTTAAAAATATAATTGGTACAGGATTTCCAAAATATGTAACCGACCAACTTGAAGCTAGAAAAAAACTTGTAAGCAAAACTACAAGAGATAGTAAAGATTTACTTTGGCTAAGCAATAGAACTGGTTGGTTTAGAATGACTTCTGGGGCTTTAATTGAAGATAAAAGTGGTAAACTTACTGATGATTTAGCTAAAAATAATATTTTACAAGGAGGTTTAGCATCTAGAAGAGGAGGATTTGATAGCAGTTATATAAATGGTCCCTTAGGTAAAAAACCCATGCCTGGTATTACTTCTTTAAGTGTAGGTACAGGTGGTAGATGGCAAACTTTATTACAAGGTGAAGTTGAATTCATAGCATATGATCTCAACCAGCTAGGTATATTAAGTAACTTATACATGAGCTTAGGAGTTCATGTTTTTATAGAATGGGGACATAAACCATACATAAAAAATAATGTAGTTAATACTTCTACAGATATTAACCCTGTAAATTTCTTCCAGGATTTTCCCCAAAGTTCTGATGGGGCTATTGCTCTACAACGAAAAGTCAATAGTAAAAAAGAACAATTAGAAGGAAATTATGAAGCTTTAATAGGTAGAGTTTACAATTTTGATTATAATGCCAACCCTGATGGATCTTATACTTGTAAAATAAAAGTAATGGGAGCGGGTGCTATGGCTGATTCTCTTCGTGGTTTATCTATAAAAACTGGTGGAGACACTGATTCTAGTGATAGTGAATCCCCAGATAAAAATATTTCAGATCTTGGAAATGCTCTTATGTCAATTAAAAAATCTTTATTAGATTTAGTAATTCCAAGGGCTCGTAAAAAAGGGGGTCAAGACGGAGAATTAAAATCTCTAGAAAGTTTTACAAGTAAGGGACCTAAATATTTTGGAGCAGACAAATCTTATGGAGAAACTTTAAATAGTATATATAGTAAATGTAATTATAAAGGTCCTATTTTTAATGAAACAGTTAAACATCAAAATGACTTTCAAAGATTAGGAAATGCTCATCAATTTATTAGTAATGCTAATGAAGATGGTCTAAGTAGTTTAAATAATGATTTTTATACAGGATATGTTTCTAGTTTAACTTATGAAAACCATAGTTGGTATAAGTTTAAAAACCCAGATAAAACTACTTATATTACTTTAGGACATTTATTTTGTTTAGTTCAACATTTAGGAATATTTGCTGACACTGAAGGAACCCCCACCCCTGCTGTGTTTCTTGATTACCACCCAGACAATACTCTTGTTAGAACAGGTGTACTAGAAGCATCTATAGATCCTTCTATATGTTTAATTCCATTTTCTACCTTAAGAGTAGGTATAGATAGTGGGGATGGAAATGAAAAAAACACCCCAACTAAGAATTTTTTATATCCATTAGAAACCAAAAAAGCAACAAGATATAATTTTCAAAAAGGAGGTATATATAATAAAAACCGATATTTTCCAGACAATGATAATGTTTCTAGTTCTATTCTTAAAAACTTTTCTGGAGGCGTTCCTTTTGGAAGTGGTAAATTATTTAATGTATTAGTTAGTATAGATTTTGCTTATAATGCTTTAGTTTCTCTTCAAGAAAGTAATGAAAATAAAGAGGTTGCACTTAGAGAATATTTACAAAAAATATTAAATGGGATTAATATAGCTTTAGGTAAAAATAATAATTTTAAAATTGTTTCTGATGAATGCGGGTTAGTTTTAAGAGTAATAGATGAAAACCATATTTCTACTGGAACCGAAGATATTGAATATATGACTATACCTCCTTTTGGTACAGAATCTATAGCTTATGATTATTCATACTCTTCTAAAATTAGTAAAAATTTAGCTAGTCAAATAGTAATTGCTTCTCAAGCTCAAAGTGATGATATTGAAGACTTTCCTGAAGATGTTTTGTCTTATTTTAAATTAAATGGAGGAGTATCTGATAGATTTACAGGTAAAATAAAACCTCCAGTAGTAAAACCAACTACTCCAACAACTGCTACAGAATCAGAATTAAGGTCTCTTCAAAATTTATATGATCAACTTTATAATAATTATTCAATACCCTTTGGAACAAAAACTGCTAATAAAGGAATTAGTCAATCTTTAGTTAATTTATATGCTAGTTTACAACAAGAATTTAAAAATAAAAAATGCATATCAGTAGGAAGTAAGAATAGTTTTCAAGCAGGAGTTTTAATTCCTTTAGAAATGAGTATAACTATAGATGGTATGTCTGGTATTTTACCTTATAATGCTTTTTTATTACCTAATAATAGATTACCTGAAAGATATAAAGATAGAGTAGCTTTTATAGTATTTTCTATAAATCATACTTTTGATAATAATCAATGGAAAACAACTCTAAGAGGACAAACAATAATAAGACCAGATAAACCAACATAGATGACTTATATACCTAAAAAATTAATTAATCCCGGGTTAAGAGCTATAGGAAGTAACTTTATTGATGCTGACACGGGAGTAGCCTATGTAGGTCCTTATCATGAAAATTTTGATGGTAAAACTTTTACTGGAGTTGATCAATATGATCCTAATAAAAAGGAAATAATCCCTAACCCCACAACTCAACAATCAACTACTCAAGTTATTAATACCCCTCAAAATAATTCTTACTCAGAAATTAATACTAAAAATAGTGCTTTATTAAAATATGGTAAAGATCCTGAAAGTTTTACACCATCTCCTTCGTCTCAAGACTATAGAAGAGGTAGTATTAATAGATATTTTGCTAAACGTATTACAGAAAAACCACAACGCATAAAAGAAATTTCTAGATCTACTTATAATAGTTTATCTAGTAAAGATGGAAAATATAATTATGCTATTTGGAGAGTATTTCAAATTACTTGGAGAATATCAGGTACAGAATCGCAAGTAAAAAGTACAAATAAGAAAATAGTCGATACAGCTAATAGGGACTTTAGAGGTATTAGATCTTATTTAAGAAATTTAGATCAATTTTATAAAGCTCCTGTGGAAACCCCTACTCCTAGTCGTACATTTAGGGATAATAGTCCGAATATCCAACCTAATGTTGGTTTAAGGCCTAGAGGAGAGACAAGAAATCGATTAAAAGATTTATATTAGTTATGAATAAAAGGTTATGTATTATATTGTTGAAACAGAAGAGCAGCTAAATAGGCTGTATTGTAAAGGAACAGACTGCTATATTCGAATCATTACAATGAATGACGAATACCATTCTGCTTTGACTTCACCTTGCCTTTTATATTTTAAAACATTTGAAAGTAAAGGTTATATTTTTCCTATTAACCATTCAGAAGCATTTAAATTACCTTTAAATAAAGTTATAGAATGGATAGAATCTAAATATGAAAAAATATACACTGTAAATAAAAAGGAGTGTTTGTATCACTTCGATTCACCAAAATTAATAGATATAAGTTATGGTATTGATCTGGATTATGTTTCTATTAGGTCCTACTTTTATAATAAGCATGGACATTTACCATTTTGCAACTCGTTGGTACCGATCTCAAAAATTTATGAGACGGAAGAAAAAATATTTGAAGAGATTAAAGGAACAATCTCAGAACAAGTAAATGAATTTTATAATGATACTTTCCCAAGAGTATTTAAAGCAATTGAAGAACAAGGGTTAAAAGTACACCCTGATTACTTTGATAAACATTTTAAATATCATGAAAAAGAATGGTTTTATCACGCGGATACAGTGTATTCTAAATATAACCTATATAACCTCACCACTCGCCCCACAAACTCATACAATGGCGTTAACTTCGCTGCTTTAAATAAAAATGATGGTTCAAGAACTGCCTTTATCCCTAAAAATGATATGTTCTTTGAATTTGATTACGATGCTTATCACGTAAGAATCATGGCTAAACTAATTGATTTTCCATTAGACAGGGGTTCTGTACACACCCAACTAGGATGTATGTATTTTGATAAAGATGAGTTAACTCCTGAAGAATATGCTAAATCTAAAGAACTTACCTTTAAACAATTATATGGAGGTGTGTTTAAAGAATATAAAGAAATACCTTTCTTTAAAGCAATGAATGAATATATAGATAAGCTATGGACTTTATTTAATGCTACAGGAAAATTAGAATTAGTTGGAGGAAAAATATTAGATAAAGAACAAGTACAAAACCCAACACCAAATAAAATACTAAACTATGTGATTCAGTCCGCAGAAACGCATAATAATGTAATTTCTGTAAAACAAGTTATAGAATATTTGGAAAATAAACAAAGTAAGGTTATATTATACACATATGATTCGTTCTTAATCGATTATGCAGTTGAAGATGGAAAGGAAGTACTAAAAGAAATTAAAAAATTATTAGAAATAAACGGTTATGTTATTAAGGTTGCGTATGGCCCTAACTACAATTCCTTAAAAGAAATTTAATATTTATTATGGATTACGATATAAATTTTGACGATTTGGCAAACAAATTATTTTGCACATTTACAGCTGAAGAGCAACTAGATTCCACCCTAGATACTATAAAAGAACAATATGATATCTTGTTTAATAAGATATTTGTCTTATATGTAGAATCAACTAAGGAATATGTATGCACCTACAACGTAGATTCCTTTAATATGGCAGATTCCATATTAGAGAATACTATACTTCTGCATAGAAAAAAAGAATCCAATACTCTATATACAATTAATGCACTTAATGATTTAATTCGTTCATTAAATGAAGGTAAATTAGATAAAAGTTTTAGAGTAAATTGGCAAGATTACCGCAACTGTATTTTACTTACAACCAGTGGCGAGTTAAAAAAATTAGATACCAAAGTTCACGAAATAATTAATTTCTAGTTTGGTTACCTAATAGAGGGTTATTATATTAATTAAGTTACACAAAAAAAGTTATAAAAAATGAATTTAGATTTAATCTCAAGCAAGTTAGAAAAACTACAGGCCCCACAAGGCCAAAAATCAGATCAAAAATTTGACAGAAGTCAGTATTTTTGGAAAGCTCCTATGGGCAAATCACAAATTAGATTTGTACCCTTTAAGGAAAACAAAGACAACCCATTTAGTGAAGTATTTTTTCACTATGGAATTGGAACTAGAACGATGATTTCACCTATTAATTATGGTGAAAAAGATCCTATTGTAGAATTCTCAAAAGAATTACGTAAAACATCTGAACCTGAAAATTGGCGTTTAGCTAAAAAGTTAGAGCCTAAAATGAGAGTATTTGCTCCCGTTGTAGTTAGAGGTGAAGAAAATAGAGGTGTACGTTTTTGGGAATTTGGAAAACAAGTATATCAAGAATTACTTAGTTATGCTGCAGATGAAGATTACGGTGATTTTACAGATGTTGTGTCTGGTTTAGATATGACAGTAGAAGTAGTTCAAGGTAATCCTTATCCACAAACATCACTTCGAGTAAAACCAAAACAATCACCATTATCAGATGATAACACTTCAGTTGAAAAATGGTTAGCTGAACAACCAGAATTGTTAAAATATTATAAGAAATATTCTTATGATGAAATGAAAACAGCACTTCAGGAATGGTTAAACCCAGAAGAAACATCTGATGAAGGAAGTATTTTAGATGGTCCTGCTACAGATTTTGGAAATAAAAGCAAAGATACAGGTTATACACTTAATGTCAAAACAAAAGAGACAGTAAGCGATAACGATTTCGACGATTTATTTAAAGATTAATTTTTATGGCAAGAAAGAAAGCAAGCCTTGGAGGCGATATCTCCAAGTCTGTTAAGGGAACGTTCTCCCTTAACAAGTTCAAAGCTGCTAAAGGCTTAGGAACAGCAAATAACACCTTTAAGGAACAAGAATGGATACCCTTATCTCCTGCTTGGCAGGAAATGGTATCATTACCTGGTATTCCTCATGGTCATATTACTTTATTACGTGGGCATTCAGATTCAGGTAAAACAACAGCACTATTAGAAGTAGCTGTTAATGCTCAAAAAATGGGAATTTTACCTGTGTTTATTGTTACCGAGATGAAATGGTCTTGGGAACATGCTATGATGATGGGTCTAGAAGTTGAGCTAGAAAAAGACGAAAATGGTCAAGTTACAAGTGTAGATGGTAATTTTATTTATGCTGATAGAGGTCAATTAGGTACTGTTGAAGCCGTCGCGGGATTCATGGCAGATCTAATGGATGAACAACGAAAAGGTAATTTACCGATGGATATGGTATTTCTATGGGATTCAATTGGATCTGTGCCGTGTCAAATGTCTGTTGAAAAAGCTAAAAATAATAACGAATGGAATGCTGGTGCAATGTCTACCCAATTTGGTAACTTTATTAACCAGGAAATTTTATTATCACGTAAAGAATCTTATCCTTATACTAACTCATTAGTTGCAATTAATAAGATTTGGGTTGAAAAACCAATAGGACCAATGTCACCTCCTATTATGAAAAATAAAGGTGGAAATACAATGTTCTTTGATTCAACTTTAATTGTAACCTTTGGTAATATCTCAAATGCGGGAACGTTAAAAGTTAACGCTGTAAAAGATGGTAAAAAAGTAGAATGGGCTAAGAAAGTAAAAGTAGCCGTTGAAAAAAACCATATTTCAGGTGTTACAACTACAGGTAAAATTGTAGTAACTCCACACGGGTTTATATCTGATACTAAAAAAGATATAGAAAACTATAAAGAGTTACATAAAAATGAATGGGGTGCCATTTTAGGTGAAGGCCCATTCCAAGTAGTATTAGAAGGTTCAGATGAAGAAGAATTTAAAGGTATAGTTTCTTCATCAAATGAATAAAACCCACCAAGATATTCTCAACAACTTGCATGAGGAGTCTACTCTGGAGCCCTTGCACCTAAATAGCAGGGTGCTCCTAATAGATTCAATGAATACATTTTTACGTTCATTTGCAATGATACCCGCTATTAACCCTCAGGGAAATCATGTGGGTGGTTTAGTTGGGTTTATGAAGTCTTTAGGTTATGCTATTAAATTAATACAACCTACTAGAGTTGTTTTAGTATTTGATGGTCAAGGAAATATTACAAATAGAAGAAATACCTATTCTGAGTATAAGGCAAACCGACAAATAAAACGTATTACTAATTTTAATGTATTTTCTACATTAGAAGAAGAATCGGAATCAGTTTCTACTCAAATGATGCGTTTATTAGACTATCTAAAAATGTTACCTGTTAATATTTCAATTATTGATAAAATT
>TARA_R110002020_G_scaffold318716_1_pt1 | contig 15819 bp, 22 predicted proteins | sample TARA_R110002020 | Tara Oceans TARA_R110002020 (sample SAMEA4396489) | marine metagenome | biome: Westerlies Biome; feature: [MES] marine water layer (ENVO:01000295) within the mesopelagic zone...; material: water (ENVO:00002006), including particulate matter (ENVO:01000060) such... | reverse complement strand
TTTTTGGTGGCTGAATAACTTATACCCTGCATTGATGTAGCTATTCCAGTTCTCACCAATGCGTTTCTCTTTAGATGCGAATGGAAAGTTATCCTCTTGGGTATATGCGTACCTATGCAGTTCTCCCTCTTTGTATGGCTTAGTATTCAATCTCCATTGGAATGACTGGGCTATAAGTTTCTGCTTTTCAGCTTCCTCTACTAGCATATCATTTGCTTCTAGTTTGATGGACCATGGCTGTTGTGTATCCATGATCAGAGCCTTTAGATTTTCAGTGGTAGCAGCGCAGACATTTTTAAGCCCAAACGCTCCAAGCCCTTGATGCTTTATGACTGTCCCATTGAAGATGCTCTTAAATCTAACAGGGTATCCATGTTTATCAGTGATCCATGTGCCTCCTGATATCTCACCCCTATTGATAGCTACGTGTGATGTCCATGTGTCCTTAAAGCATGGGACAATATCACCATACTCTCTCTTAACTACCTTGATGTCTGGCCACTCTGTAAGTGGGCAGGCTGTCATAAGGAATTTCTTAACCTTATTAGCGTTGTAGTTAAAGAACGTGAATTCAAATCCATCCTGTGATGATGGGTCACAGTTCCCCAGATTTCTCCAGAGTTTCCCATGATAATTGTAGTTGTAATCCAACTCGACGCTGAACTTATGTGGGGATACAATCTTTACGTCCGCTGCAAAGTATTTGAGCATTCGCTCAGGCAACGCATGTATCCAATTGCCGTAACCCCTGGCTATCATATACTTAGTAGCTGACTCCATTAAGTTATGGTTTTCAGCAAGCATATACTCGACGTCTTGGTCTGTGATTACCTCTGGCTTTTCTTCTTCAGTCCATTGTCCTTTTATAATCTTAGCTAGGTGCTCTTCAGCTAGCCTTGGACGTTTCTCTAGTGTGTGTTTGAATCTATCATCACCTGGCATGTGAAGTCCACACCAGGCCTCTCTTTGGCTATAGTTATAGCACTTAATACATCTCATTAAGAACCTCTCGGTATTATATTAATCAACCAGCCCACTCGGGCATTACTTGGTTGTACTTTCTAGCATACTTTACACATTCATCAATCGCTGCCCTTTCTGGTGGCAAATAACTATTCTGTTGTGCGTGTCCGCATAGCATGGCAAACCATGCTTGCACTAACACTCGTCTATCTGGCTTGCTAAACTTTATCGGGCCTCTTCCTGCACTAAGTGCTGCATGTCCATCAAGGACCTGGCGACACTCTTCCAGTTGTTTGCGTGCCTTGTGTATGGCCTTCGAATAGATAACATCATTACTTCGTCTTGAGTCTTCCATGCTCCGAACTAGCCTGGTTAGACGAGACTCCTTTTCGGAAGCACTAAGACGTCCATGTGCTATCTCACTCGAATCCGGTAACAGGATAGGAGGAAAACGTCTTCCGCAATGGAAGAAGCTAGCACCACTGTCTTCTGTGGCGGTACCTACTAGGATACCACATGCTGGGCATGTATACTCTCTCATTAATCACCTCATTTGAAGAGCATCAACCTTGGTTGATGCATTAGTAAAAAGTTGCGGGCTTTTCACCCGCTTGTGGCCTGTTTTAAGACATCCGACCCTACTGTCTAACCCTACTAGACACCATTGCTGTCGGTGTCTTCACTTTCCTCCGCCTTCTTCGTCCCGTTGCGTGCACTGCTGTTGTGGTCAATGCGGAACACTACAGCCAAGCTGCATTCTTGTCCCGACTCGGGATGCTCCATTTTATCAACGCCAACAGAGAGCGTCGACTTTCCTACCTGTCGGAAGAAGTCGTGGAACTCTTCAGGAACAAAGTCACCGTGCGTCTTGCGGTTTGCAGCAAGGTTATCAGCATACCATTTCTGGGCAGCTTCGTACATTGCGGCACACATCGGCTCTGCGATGAGCTTGCTCCAACTCTTTTGAGTCTTAGCAACCTTCTTGATACCCGTGCTCGCTCGGACCTGCTGCTTTGACACAGCGCCAGAGTTAACAAGCATGCCAAGGACCTTAAGCAATGCCTCTGGTCCCTGTGCAAGCATTCCATTACAAATGAACTTTGTATTTTCATCGCTTGCCATTACTGCCAAAGCCTCGCCAAAGCCAGGATTTTCAGTAACCATTTCAAGGTTAGCGGCAAAGACTTCCTCGCTGATGTTACCTGCCTCTACTTCACTGTAAAGCAGAAGGTCAAGAGTAGCTTGGGGTACGTCTTCAATGTTGATTGTGGTAGCCATGATTAAAAACTCCGTTTTTCATGGTGGTTGTTATGGGCTGCACCCTATTGGGTACAACTATAGTAATAGATCACGCCTTCCTTTGCAAGGAAATAGTTGATCTATTTTCTCTAATAATAACAGGCACTTACGCACCTGTCGCTCTCTTCCTATTATAGCCAGGTACCTACCTGGCCTCTTGTTTGTCTAAACATTTCTCCAATTCCATGCTCTTAGCCTCGTACATGTGTCCAATGTATGAGCCAAGCATCCCGAAGGCTAAGATCATTAGTCCGTGTTGTTTGATGAACTCCATTTCTTACTCCAACAATGCTGCCATCAGTAGTAGTTCAGATATTAACTTTGCGTCGTCGCGGTCTTCACACCTGCATACGACTCTCCTAAAGCCAAACTTTGGGTTGTCAGAAACAACGATCCATTGATCGCCTTCTTTTTCGACCGTAAACCTACGTTCTAACATTACTTAGTCCTCCTAATCCAGGTCGTATTTGGGGTCAAGGTGCAACAACTCGTATGTGAGGTCTGCAACCTTCTTCTTTAGTTCTTTGATCTTTAGGTCGTTGTCGAGGAGTTTCGCCAAGCTCTCTACTTCTGAATCCATTAGCGCTGAGATTATGTCCTCAAGATCTTGGTTCTTCTTCTTTAGATCTTCGCGTTGTTTCATTAGCTTAGACTCTGTGCTCAACACCTTAATCATTAAGCATGGTGGCCCTTGGTGGTGCTTTATTTTTACACCACACTTTGGGCAGTAGTCGTCTGATCCTAAGTGCATGTCTTAGTCCTTTGTCGTGTGTATTTCGTAAACTATGTCCACACCATGGCGGTCTGGTACAAGGGCATAAATACTGTAAACCATGTCCCGAGTAAATCCCTCCTGAAACATTTTCCCCTGTGCGTATGTGATCATTTCCTCTTTAGCGTCAGGGTCCTGTATTCCATAGGCTATTACCATAGCCGGTGGTGGAAATATTTCTTCGAAATGTAAGGCAGGACGAGTGTTGTCGTCGTCCTCTTCTCCCCACACTATAATCCGTATTCTCATGTCTTAGTCCTCCTCAATGAATATGATCTTACCTTCAGTTGTCAGTGTGATCCCTCCCGCCATTCGGCATCCCCCCGCGGCGTTGACTTGAGCCAGCGTCCAATCAAGCGGCCACAACTCGAAGCTTAAACACCATGTAAACTGTGTCCCATGTTCGTCTTGCTCTGGTTGGTGCCAATCTCTTGGATCAATAACTACCTGTGGTCTCGGCGCAACCTTAAATAGATCGTGCTCGTCTTCTGTGCCTTCTTCTACTTTTACAATCTCTACAACTTCGACGTCACAGAAAAGAACCATGTTTGGCCTTTGTGGTAGACATAGCTTGTAGGTTTTTCCTACCTGTGGTTTTGCTTCCATTACTTCACCCATGCAATCTTCATTGCCTGGTCAATCACGGTTACCTTTAGCATGTCACGTTCGTCCATGAGTTCACCATGAGCCCTCGCTGCGTCGTCAAACCGTTCGGTCATAGCCTTTAGGTCGGCGCATAGAGTTATGTTTTCGTCACACTGCCAGTTGTACTGTTCATTCTTCTGTTCTAACTTTTGTTCAGTCACATACAACTTCTTTTGAAGGAGCTTAAGTTCGTCCTTCGCGTTACCGTAGTCCTCTCCAAGGTTCAGAATAGTCTGAGTGTCGAGTTCAATCTCCACTTTTTGAGACTTGATCTGTTCTTTAGAGCGCTTTAGGTCTTTGAGAAACTTCCCATGTTCGACCTCAAACTCTCTTTGCTGCTCTTTATAAAACTTGACCGCTCGCTCGAGGTCCACTACCTGGATCTTATGTGCTTTTAGCTTGCGACCAAGCTCCGCGTTTTCGAGGTTTGCCTTTGCGTGGTGGTCGTCTGCACAACCTAAAGCCCACTCCGCAGCTTTTAGCTTTTCAGCAAGGTCCGTGTATTCTTTCCATTCTGATAGCTTGCGACCAAGCTCTTCGTTTTCTTCAGGGTTGTAACCCATTGGTTACCTCCGTTGGTTTGGTGAATGAATATAGACGCCGACACACACAACAGGGTACTATTCTTTGCAGTGCTTCGCCTGTTGTGTGGTCGGCTTTATATCTTGGTAGTGTACCATAGAGCGCCGCACGTTATGTCCAGTGCAGCGCTATGTGTTACACCTCCTTTAGTTCGTCTTCTGTCTCATGGATCTTGTTGGAGACCTGCTCATAAACCCATTTCCTTAGGTTTTCTCGAAAAGCAGAGTGTTTCTCGCGTTCCAGTTCCAGATCAACTTCCGCAGTCCCAGTAGGAGTATAGAAGTCGATCATTATATTCCCGTCCTTGCTTGCCCGAATACTAAACCTTGGGTAGTCTACTCGCTGGCCATAGTCTTTACAGCCAGGCGTCTCAACAGTTTCAAGGCACTCGTTTAGCACCTGTAGCTCCTTAACCAGTTCCAGGATCGTGTCTGCACGTCCATGCAACTCTTTAAGAGCTTTAGGTCCAAGGTTACAGTCTTCAACAAGCTCGTTGATAATGTCTGGTGTTGACATTTTGTCCTCGTTTGGTTGTGGTTTGGAATGTGGTGTCTAAGCACCTTCTACCATGTACAGGTTGTTGTCCCTGTCCATGGTTGGAAGTGTTTAAATTCCGCTGTCTCGCATTCGAAGGGCGTTTTCCTCGCTCGACAACTGCTTGATCCCTTCTCTTGCGAGTTCAAGTTGTCCTTGAAGCATTTCGACTTCAGCAAGTAGCTTGACGCTGTTCATTGTCTCCTTCTCGAGTTGTGCTTCAAGCATTTCGATCGTTCGATCACGAACGGCGATCTCCTCTCGAAGGCTTCCCACAAGCTCCCGGGCCACCTCGGATCCTATGTCTTGACGTAGAGCGTCAAACGTTTTCTTTGGTAGCGTTTCGATCAACTCGAAAGCAAGGTTCCGCGCTTCAAGCTTGTGTTTAGTCTCGCCACGATCAGCAAGTGTGATCTTGACGCACAAGCTTTGTGTTTCCGCGTTCTTCTTGTGAAGTCTTAAGTGTACGCTGCGCATTATGAACTCCGTTGGTTGTTGGTCTCGACGTAAACTGACACGTCAAGGGTTGCCCCTATTTTCAGTTACTTAGGCTACTGTGTGATCTCCAGAGTTGGAGTTAGTAGCATTTTCACTGTTGAAGTAAGGGGTAAAGAGTAGTAGTTATAGGTACTTAGCTTGTTTATGTAGGTTTGAGTACCCCAGAGGCTATGCAGCCAGGTAGGGTCTCAAGCGAAATAAACAGAATAAGCCAGGTAGCTACTGCGCTTTTCGCCTTACTTCAACTGGTGTTTTCTGTATGAGTTCACCTCTGGAGCTTTCACAGTGCAGGCTAAGTGGTTGTTATTACTTGCCTTTCGACTTGTTGATCGCCTTCTGAAGGCGGTTGGGCCAACCGGGGCTCAAGGCCCCTGTTTTCGTCTCGGTGCAAACGTCCGCTGTTGTGTACATGCAGCCGTCTGCGTCTGTAAAGCACACATACACAGCTTCAACGCCGCGTATGTGTGTCACAAACGTTTGTACGTTTTTGAAGCCGTTCTTCTTGAGGCTATACGCCACAAGCCACAGCTTCGCTTGGTTTTCCTCAAGCCTCGTTTTCACGAGCGTTATGTCTTGGAACAAAACATAACCTCTTGAAGCCTTCTCTACGCATGCCCAGCCATTGCCTACGCACTGGCTGAAGCCGCTAATGTGTCCCGGCAAACTACCTCCGCGCTTCCCGCTTCCAGGGGAAGCAAGAGCGCGGCGGGTTTGTCCGAAGGATCGAAAGTTGTCAGGTCTCATATTCTCTCCAAAAAGTGAATACTTAGCCTGCACTGTGAGAACCCCAGAGGGGTGGAACATTCGTCGCCTCTCGCAACGGTTCGCTACTCCGTTACCTCAATGGGTACATGGCCCAACCAACCACACCATGCACCCGACTTATTCATAGGAAAGAACGCTACGATCCATTGTGAGGGGTTACTCACACGTTCTTAACTGCAGTCGGCTACTGCCTCTCACCGACACGGCCCCGGTCCCTTGTACACTGGCCTGCTATGTTGTTCGTCGCCATAGTTCACGTTAGGTAGAGTCTGAAGCGTAGTCCAGGTTGCCCCAGGCGCAGCGACTCACACGGTGATCTTATACCTGCTCGGTTTTCCTCCCTTCCCACACCCGTTCCATGGCATGCTTCAGATCCTGTACAGGCTACTTCGAAAGACTTTCGTCCCTTTCACCCATATGCACAGAGGTTTCTAACCTCTTAGATCACAACCTATGGTCTTGAACATAGTTCTGTTTTTCACCTTCCTTGTTCGAGTTCTGGCTACCTCTATTGCAAGCTCGATGCCAGGGTTGGCACAGCGGCTGATTGTCCTGCTTCCTCCTCGGTAAATGAGAGAAATACAAAAACCGTGCCAAAGCGAGACCACGGCATTTATGTCACGGTTTTATTTTTCCTCGAGAGACACCAGGATCACACACCGCGACATATTTGTCGTGGTCTCGTCGACGCAGGTTCAACCTCGATTAATCGCGTGCCACGATTGATCCAGATGTCACGTTCGAGTTTTCTCAATCATTCCAAGCACTTACAGCATGGGGGATGCAAGAGCCGTGCCAACGATACACTGGCACAGTTGTTGCAGTCGCGTTGCAAGAAGCATGCCGACACACGACGCCTACGTGCGATCTAAAGGAAGTCGCACGCGGGAAGATAGCCGCACACACGTATGCAACATCCGTGCCAACCGACACCTGGCACAGGTATTGCAGCGCTGCAACATCCGTGCCAATGTTTGTGGTACGATTCTTGCAGCGCTGCAACATCCGTGCCTGACACGTCAACGCTAATGTTGTTTCGAGCATTACTGTTGACCGTTTTATCTACTTGTTTGCAGATAAAAAGGCCTGCGACCGCCCAGCGTGGCATTTATATCTTTTTATTGTGTTGGACCCTCCCCTCTAATCCAAAAATCCATCTAACAAATGCTGCATTTAAATCACATTTTCACGCTAGCGCTGCGGAAAACGCCGTTTGAAACGCCATAGGAGCCCTAAGTGCCTGTAATTATTAAGGAAAAAAGATTTGTTGACACTCCAATAGAAAGACCTTATATAATATAGACGAGTGCAGCCAATTGGCCGAGAACTGTGATGTATAAAACAGAAGCAACTTTTGCAATTTTTAGAATTCTGGCGACAATTGTCAACAGAAAGAAATTAGATCCTGCTGGTAAGAATAATTGTTTGCAAGGTAGTAAGACTTTTTCGGCAACTTGTAAAAAAGAAGACTTCGCATTTGCTTTTCTAAAGCTTCATCACAGAATTGATACTATAATGAAGTTCTCAGGAAAGCTTCACGAGATAGATTCAGCAATTGGAAAGGAACCAGAAGGTTTCGAAGAGTTTTTAAGTGAAGTAGAGTCATCATATTCCGGTGTCTTTAATCAAATTCTTAACCCCCCTAAGGGTGAAAGTGCCGAAAGCCCCTCCGATTCGGATTTAACACTACAAGGAGAACCCACTGTCGACAGTGCTAAAGCTAAGACGAGCGTCTTCCTGGGATTGGCGTCTCATGGATAAGCGTTCCGAGCAGAGTTCGGGGCCACTCAAAAATGCCCAAGTGTAGTTAGGGATTCGCTGGTGGTCTCGTTCGCAGAGATTGCCGTCTTTCGGACGGACCACCATTCCTTTTTAGGTGAAAAATGGCAGATGTTGTAACAAGAACTCTACCGACAACCCTTGGTGGTAAGATTACCATTAAGGAAGATGCCGGTATTGATGCTGATCAAAAGGATGTTAGAGCAACTTCCAGCACCCTCTATATTATAGAGGCGGATAACACAACAAATACCTCTGCTGTGTATGTGAAGTTCTGGGATGCTACTGGACCAACCTTTGGTGGCGCTTCCGGTTCTATTCCAGATATTTGTTTGAAGGTAAATGCATCGACTAAGCGCTCTATTACAATTCATAAAGGCTTTACGTTTGCAGATATTAGCTTCGCAGTTGTTACAGCCGCTGGCCCAACAAGTGATGATGTCCTTTCTGGCGTAACTTTAAGATTCCTAACCTCGTAGGTTAACATGGCAGCGACAACCACAAGCCTTACGATCCCGTTTGCTACTAAACTAGTAGTTGATGCAGCTCTGTCTTCACTTGTGCAAACAGATGTTATTGGAACTGCTGGCGTTCTACAAAGTATTTACGTGAATAACCCGGTTGGGGCTGTAGTATATATTAAATTTTATGATGCTAAGCAAGTTAATACTGCCACCGACATACCGGACCTTGTGCTTCCACTTACTGCTTCTACTTCTAGTTTCTTCGATTTCGGTGCTGGTTGGGCATTCACATCTGGACTTTCAATTCAAGCAGTAGCAAATGCAACCACGACTACTGTGGCTCCCGCATCTGCTCTTGATATTAGATTGGCGTTATCATAATGCTTCCTTTCATTCTACAAGCAGTCTCATCGTTGGGCCACAAGGTCTTTACTGAAGGAGACTACAATCTTAACATTATTGGTGTTAGGAATAAAGATCCACAGCCAGATGCTTTCGATGATATGATCTGCTGTGTGTTTAAAGAAGATGGACAGTGGTTAACATATAGCTGGCCAGCAACAACTGATCCAGGTAATTATTATTTAAACAACCCTATTAGCGTAGATGGAACAGCTATTCTAGTTCCAGGACAGTATAGGGGAGTTTATAAAATCGATATGCACCGTGGGGAGTATCCCGCGCTTTGTCAAAGGGAAGGCATAGTCAACGTATGGAGAGACCGTACCAAAGACTCCATTCTAGATTATGGGGAGAACGAGACAGAAGGATATTTTGGGATTAATATCCACAGGGCGACTTCTCACGGTGCATCAGAAAACGTAGGTAGGTGGAGTGCTGGATGCCAGGTATTCCAGAGCGCTAAAGACTTTGCTTTGTTCATGGAGCTTTGCGAGTGTCAAAGGGCTTTTGGGCATGAAACTTTCACGTATACTCTTATTGTTCCAAATAAGTTTCTAATGGTTGCATAATGCCTAAACGTAAAGTAAAGTCTAAGCCTAAGCCCAAACCTAAAGTTAAGACTAAGTCCAAAGTTAAAACTAAACTCAAGAAAAAGAAATATTAGTGAAGGTAGGAATCGACATATCTGAATCTGGTGCCGTGGTTCCCCCAGCGTTTGCATTCCAGAACGAAGTCGAATTTGTGTCCAAGTTTGCCTGGGAACTATGGCTGCAAAGTTCCCGCGCAGGTCATACAGTTCACATCACATCTGACAGTTCAACAACAAGACGTGCTACTCGTCAGAACTCTAGACATTTAAATTTGGCTTTGGTGTGCCAAGCTACTGACGGGAACCACGGCACTCTTCTTTTTGATCCAGGTACGTCAAGACTAAACAGAACACGGGCAATGAGAGCCGCCATATTTATGGCCAATACTTTCGGTTATGATTTTGTTTGCACTGCCGCTACCGGTGAAGATCTAAAGTTGATTCGACAGTATAAAGCGTTCTGCTGGATTGTCAGACCTAAGTTTAGAACTCCTAAAGTAGAAACTTGGGTAGGAACAAATAATACTGTACGCACCGGAAGAGGTATCTGGGATTCAATAGTTGTCGCATATGACCTACAAAGACAAAATACTGTCAGCGCTAAAAGCGCTTGAGGTTACACCTGATTCTATGGCTGAGCAGTTAGCTCAAGTCATTAAGGGTGAAACCATTACTGAGAAATTTAATGGTAAAGGTGTGCTTGTTTCGAAATCAGTTAGAAAAGATCCCGAAGCAGCAATGCGTGGCGCAATGATTTATGATGCAATGCACGGTGGAGAGTTAGGCATTGCACCAAAGGTCATTGAGTTCAAGAAGCCCGCGGAAATTGCACACAGAAGAATGTTGGTAGATAGCAGAATAATTGTAAATGGCGCTGATGAATCTGACTGACGATCTTCTTGTAAAAGAAACAGCTAGAATGCTGTATTACGAGCATGAGGCTAGTAGGGCAGGAGTCCCTCAAAGTGAACTAGAAGAGATTCAAGGTCGCGTTGAGACTATTAAAGAATTGCTAGAAGTTCAAGGTGTAGATGTTGACGATGACAATATCCGCCAAAGAGCTATGGTTTTGTTTCTAGCTGAAGTTGGCCTGACTCCTATTGAGGCTGCAGGAGATTTTACTACGGAGATTAAGAGCGAAAAGAAGAAAACTTCTGTTAGGGTAAAGAAGAAAGCAGATCCATCTGTAGAGCCAACAGCTAATGTTTCCGATAGGCTTTACTCTGATTTTCCTTTCTTCTGTAAGATGTGTTTAGAGATTGCTTACCGTCCAGGCTTGAACCCTGCTGCTCCAGACGGTGGTTACGGCCCGTTTGTTCTTAATGAAAGCCAACGTAAGGTAGCAGCAGTAATGCTGGACCAATGGCTTAACGATATTCCAGTAAGAATTATTATTCTTAAATCTCGTCAGCTTGGTATTACTACTTTATTGATGGCTTTTTGGCTTTGGCTTATAATGCAGAACCCTGGCATTACTGCCATGGTTATCATTGATAAGGGGGATCACCTCAGTGAAAAGAGACAGACTTACATCCGCTGGCTCGAGAGAATTTCAGAACTCTATCCCCAGCTACCTGCTGTTGAAAGAAGAGCGTCCAAAGTTATCGAATTACAGAACATGTCAAGAATCCTCTTTGAGTCTGCGGAAGCACCAAACCCAGGAACCTCAGAGCATATTGCAATCTTGCACTGTTCAGAAAAACCAAAGTGGCCTCGTGGACGCGACCGTCAGATTGACGCAAGTATCGTTCCAGGTATTCCCGAGAAGGGAAGAACAATTTATGTTGATGAGTCCACTGCTGAAGGAGTAAATGGATTTTATCATAGGTGGCACCGAGTTGTAGAGGGGAAAGCAGAGGCGACTCCAATTTTCCTTCCTTGGTATATTTCTGCTGAGTACCAGACTGTTCCGCCAGAATCTTGTTTTGATTCTGATGGAAAGTTTATTTTCCTTAATGATGATATTGAAGTTTGCGAGACTGATGAGTCTGGCAAAATCATCATGACAGAAGAGGAGTTTTACGAAAAATATGAACTTACCCCCAGACAACTATACTGGCGGAGGAGTAAAATCAAAAACGCGTTCTCGGGAGATAGAGCAATCTTCGACCAGGAATACCCAACCACTCCAAGACACGCTTGGCAAACGGTCGGGGGTAAGTTCTTTTCCTTTGAAGAAGTTGATAAGTGCGGGAAGTCTTGTGATAATCCTATACTTATTGGTAATCTCGTTGATAGCAATGGCAACAACGATCCCTTACGTTTACTCCCTTATGGAGAGTACTCACCATCAGTAACTCCGATTCCATACGGTAACCTTAAAATTAGAGAGATGCCAAAGGAAGGGGCAACGTATTATGTTGGTGGAGATGTTGCGGAAGGCAAAGCTGCCGAAACTGCTGCTGGTACAACTGATTACGATTACACTGTCTTTGTCGTTAAAGATGAAGAAGGAAGAACAGTAGCATTATTTAGGGATAGAATCAAACCAGAAGAGGCTGCTCTTCCACTACTTCTTCTTGGAATGATGTATAACATTGCCCTCATTAATTGCGAGCGTAACGGTCCTGGTCAGGTTGTTTGGTCTATGTTTAAGCAGACTGGTTATTACAATGTTTATTATAGAAAAGGTAATACACCGATTCTTGAGCGAGCATGGGCAATAACTACTCAGTCAAATAGACATCCGTTACTTTATTCTTTAAGGGCATCCTACAGGGAACTTACTACTAGGCCAGGTTTTAAAGAAACTGTAGAAGAGATGAACGAAATAATCATCGACAATAAAGGAAAGATTCAGGCTAGGAGAGGTGCGCACGATGATATCATAATGGCTGAAGCGCACGCCTGGAGTTTGATATATGAAAAGAAAGGTGTGGTTCTACACCCAGACAAGCCTGAGAAGCCAGAACCACCTAAGAATGAATTTCAAAGTATAATGGACTTTAACGGGATTGAGAGGTTCTAGATGGCTCTAGATGTTAAAACATGGGATGAGCGCATTAGGAAAGACCTTGAGTTCCGAATGGGTAAGTTTGATAAGTTGTGGAACGAGAATAAGCAGATCATTAGGAATTCAGAACTTGGTAAGTTGAAGGGAAACCTTGTTCAGGATTTCATTGACACTATTCAGTCTAGGCTTATTGTAAGAAACCCAATCATTAAAGTTAAGGCGGATAACGCAGATTATTCTAAAAGAGCGGACGACTTAGAGGTTGCATCTAATTCAATTATTAGAGTGTGCGACCTCAAGCATCACCTAACTAAGGCAACCATTACAGCTACTTGGGCATCTACTGGTTGGATTGAAGTTGGCCATACAATGGACCAGCATAACTTTGATCCAATGAGGTCAGTCCTATATAGATCACCAAATGTCGTCGATTTCAGGGACCAAGATATTAACGATAATTATGTCCCGATACAAGAGGAGGAAGTTATTGCTAATGTTGGTCGCGATGTTGACGATATACCTCCGTTTGACCCATTTGAAATGCAGGATATCGTTGAAGAAAACGTATCGCAGGATCCACCCCCGGCTTTTGACCCTGAACTTGGAATGCCGTGGCTTAATGAAATCTCTCCGTTTATGATTGTTATTCCTAAGGAAAACGAGAATTACGCAGATTTAGATTATATTGCAAAGCTTGTCGTTATCTCAAAGCAAGAGCTTAAGCTCATTACTAATATCAATGTTGAGAATGTAAGCGTTTCTAATAAATATAAGCCAATACTAAATAGAGTTTCAGGTTACGATAGGATTGATGATCCAGTACTTATCTGTGTCACACATATTAGGAGAGACAGAAATGCTCCGGATTATACTAACTGGTATCTTGTTCACGTACTTGGTTATCCAGACATTGTTATTAAGTCTGATGCCAATCCATTCGGAGGCTTGATCCCGCTCATCCCAATTACTGTTTCACCAATTAGAGACATTTGGGATACCTCTATTGTAGAAGATTTGAAACCATATGCTGAATGGTACAGTGCTGGCGTCTCAGCGATTGGCGATAGGCTATACGAGACTTTAAACCAGAAAGTCCTTACTGGTGCTGGCGCAGCAATGGAGAGCGAAGAAATTAGAAAGTTGCTAAACGCTAGGTATTCTGGAGAGGTTAAAGTTAACGGCGATCCAGCAGGAATTAAAACATGGGAAGGGCCTGGGATTCAAAATGAGCAAATGCAATTGCTTAGCTTTTTCCAGACTCTAGCTCAGGGGGCTGCTGGAGCCAGCGATATTGACCGAGGTGTCGCGGTAAAGAAAATTACAGCTAGGCAGACCGAAGCGCTTCTCAATGCTACAAGTCTTAGAGTTTCTGGGATGAGAGAAGTAATTACAAGGGCAACTAAAGAAATCATTGTTAAGCTTATGCACCTTGTTGGTATCTTCTCACTCTATAGGTCTAGGCGTTTTACATTCGGAACTAGAATTGCAAATCTTGAGCCTGGAGTAAACGATTTTTCGACTTCATATAGTTACAATATTGATGTTAGAGATATGGAACCACCAGCAAATGCCGAGGAACAATTGGTATTTGTACAATTCCTTAGACTTCTAATGATGGACCCGACACCAGAGAGGCTTTTGGTTCAGCAATGGAACTGGGCTGAACTTGCAGAAATGATTAGGGTTAAGTTTGATATGCCACCTGAGGTTATTGGACAGCAGGACTTACAACAGCTACCACAGCCAGGTATGGGCGGTGGCCCTGGGATGGCTGGCGGACCACAACAAGGTGGACCACCACAAGGTGGAATGGGTGGCCCTGAACATGCAGAGAGATTCCCTGCAGATCAAGGCGAGCCAGATTTAAATAACTTAATGTCTGGACTAAGGCAGCTTAAATAATGCCAGAAACCTTTATAAATACGCTTCTTGATTTAGGTGGTATAGGTATCCTTGCTGGATTCCTTATGTGGATTCATGTACAAAATACGCGACGCCTAGATGCCATGCAAGATAAGCACGATAAGCTTCTTGGTGATTGGCGTGATGAGCGTATTGATACAGTTGAAAAGCTTATTGATCAAGTAACTGCCGTTGCTGGTAAATTTGATTCCATTGAAGATAAGCTTTCAGAGGTTACGGTTAGAATTGATACCGGCCTCAATGAAATGAGGAACCATTACCAAGAACAAAGAATTAAAGAAATTAAAGATTCATAATGCTTTATACTGATATTTGTCAAAAGTGCGGAGAGGAGGAGGATGACTTTAGGACGTCTGCCTGCAAGAATGATCAACCGACTGGATTAGGTGGTGAAATCATTCCATGCAAAAGATGTGGTTCTCGTTCTTGGAAAGTTCAAGAGTTTTATGTTCCTCAAAGATGTTGGGGTCTTAAAGGAGAAAATGAAAGTTTTCCACTAAAGTCTCATTTAAAAGATAATAACGGTAATAGCATTGTTTTTAACAGTCTTAAACAATACGAATCTCACCTTGATAGTAAAGGTCTTGCTATTGCTGGTAATATGGCTATTGGTACTCCTCCAGAGCCCAAGGCTGTTCCCACAAAAGAGTTAGAAAGTCATCCAGTCTTCAGAAAAATGAAGGATATGGAAAAACAAGGGAAAACCGAAAGCCCTAAATTCTTACCAAAAGAGGAGGTAGAAAATGAGTTCGGAAATTAGTGGCGGTGCACCAGCACCAGCAGCACCAAGTACATCTGAAGCAGCACCAAGCGCGGCACCAACACCAACTGGAGGTCCAAGTGAATCAGCACCTAGCGGCTCTTTTGATTTCAGTGGTTGGAACGGGGACCGCGATAGCTTGCCTAATGAGCATCATTCAGTCTTTGATGCAATTCAAAAAGTTAATGATGCTTCTAAACAAGAGGCGAATGCTGGAAAGAAACTTCAGGATTATTTGAAGAATCAAATTTACCAACAAAACCAACAGCAGCCAGTTACACAACGTGAGCAGCCAAGCGATGATGGCCCCCTCACAAGGGAACAGGCTATGTCGCTTTTCAAGAAGGAGGAGTCTGAAAAGAAGCAACGGCAGCTTGTTGAGAATTTTAGAACATCCATGCTTGATGTTGTTGGTAAGCCACAGAAGTATGGCGATGCCACTGTTGCATTTGCTTCAGAAGGTGAGGTTGATCAGTTTAGGAAGTTTGTCGGAGAGACGCTTAATGGCGGCCTGACTGCTACTGATATGCTTTTATTGTTTAGAAAAGATAATATTTTCCAGCAGATTAGAGATGCTGGAGCAAAAGGATTTGAGCGAAAGCTTAGTAACAATAGACCTAGTAATGCTACCGGCAATAGCGTAGAAACTAGGACTTCAAATGTGCCCGCTGATTCAGGTGATGGCAATCGCCGAAAGAATCGGGCTCCTCGTACAGCAGAGTTGTTGCAGGCAAACAACCCAGAATTGTACAAGGCAATTGTTGACGGTTCAGAAAAACTATTTTAGGAGATTAGAAAATGGGTGTTCGCACTAGTTACAGCGAGCAGTTTGACCTTATTCGTACAATCGAAGATCGGTCAAAGAAGCTCGTAGCACAGGAACTCAAGAAG
>TARA_R110002020_G_scaffold212480_2_pt1 | contig 15831 bp, 12 predicted proteins | sample TARA_R110002020 | Tara Oceans TARA_R110002020 (sample SAMEA4396489) | marine metagenome | biome: Westerlies Biome; feature: [MES] marine water layer (ENVO:01000295) within the mesopelagic zone...; material: water (ENVO:00002006), including particulate matter (ENVO:01000060) such... | reverse complement strand
CCACAGCGTAAAAATACTTTAGATAATTGGACTGTTCATAAAGAAAAAACGCCTCAATATAAAAAGTATTTAAAAGAAATTAGCAATAATTGGCCTGAATTCTCACAAACTTTAAGTCCAGACCAGTTAAATATTGCTGGGCATATTATTAATAAATATAAAGAAATGAAAGATGATTTGCCTAGTTATGTTACTGCTGAGAAAATGATTGCTATAGGTTTAGCTGAATCAAATTTGAATCCATCAGCTAAGGGTGTAAACAAAAGAGGTGATGGAATACCTGATGGAGTAGAGGATATATTGACAAGTCAATTCGGACATGAATGGCCTAAATATTGGAGTGGAGAATTAGACGGATTTGTTAAGAATCCTTTTATTGACAAAATGTATTCTGGAAATATTGATGGCCATGATGACGAAGCAAGAGAGACTAATCTTGCGTATCAAAGTTTTGATGCTGATACAGTTCATCAACTTATAGAAGTTGCATTACGAGAAGCGTATTTGAATGAACATAAGGGGTCTGAAGGAATGATGGCTTCTGATAGAACTATAAAAAAACAATTAAATAAATCTAAGAAGAGGGATTTACTTAATAAAGCTCAAGATTTAAATGAGCAGTTCCTTTTTGATATAGGCGAATAATAAATTATGGCAACATGGGAACCCACAAAAACCGTCAATCAAACTAGACGTTTAATATATATGCATGAAAAGCGGCCTACGCTTTTTAATGAGACTGATTTAGATGAGTTAAAGCTTCATGCCCAACACCATAATCTAGCATTCTATCCTGGTGACTTTTCCTTAGCTGGTGCTATCAAACAAGCTGCTGGTGGTTTCTTTGAGGGATTTACAACATTCGATATTACAGAACATCCAGACAATGAATATGAAGCAGTCATAAGAGATATTGGTCATTTAGCAGGATTTGCTCCTGGAATAGCATCTAGACCATTAAAAGCTTTAGGAGCTAAAGGATTAGCAACTAAAGCAGCTGCTTTAAATAAAAGGTCAGTTCCCATGTTTGGAGCAGACCTCCTTACTAAGCAAGCCAAAAAAGTTATTAAACCAGCATTGGAAGCTGGTAGAAGTGGTAAATCTGCAGCGACAAGAGCTGCATCTGATTTCTTATTAAGTGGCCCTGCTCAACATATAGCAGAAGGAGCATTTCATCTTGGTGTTGCATCATCTATCTCTGGATGGAGAGCCTCTGTAGATGGTGGAATGGAGCAATTTGTTAATACTTTTATTGGTGGTGCATCCGCTGGAGCAGTGTTTAGAGGATTAGGTAACTTAGTTAATTCTGGAAACGAGGTAGCTGATAGATATATCAGAACTGTAGCTGGTTCATTATTTATGGGTATTCCAACTACAGAGCGAGGTGCCACAACGCCAGAGCAAGTATATAATTATTTATTAGGAGCTTATTTTGGAGGTGGCGAAAGACCTTGGTATAAAGCTAAAACTGGCAAGTTTATGCAGAAATTTGAAAAAAAATCTCAAACAGACCCAGAATTAGATGTAACAAAAGACCCTACATTGATGGAAGAATGGAATGGATTAGACAAAATAGTTCAAAATGAAGTTCATAAAGAGATAAAAAGAATACATTTTCCAAAAGGTGGTAGTCCTGACCAGCAAAGAGGACAAGCTTATAAGTTAATGGAAGAATTTGGCATTCTTGATAAAATCCCGACTGATGCTGAAATAAATACACAAGGGTTTAAAGAATTACGTGATATAATTAAAGGTAAAAGTGTTGCTTCAAAAAATGCTATTCCTAATGAAACCCTTAGTTATGGAGTTTCAACAGGAGCCTCAAGTCCTAAGGGTAAAAATCGACGTTCAGCTGATGAATCTTTTGCAGAAATAGGAGTTGAATATAAAGTTCCAATAGTTCATTATACATTTAGCGGTGAAGTTGCAAAGATTAAGGCTAAAGGAGTAAAGAGAGAGTTAAGTCCAACTGAATTGCTTGAAGCTACAGAAGCAGTAGATGTTGCTAATAGGTCTTTAGGGCATGATATAGGGAAACTAAATAAATATCAAAGAAATCTTATATATAGAAACTTCCACGCTGTAAAACATAGTACTAGTATTTATGGAATTGGGAATTTGACTAAAAATATGCGAGGAATTGAAGGGACTGCTGCCTGGGCAATGCAGATGGCTATAGATAAAAAACGTCCTGCACATATATACGACCAATTAGCTCGTAATTGGTATCAGTATGATTATAAAGTAAATAAGTTTACTCCAATTGAAGGAACTCCTAAGTTAAGGAAGTATTTTTTAGGTGTAGGTGATGCAGATATTAATAAACATGGCAAGCAAGCTATAAGAGATTTGTATGAAACTACATTCAAAATTAAGACTCCTGAAGAACCTAGTATTGCTACTCCTGAAAAGACTACGTTTGAGTCTGTTTCTGAATTACAGGCTGAAATTGATAGGATACAGGCAAAAAATGTTGAAGACCCTAGAATAGCTACCTTAGTCAAAGAACAGGCTAAAATGCTTGATTTAAAGCAAAATGAGTATTTAGACCGTATAACAGGTGAAATTAAAGAGTTTGATGAGGTTGATACTGATATAGGTATGTTAGTAGATAAAGGTATAGGTAAAAAATCTGACCAGTTTATTGATAAATGGTTTAAAAAGGTAATAAAGAAAGAAGCTACTGCCTTAGACCAGAACTTTAAAAAACTTGAATTAGCAAGTAAGTTAGAAGATTTAATTGGAATGCATTTGCCCAATGGTCAAAAAGGAGCAGATGTATTAGTTAGAGATGTAGAAAGAGCTTTAGATATTAAACTTCCAGAGGCTGCTCAAGGTGAATTAAGACAATGGATTACTAGAGCTGTTCAAGGGAAGCCTATTAGATTTTTAAAAGCCACTCCTTATGAGGTTAAACTAACTGAAAGAGAAAAACCTTTTACTATGAGCGGTAAAAATAAGTTAATACTTGCTCCTAAGACACGATTAGAAGAAGTGTTTGAAAATGCTGGTGGTAAAGAAGGTCAAGCTGGTATTTTTACTATTTTAGACCATGCAACAATAAGAAATAAAAAAGGATTCAATGAAGATATTCCTTTATCAAGATTAGAACTAGCATTTAAAAAGATGTTTGGCAAAAAAGCTCAAGAAAAATTACGTATATTTTATTCTCAAACATTCAAAACTATGTTTAAAAAACATGGAATGTATCCTTATGGAGGAGTAGGTGATAATGATAGGGTTATGTTTGCTAAATTCCATCCAAATTCAAAGAAATTATATAAACCAAAAACTAAAGATGAGAAATACTGGCATAAAAGGGAAAAGGCTTTATTTGTTAAAAATTATTCTGGAGCATTGACCAAGAAAGAGGCAGGAGAATTATTTGACAAAGCATTTGATTCAAATGTCACATATATGTTAGATATGAATAATTTGCCTTTAAATAAGAAAGGATTAGATATTTATCTAGACCCTAAGAACCATTTTATTAAAGATGCTACAGCATTAAATAAAAGAAATCAAATATATTTTACTAATTCTTGGAGAGCTAGTAGAGGATTTTTAGAGAATTATTTAGATAATACTAGAACTGCTACTAATGATTTAGTTGATGGGCAATTAAATGTCATCTTATCTAAAGAATTACCAGATGGATGGAAAATGCCTAAAAATCCTAAAAATTCAGAAACTCCACAATCTACTGATGGTGGATTTATTATTAGAGATGATATTTTAAATGGTATGAATAAGGATGGTGGATATGAGGCTTCTGGACAATTAAAATCATTTATTGTATCTCCTGGTAAGAATAATGAAGGAACATTATTAACTAAAAAGATGTTTCATGCTGCTGGACCTGGACTTTCTAAGGAAATGAGAGAAAATAAACTTCATATTATAGGATATGGTAGTGGGGCTAAACAAAGAGGAACTAGGCCATTAGTTGATTATAGTATTAATAATAAGAATAAATTAGTATATGATAAAAAAGGTGAATTCTATGTTCCTGTTGAGGATGTTAGATATAATTATTCAGTAAAACAAGGTAAAGAATTATTAAATGACAAGTTCATAGTTAAGCAAGCTTTTATGCATTTGCATCAGAATGCGGCTACTGAAATTAATCCTGATATTATTAATGATTTCTTTCAAGAAACTATAGGAAAGCGATTTCTTGGGACTGGTGAAGGTAAGAAAATTATTAATGATTATTTGTCGGATTTTAATGAAGCTAAAATAGATAAGGTGCTTGAAAATTTTGATATTATTGGTATTCCAGACATTTTACGAGCTATTAAGACAAATGGAGCAGAAGCTTTAGGTGAGAGATTGTATGTTAAATTGTTAAAAATAGATAAAAAAGCGCTAGATAATTCTTTTGCAGAAGGTGAAATTGATATTACTAAATATGAAGAATTAAATATGGATTTAGAGGAATCATTTAGTGATGCTGATAGAATGATTACTCAGTCGAGAATTTACGCTAAAAATAATCCAAATGCTAATGCTTTTTCTATATTTGACCATAAAGCTGTTAGAGGATGGCGAGAGAAGTCTTTACAAAATGCTATTATAGAAACAGCAACTAGGCCTATAATAAAAAACTCATTACTTATGAGGATGAAACCTTATGACAAATGGGCTATAAAAGGATTAGATAATCCTGAGACTAAAAGGCTTGAAAAAGAAGATGATATATTCTTTTTAGATAATGATGCTAAAGATAAGGTAATGCATACTTTAATTAAGGGCCATGAAAAGACTACATTAGGCAAGTTATGGGAATTATATGAGGGCACGCCAGAGAAAGAATTTAAAACTGGTTCAGAAATTAATAAAGAATTTAATGATTGGATTAGTGAAGAAACGTACTCTCCAGAAGCTGAAGCTAAGACTAAAGGTAGAATTACTCATATCAAAAGAGAAGATATAAAAGGTTTTAATCGGCTTAGGTCTATGAAAGAATATGCTAGTTTTCAAACTAGAAAAACTGGAATTCCACATCGTGTTGTTGAAACATTTGAAAATGGCTTTGGAAGGTATGAATTTAAAGCTTTAAAACAAGTTGGCAAAAAACTTAATGAAAATATTAAAACATACCTTGAATCTATATTTAGAAGTCTTACATTAAGAGTTCCACTTGATTCTATTTCTGGAGCTCAAGTATTAAAATTCGCTGGTTTTACAGGTAGAAAAGGTCATGGTATTTTATTGCATGGTAAAAAAATGGAGATGGAAGGCGGAGCTGACCTTGATGGAGATGAAGCTTTTATTTATTTTGGTGGTAAGAATCCAGATGGTAGTGGATTTGGCTTTAAAGAGTCTTGGAAAGATATGTTCCATAAAAATAGAAATGAATTTATAGAAGATGGCGAATTAACAAGTGCGAAGAATGATGTGATGAAAAAGCAATTTACATTAAAAGCTTCTACAATGGTTAAAGATAGAATGGAATCTATACCTGCAATGTTTTCTCCTCAGCAAAGGGTCTTTATTGCTCAAGAAGCAGCTAAAAGTAGAAATATGCTCGCTCCTATCATATCTAATAGTCAAGTTATGAAATCAGCCTGGAATGCTATTAGTACAAATAAAAGTGGTGGAGATTCGTGGACATTTGCTAGGAAAGAAGGCGAGAAATGGACTAATTATCAAATAGAAATTGTAGCAAAAACTACTCCTGATTATACAAAACTACAACGAGATTTAACTAGAGCAGAGACTGCTTATGGTGCTGACCCTTTAGATGAACTTGGACTTGTTAGTTACGAAACATTCCATAAGAAACTATATGAATCTTATTTTGAAGTTAAACCTATCAAAAAGAAAGTTGGAAAACGTTGGGTAAAATCTGATTTAGAATTTGAAGACTTATATACTAATGAATTAAATGGTGGGACAATTGGTATTTTAAAGAATATAAATTCATCTTTATTTAGTAAAAACTTTGTTGAAAATAGAAAATGGAATAATGATGAGATAAATACAAAGCTTGGCGAAGTTGATAGATTACTTCCAGGGCAGATGGGAACTATTCTCCCTAAAGTTGGTAAAATGTTTTCTGGTACAGATTGGACAGATAATATTTTCAATAGAATAGATAAGAAATTAATGAAAAGAGTATATGACCAACATGATGCATGGGTAAAGTCGAAGGATAGTTTAAAGAAAATTCTTGGAAGGAATACCTTTAGAGTTCCATTTACTAAATATGTAGAAAATGTATGGGGTGGTAAAGAGTATGGGTATAATGATTTACAAAATCCTACTACATTAAGATTAGTTGCAAGGAATAGGAAACTATATACTAATGCTTTAAAGGGATTAAAACTTTATACAAATGATAAGCCTAGAATTAAAAAATCCTTAAAAGATATTAGAGAACGAGAAATTATCTTGAAAGAAATAGTTGATATGGCTAATAATATTATTTATGAAGATATGGCTGACATGACTACTATTCAAAATGCTATAGAATCTATTGAACGAGGTAAAATTACATCAGAAAGAGTCAAATTAGTTCATGAAAAAGAAGGAGAAGTAAAAAAGACGAGTTGGATTCAGGCTCGTAAGCGTAAAGATAAAGGAACATATGAAGTTCCAGAAACTGAGGCTGAATTAAAGGCGCAAGAATTACAAGAGATTGCTGATGATATATTATATAAAGTATATGGTGTTAAGAAATTCAAACCTAAAGGCAAGATGGCCTTAGGTGAAGAAAGAACTGCAGAATTAGACCAAGCTGAAATTGACCAAGCTATTATAGATTTTAAAGTAAAAAACAATCTCAATAAACATGAAGTTGATTTATTTGAAACATTATTTTTAGGTAGTTTACGTAGAGGGAATATTGCTAAAATTGAAGAATTGATAGCTACAATCCCAGCTCATAAGTGGACTAAACCTCTTTATGATTTAATTCATTTTTATCGTAAAAAAGCATCTGATACAGGGATGTCTAAGTTAGGATTTAAATCAGCTTCTATTAGTAATAAAGCTATACAAAATACTTTAGGAAAAATGAATTCTTTATTTTCTAGTGCTTTTAGAGGTCCTAAGCCTGAAGAAACTCAAGAAATTGTAAAGGACGTAGAGAAAGAATTTAACAAGTTTACTCCAGAAAGAGAAGTTGATAAAAAGGTAGAGGGAACTTATGTTGAAGACTTGTCTGGATATGAGGGTATTTATGAGGGTCCAATAAGTAAAGAGCAAGCAAGAGTAGTAGCTGAATTAGTAGAAAATCTTAATAGTGTAAATCCACAAGCTAAAAATCATTTAAATGAAATAGTTGGATATATTGTTGGTAAAGATTTGAATGTTATGACAAAAAGAGACTTTGATGTTGTAAATAATTTCTTTAAAGAAGCTAAAAAGGGTACTCTTGGACAAAGATGGGAGCGTTTCATTGAAGGAAAAACATTGCCTATACAAGGAGTAAAAGAAAGAACATGGAGACAATTTCCAAGTACTGTGACTAGAGAATTAATGAGAGATGATATGGTTTTTCTTAAAAAGAAAGGCATTGTAAGAGGTAAGGGCGGCATTGTTAAGGACAATGCTATTGTAAGGTATCCTACTCATAATTCTGAAATATTAACAGAAGTTATTGATACTTTTATGGGAAAAGGAACTGCTCTTGGAGAACAACTTGTCGGTGATTTCAGAGAAAAGATACTTTTTTTAGATAATTTCGGTTCAGAAGGTGATGCTTTATATAGGATTGCTGTAAGAAAACGTTCTCTTGGTATAATGAATACGATTAATAATCCATTAGAAAGTGAAGTTACTAAGCGTATTAAAAAGGAAACTTATATTAAGGAATGGGAAAGTTCAAAAAAGAAACATAATTGGGATAAATTATCGCAAAAGACATTTAAATATACAGATGTTAATGGAGAAAGGGTTACTAAGACTGGAGAAGAAGTAGTTAATGATATAAATGAAATTCTCACAGAGACATCAAAAAATCTGCATGGTAAATTAACAGGTGACCCAAAAGCATTAGAACCATTTAGAATTGGATTTTATGATACGCTAACAGAAACACAACCTATTATTAATATATCTAAATTTACAAGTTATATTACTCGTAAACTTGCTAAAGGTGAGGACGTTACTCAAGAATTTGGAGTAGATGGACTTAGACATATTGCTAGGTCTATGATGATAGAGTTAGCAGAATTTAAATCTCAAAAAAAGAAATATATGAATTTTGTTATTCAGGATACTGGACAACTACCATTTGATAGTTATTATCCAAGGATGTTTCACAGTAGAGCTGAAGCTGATAAAGCATTGAGAAATGCTATTGAAACTATTAATAATACACCTGATGCTGTAATGTCAAAAGAAGAAAAAGCAGCAGAAATAGACAAAATTTCATATCGACATAAGTCTATTACGAATGAATGGGAATTTACTGATGTAGAGCAATGGGATGCATTTGACGCAGATGCTCATAGGGCAAGTTTGAAACGAATTGGTGTAAAGAAATCTGAAAAGAAAGAAACTATAGATTGGTATAATGCAAATCAACGTATGGGTAGTATGTTTAGTCGTAATTCTCATATTCCAGGTGCAACTTCATCTCCAATAGCAATGGAATCATATATAAAACAAGTAGCTAATACATACTATAGGCAATTGTCTCAAATTATGTCAAGACACGTGATTGAAAACTTTAAAGATAGAGCTAAAGCTGCTGGATGGGACAAGATTAAATATGAAAATATACCTGGAGCAAAGTATGAACGTAGTTTAATGGATAGATGGGTAGATTATTTTAAATTATATGTTCAAGATTCTATGGGAAATCCATCTATCATTCCAGAAGATGTTTATAAAGACCCTGGAATGCATTTAAAAGGTACTCCTTATGCATGGTTTGCCGACAATAGAGTATTAAATAGAATTAATAAAATAGCTGATGCATTAGAAATAACAGATATGGATTTGCCTAAAGAAGTCAGAGGTTATAGTTTTAATGATTTAAAACACTGGTCTAGTTTAGAGGCAAAATATGAATTAGCTTCCTTATTGTCACACCCTAAGACATCTACTGCTAATATATGGACTGGTGAAATAATGAATATAGAAAATGTAGGATTTGATTCTTGGCGTAAATCTTATGATTATAATTATTTAAGAAGAATTAATCCAGAATGGAACTCTAAGGATGCTGTTAATAAGTTTGTTATACAAGAAGGAGTAATGCCAGAATTCATCCTTCAAGAGGCTCAATTAAATAGAGATTTTAAAGCTGCTAATTCACAAGCTTTTATTAAAGATGTTATTAAAAATTCTAGTGCTGAAGGTTTAGACAAGCTTAGAATAAGAGATATTGCTAAAAGACATCATGTTACTGATTCTATTATTAATAAAGCCGCTATTTTTATGTCTAAACCAGAAATGATGCTAAGAAGACATTCATTTATGGCACATTATGTGAGAGCTTATGAAAACTTTGGTGGTGGTATTACAGACCCTAAGCATCCATTTTTAATAGAACAAGCTAAAAAAGGTGTTAAAGCAACTCAATTTTTATATAATGCTCCACATCGTCCTGGTTTTGCAAGGACTTCATTAGGAAAAGTTATGACAAGATTCCATTTATGGGGATGGAACTCTGTTAGATTTAGAAATGATATAATGAGAGAAGCGAGAATACAAGGTCTTACTCCAGGTACTGCTACTTATGATAAGTTTCAAAGATTGGCAACATTAGATTTATTAATGGTTGGATTAGCTAGTGCTTTTCAATATTCATTATTTGAACTCGCTTTACCCGCCCCTTGGAACTGGTTCCAAGATACAGCTGATTGGTTATTTGGCAATGAAAAAGAGAGGGATAGAGCATTTTTTGGTGCTTGGCCTTCTCAAGTAGCTCCTCTTCAGATAGTTACTCCTCCAATTATGCGTGTACCTTTAGGTGCCTACAAGGGGTGGGTTACAGGTGATTATGAAAAACTTAGTGATTATATATTATGGTCATCCTTCCCATTTGGTAGATTTGCTAGAGACTTATTACATCCAGAGTCTGGATTAATTAGAAACCCTATACGATTTCCTGAGAAATTAACTGGTCTTCCTGTTATGCAACTTCAAAAATCAATTACTAAATTGAAAAAAGAAGGGGCTAGTCGAGAAATTCTTACTCCTGGTGGCTCTTTATATGAGTAGATATAGAAGTTTATTATCATTAATCGATAAAACTACCCCTTATCTTAACCAGGCAAGGAAAACATTACTTAGTGAACCTGCTGGTTATATATCAAAACGGTATTCTACTAATGTAGATAATTTTATTAAAGGTTTTTATTCTGGCCCTGTTGCAAAGGCTAAGGGAGCTACAGGTGCTTTTGTTAAAGCAATTCCTACAACTACATTGCAAGCTGTAATGCCTAATTTATCTAAAGCTTATAGAGAGATTGGGATTAGTAAAAACACATATAATATTTCAAGAGATGCTATTAAAAATATTAATGAAGCAGCTAAAGCAGCTGGTGATGGAATTAAAGCTCAACCTGAAGTTATTAGATTTGCTCAAAATAAGCTACATCATCAATTAATGCATAATTATGGCTTAAATATCAAGTATGGTGGGAAATTAGAAGGATTAGACCCTTATATTAAAAGGCATGCTGTATTAAAAGGTGACGGTGCAGCTTTACTTCCAGGTAATTTAAAGAAAATTAAAGATATGGGCATATATACTGAAAAGGAAATAAAAAGACGTATTGATGATGTTCTTGAAACTTGGAGCATGACAAAAGATGGCAAACCTATATCTTTCTTGGAATTATTCCCTACTAGATTTCATCAATCTCATAGAGATATTCAAATGTGGAATCCTAAAGCAATTGATTTTTTCATTGAAGCTAAACAAGCAGTAGATAGAGGTGGAAAAGGTGGATTTATTAATTATTTTAAAAAGAGTCAAATTGAAGATGTAGGAAAGTTTCTTCAAGTAAATACTAGTCCTAATTTGAAATCAAATTATTATTTAGGTGGATTTAATGGGAAGATATTATTTAATAAAAAAACACATGAATTAGAATTACTCCCTACAGATGTATTAGATTTAGGTGGTAGTGGCATGCTTGGCAAAATGATTAGTATGGTTGCAGAGCGTGGAAGTAAACAACGTGTTATGAATTATATGCGAACAAAAGCTATAAAAATTCCAGATATTAAAAGATTACGAGCTAAAAAGACAGAAGTAAAGAAGAAAAAGTATGATTTTGATACAGAGGCTAAAAGATATGATGAATATGGCTTGTCTAGAAAAATGACTGATGTTGGTACTACATCTAATAGGTTAGATTATAGAGGATTACGTGACACAATAGGTGGTCAATTAAAATGGACAAAAGCTGATATTGATGCTATTAATAATATGATGGATGTATATGAAGGAGTAACTATGCGTGGTTCTAAAGATTGGGCAAGGTATTTAGGCCCTAGAACATTTGTTGCTAGTGCTCCAGTTTATTATGGATACAATTGGCTTGATGATTAGATTAATTCTCCTATCCCTTTACGCTCATGTTTTTCTAAACACATTCCAACTAATTCAGAGCTAGAACGCTCTTTAAGTGCTATAACGCACTCATCTTCAAAAAAGTGTCCATCTTCATCTAAAAATCCTACTGATACTTTAATGATTGGTTTAGATGATGTTAGTATTTCGCCTGTTAGTTCACATAGTTTCATTTAATTCTCGCCATTGAGCGCTATAATTTACTACTCTTATTTTTCATATCCTATTAATTTTGTGTGGTTGGACACAAATTTACAAGTACATCCTTGTCTATGCATTCCACATTTACTACATTCCTCAGTATCTGTCATTGCCCATAAGAGCATCAAATAAACTATTGCATCCTTTATTCTTCCAGTAACATCTTCTCTTTGTGATTTATGTCCATTAACCCATGCTGTTATGCCATCTACATGCTTCAAGAGATAAGTCATTAAAACTTCTTCTTTGCTTATACCTAATTTTTTAGAAACTCTTTCAAAATTAGCAAAGACATTATTGTCATCCTGAGCATATTCTTTTTGTCCTTCATCACGAGTTTTTAGAATCTGTGGAAGAATTATCTTGTCCATTAGATTTTTCATTTCTTCGTACTTCATTTTGTGCCTCCTCTGCTCTTTTTTCCATATAATTGTTAAATTCATCAGTTTTACCTAGGAATTCAATTAATTCCGATACTACTACTTCATAAGCTCTAATTTGCCTTTCAAGGCTACCTATATGCATACGCATACCACCTATCATTTGCATTTGTTCTTTTTTAGTTGGTGTTTTCAAGGGCTTTCTCCTTTTTCATTTTATGTTTATTCTTAGAACCAAATTCTTCGCGATATGCGCATGTTTCACAAATATTTAACTTATGTCGTGTCATCATACCAATCCAAAGAAATCTCTTAGAAAGCGTTCGTTTCTTGCACATAGGGCATTCTTCGTAACGCTTTCCAAGATATTCGTGAATAAAAGTCACTCTTGAGATTGTCCCTGGTTCAATAGCTCTGGCCATCTACGTATAGCCTCATCGGCTTCTTGTAGATGGTGGCTGATTGAAGGTGCGGGGCTACTCAGTGTATTACTTTTCTCCACTTTGCTTATAATTGGTGTAGTTTCTTCCTTATCAATAATAGGAGGAGGACTATCACCATTCAAACATTTCTTCTTGAAAGAAGTCATGTCTATGTCATATTCTCTTTTGAAATAATCAGCGAGAGAATTGACAAGTAATCGTAACCATCTAGTATCAGTTAAATTACCTTTTATGATTTCTGCTATCGCATTTAAGTCTTTTTCACTTATCATAATTGCTCCATTATTTTCGATTCTTTTGTCTTATTTAGAATATCTTGACCTAAATCAAACCTATACTTTAATTGAACCCTATCTTTTGGCCATGGTTTAGACCTAGTTGTATGAAGCCAAGTCCAAACATCATATATAGAATGCATGATGTTGCTTGGTTTAGCCTTCTTCATTTTATAATTAGGCTCTCTAATCCATTTACCTTTAGTATATAAGGCATACATTTCTATCTCTTCTACGTCAAATGTTTTTCTTATAAGTTCTGCATACATATTTAATTGTATCTCATGTGTCTTATGTTCTTTGCCTGTCTTCAAGTCTATTACTGCTAATTTGCCATTTAACTCGCATATAATATCAGGAGTCCCAGCCCATTCAACATCTTCATGCCATAGGAATAACTCTGTTTTTAATACTGTAAGATTGTTTTCTTTCCAGAATTTCATAAAGCTCATCATATGCTTTGCCAATTCATCATCAGTTTCCAGGTCTTCATCGTCATAAGAAGAAACAACTACTTCTCCATTTAAAAGCTTTTCAACCATATTATGGACTTCAGTTCCTTTCCAAGCAGCCTTATCTCTTTCTTCGCATGCTATTTTATAACTAGGGTGATTTCCTAACCATTTGTGAAATCCTATTCCTTTGGCAATTGTTTGTCCAATAATTGTAGTTACAGATGGTTTCCATTGATTACTTTTCTGAGGCGCATACCATCTTTCATCAGAAGTGTGTCGCTGTATAGGTCTGCCTTTATAGGACTTGATTTTATCATACAATCCAGTCGCCTTCATTCTTTGGAGTCCCCTCTAGCTTCTTCATCAACTGATATAGTCTTTGATTTATTATCTTTGTCTCCTTCAGCGTGTCCATCAGTATCTTTCTCAGGTTTGTTTTGCTCGCCATTATTATCTTCCTCCTTAGTTGGTGGTTTAAAAGCTAGATTTCTCCATCTTTCTAAAGTATTAATATATGATACTACATCATTTAGAATAGTTTCTATATGTAGAAGCTTTTCTTCTAATGATTTGTTTCTTGTATCTGTACATGGGGTGCTATTTTCTTTTTCTGTCATTAGAGCCTCCTTCTGGCCTTAAGTTTGAGTATTCTTCTCCTACAATTACATTCATAGGCCAAGTATACATTTTTTTGTATTTTTTAATTCTTTCCCAGGTTGTCATAAGTTTATTTTACATGTCTATATATAGTCCTTGTAGTTACGTTAAATTTTTTAGCTAATTTTTCTACATCAGCTCCTAATAAGTATCGTAATTTTATTATAGTTCTATCTATTTTATTTAACTTTATATTTGACATATAATCTCCATTTAGTGAATAAAGGGGCATCTAAGTGTGGGTGACAAGAAGTCACGTGCGGATGACATAGGGATAGGATGCCCCTTATTCTATTAATTATCTTGCTAGTTTATACCTAGCAAAACGTTTACCATTTTCTGTTACTTCATTTGTTTCTATATTCATACTATATGTATTTCTTAATGTATGTATAATTCCAGACAAACGAGTAATATTGAATAATTCAAATGCTTTGAAATTATCTATTGTCCAGCCACGTTCTAAGCGTCTCTTTATTTGTTGGAAAGGGCTATTTGGATTAATATCCCCTTTTTTACGTCCTCTTTTCATAAGAGTCTCCTTTTTATTTGCCCATCACATCACTAGCAGCTAGTTTTCGTAAAACATATTCTCTAGTGTGTGATAGTTGTTTATTTAAAAAATTTAATATTTTCTTATATTCTTTGCCTGGTAATGGACCTTTTCGTGTATTGCATCTACGACAAATCATTTGTAGATTCCGAACATGTGAGCCGCCACCCATACTAAGAGGAGTAATATGGTCACAGACGATATTAGTAACATCAAGGTGCAGATTACAATATCTACAATGTCGCCCATAACACTCAAGTAATAATTCTCTGATTTCTGTAAGCGAGATATCAAATTCCACTTCATATTCTTTTGACCTCCGTTTTAAAGATGACCTTAATGTAGAAGACTTTTTCATTAATCGATGAAATGCATGCTTCCAAAGATGCTTATGTCTTTTATGCAATTTATCTTTAAATTTATCTTCCCATGTTTGTAACCTAGAATTCATTAATTCATCTCGTTTTTCGCTTTAAGGATATCGTTTTCTAAATGTTTACGTTCGTTTATTGACTTCCATGCAAACATTATCTGACATTCAGTATTTAAAACACCAAATATAAATGCTATGTATGGGCCCATTTCTGAGCCCCTATAATCTATTCCAATTTTGAATATCTTAAAGATATACATAGCGATTAATTTGTCAAATAAGTGAATTTGCAATAGCCATCCAAACCATTTATTCATTTATTCTCCTTAATCTAAAACTTGGTCTCCATTCTAGTTGTGCACTAAATAGTTCTCCATCAGTATTTTTAAACATTTGAAGATGTTTTTTAGAGGAATCAGCCTGACCGTTTAGACCAATTACTTTACGACTAGCGTTTTCTATAGCACCAGAGCCTTTACCTGCATATAAGTCTAGTATTTCATTTCTACTGTAATCTCTGCTAACTTGAGATACTTGAATAATAATCACATCCATATTAACTGCCATACTTGATAGTGCGTGAGATATGTGTTTTACCTGTTCATACTCTCCTCGTATATGAGGTGGAGTTTCTACCAGGTCTATATAATCGACTATAACTAAAGCTGGTTGTAATTCAATGATTTTATTCTGTATCTGTTCTATTGAAGGTGCGATTGTCTGTATTTGAATATGGTCAAGATTGTGGCTATGAGTTTTAAATACTTCTCTATATTCACGATTAACCATTTCTTTAGACATACCTGATACTATCTGTAAATTTCGCCTATGCATATACCATGCTGACAATTCTAAAGATAAGTATAATGTAGGTATCTGAAAACATGATTCTATCGAATCGTTTTGAAAATCTACACCAAGTGCTATATTTTGTGCTAAGGTAGTTTTGCTTGAA
>TARA_R110002020_G_scaffold161291_2_pt1 | contig 15838 bp, 11 predicted proteins | sample TARA_R110002020 | Tara Oceans TARA_R110002020 (sample SAMEA4396489) | marine metagenome | biome: Westerlies Biome; feature: [MES] marine water layer (ENVO:01000295) within the mesopelagic zone...; material: water (ENVO:00002006), including particulate matter (ENVO:01000060) such... | reverse complement strand
CCCGTCCCGCCGGATCGCGCTGCGCCACATGGCGCGCCCCGCGATGCTGCCTGTCGTCACGATGATCGGCCTTCAGGCCGGCACGCTACTGGGCGGGTCGGTGGTGATCGAATCCGTCTTCGCCATCCCCGGCCTTGGCGCCCTGTCCTACGAGGCGGTCAGCCAGCGCGACATGCCGTTGCTGGCGGGCATCCTTCTGGCGGGCACGGTTCTGGTCGTCGTCGTGAACATCGTGATCGACCTGATCTACGGCCTGCTCGATCCGCGGGTCGAACTGGACGGAACCAGCTGATGATCGAAACCGCCGCTTCCCGCATTCCCCGCCCCGTCGGCGGCTTCATTGGCGTGACGCTGCTGGTGCTGCTGGCAGGCGCCGCGCTCATGGCGCCATGGCTCGCACCGGGCGATCCGCTCGACATGGTCTGGCGGCCGCTGACGCCGCCCTTCACCGATGCCCGTTATCCCCTTGGCACCGACCAGCTGGGCCGCGATATCTTGGCCGAGATGCTGCACGGCGCCCGCGTGTCCATGACCGTCGGCGCCACCGCCGCCGCGGCCGCGATCTGCGTCGGTATCCTGATCGGAACGCTCGCCGGATTTTCGGCCCGCTGGCTGGACGAAACACTGATGCGCGTGACCGAGGCGTTCCAGACCGTGCCCACCTTCCTGTTGGCGCTCGCGCTGGTCAGTGTGCTGGGTGCCAGCGCCACCAATGTTGTGGTCGCCATCGGCATATCCTCGTGGCCGCCCACCGCCCGGCTGGTCCGGGCCGAGGTGCTGCGCCTGCGCGGTGCCGATTACGTCGACGCCGCCCGCATCGCCGGCCGCCCGCCGCTGGCCATCGCCTTTGCCGAGGTGCTGCCCGGCGCACTGCAACCCGTGATCGCCCTTATCGGCGTGACGGTGGGCGAAGCGATCCTTGTCGAAAGCGCGCTGGCCTTTCTTGGCCTGTCGGATCCGAACCGTGTCAGCTGGGGCGGGATGCTGGCCAATGGCCGGGCGTTGATCCGCACCGATCCGGCGCTGGTGATCCTGCCCGGCATCGCCATCGCGCTGTCCGTGCTGGCCGTCAGCCTCAGCGGTGACGCGCTGGCCCGCAGGCTGGGACTGACCGGACGATGACAGGCACGCTTCTGACCCTCCGCGATCTTGAGATCGCCTTTCCCGGTCGCCGCCGCGACGCGCCGGTACAGGCCGTGCGCGGCGTGTCGCTGGACGTGGCCCCGGGCGAGGTGCTGTCACTGATCGGCGAAAGCGGATCCGGCAAAACCACGGTACTGGGCGCCATCGCGGGCCTGCTGCCCAAGGGAACCGGCCTGCGCGGCGACATGCGGCTGGATGGTCACGCCGGCAACCTGCTGGCACCCGGCGCCGACAGGCGCGGCATTGCCGGGCGCGAGATCGCGATGATCTTCCAGAACCCCGGCGGCAGCCTGAACCCGGTTCTGACCATCGGCGCCCATATCGACGAGGTCGTGCAGGTTCATCACGGCCTGTCCACCCGTGCCGCGCGGGACCGGACGGTCGATCTGCTGAACCGCGTCGGCCTTCCCGATCCGGCGGTCCGCGCGCAGGCCTTTCCGCACCAGCTTTCCGGCGGTCAGAAACAGCGCGTGGCCATCGCCGCCGCCTTGGCCGGCACACCTCGGCTGCTGCTGGCGGACGAACCGACGACGGCGCTGGATGCGACGGTACAGGCCCAGATCCTCGACCTGTTGCTGCATCTTGTCGATGACGAGGGTATCGCGATGATCTTCGTCACCCATGACCTTGCCGTTGCCGCGTCCATCGGGGACCGGATGGCGGTGATGAAGGATGGCGAACTGCTGGAGGACGGCCCGGCGCGCGAGATCGCCCGTCGCCCCGCGCATCCCTACACGGCGCGGCTGGTGGAGGCGGCGCTGCCCTTCACCCTGTCCGGAAACCCCGGTGAAGGCGGGTCTCCGCTACCGGATGTGCCGGACGATCAGGCCGGGCTGCGCATGACCGGCATCCACCGGACGTTCACCGGTCGCGGCGGCAACAGGATCGTGGCGTCGGACGGGGTCGACCTGCGGGTCCGTCCGGGTGAGATCGTGGGCCTGATCGGCGAAAGCGGATCGGGCAAGACGACGCTGGGCCGGATCGCGGTGGGGCTGGACCTGCCCCATGCAGGCACCGTCACGATGGACGGCACGCCAGTTGACGGGCGTCGCCCGCTGCCGCGGGATCAACGGGCCGCGATCCAGGTGGTGTTCCAGGACCCCTTGGCCAGCTTCAACCCACGGCGCGACGTGGCCCACGGCCTGCAGGTGCCGCTGCGCATCCATGCCGGGCTGACCGGGCGCGCCGCCGCCGACCGCGTGACGGAACTGTTCCGGGACGTGGGTCTTGACCCCGCCCTTGCCCGGCGCCGCCCCCGGGACCTGTCGGGCGGGCAGCTTCAGCGCGCGGCGGTGGCCCGGGCGCTGGCCGCGGGCCCAAGGCTTCTGGTCTGTGACGAGGCGGTCGCCTCTCTCGACGTGTCGGTGCGCGGGCAGGTGCTGGACCTCCTGATCCGCCTGCGCGACCGCGACGGGTTGGGGGTGCTGTTCATCACCCACGATCTGGGCGTGGTGCAACGGCTGGCCGACCGCACCGTGGTGCTGCATCGCGGCCGCGTCGTGGAAAGCGGGCCGACCGAAACGGTGCTTGGCGCCCCGCAGGAGGCCTATACAAGACGCCTGATCGAGGCCGTCCCGCGTGGGCTCAGCCCGTGGCGCGCGCGCTGGCCGCAGGTAGCGCAAGCCCGGCCGGCCTCCTGACGACGCGCAGAGGCAGCCAGAAACCAGGGACGCGCCTGACCGTCAACGGGCACTCCGACAAAACTCCGGCGGGGCCTCCCTTCTGCATTTTTTCATGTCTCGATCTCTCCTCACCACGCATTCACGCGCTGTTCCGGCGGCAGCCACATCGGATCGTCTTCCGTGATGTCGAACGCCTCGTAGAACGCCTCGACGTGCCGCAAGGGCGCCGTCGTGCGGTAGGGGTTCGGCGCGTGCACGTTCGTCAGGCTGTTTTCCATGTATTGCGGCGTGCTCTTTTCCGTCCAGAACTGGGCCCAGGATATGAAGCAGCGTTGCGATGGGGTGAGGCCGTCGATCTCGACGTTCTCCTCGGGGTGCTCCTCGAGGTATTTCATCAGCGCGAGATGGGCGAAGGTGATGCCGCCGATGTCGGCCATGTTCTCCTTCACCGTCAGCGCACCGTTCACGAAGTTGCCGGGCAGGAACTCGTAGGCGTCGGCCTGGTCGATCAGCTTCTGCGCCTCGGCCTCGAACGCCTGTGCGTCGGCATCCGTCCACCAGTTCCGCAGGTTGCCCTGCGCATCGTACAGGCGGCCGCCACTGTCAAAGCCGTGCGTCATCTCGTGGCCGATGATGGCGCCAAGGCGGCAATAGTTCACCGCCGCGTCCATTTCGGGGTCGAAACCCGCGGGCTGGGCGATGCCGGCTGTCACCTCGAACCCGTTGATCGACGGCGTGTACCCCGCGTTGACCAGCATCGGCAGCGTGCCATGCGGGTTGTTGAACGGTTCATGCACCTTCGGATGGCCGAACTTCGACAGGTCGCGCCGGTTGCCGAAGGTCGCAAGGTTGACGAGGTTCGCCACCGGATCGTCCGGCACCACTTCGACCGAGCTGTAGTCGATCCATTCGTCCGGGTAGCCGACCCCGATATAGAACGCATCCAGCTTCCCCAGCGCGGCTTCGCGGGTTTCTTCGGACAGCCAGTGCCGGGTTTCGATGCGCTGGCGGAACTGGGTCATGATCCGTTCGATCATGTCGGCGGTGGCGGCGCGGGTGTCTTCCGGAAACGCCGCCTCGACGAACAGCCGGCCCAGCGGATGGCCCAGTTTCCCCGGCATCATCTGCAGTGCCAGGTCATCGTCCGGCGTCTGGGTCGCGACGCCCAGCAGGGCCTCGGTCAAAGCACGCACCGGTTCCTTGAAGTCCGGGCCCAGCACCCCCTGCATGGAGCTTACGACCGAGAACCGGAGGTAATCGCGCAGGTCCTCCATCGAATATTCCTGTAGGACCTGCGACAGCTTGGGGTAGTAGTTCGGCTGGAACAGGATGATCATATCGGGCACCGGCTGGCCCTGCCCTTCAAGGTAGAGGCTCATGTCCATCTCGGGCACGAGCGCCTGGAAATCCGCCCAGTCCGTCGGGTTGTTGCGGTTGCGCGGGTCGGCATATTCGACGGGCGAAAGCTCCCCCGACTGCAGGATCGTCTCGAGCGAGACGATCATTTCCGACATCGGCCCCGCTTCGTCACCCGTCACGCCGGTCAGGATCAGCAGATCCTCGACATATTGCCGATAGGCCTGCTTGGCCGCGGACTCGCCGGGCATCTGGTAGACCGAGCCGAGGGACAGGCCCAGGCTGCCCTCCGTCGCCGCCATCGAGATCTTCGTGGCATCGTTCATGTCGGTGGTGACCGATATGGTCATCAAGGGCGTTTCGAACACGACAAGGGACCATTCGCCGAGGAAACGGGCAATGTCGTCGTGCGTTTCCAGCGCGTTGACCTGGTCGAGATAGGGGCGCAGCGGGTCCAGCCCGGCGGCGTCGCGCGCCTCGATGTCCATGAACGCGTTGAAGAAATCGCCCACCTGCTGCACCGGGCTGCCCTTGGGCGCAGCGGCGGCGTTCGCGGCGGCGTCGACCACCGCGGCCTTCAGGATCGTGTTGGCGCGTTCGGTCATGTAGGCCATCGCCCCGATGGAAGCCATCCGTTCGGGCCGATCGGCGCGGTCCAGCCAGCCGCCCGCGGCGTATTGCTGGAAGTCGTCGCCGGGATCGACGCTCGGGTCCATGTTGTGGATGGAAAAGGCCAGCTGATCCGCGCCGATCGGGTAGACGTCCTGGGCCATGGCGGCGGCGCCCGCAAACGTGGCAAGCGCCGTCGTCATCACGAAGCATTTTGAAACTGGCGGCATGGCAAAATCCTGTCCTGCTTATGGCTGCGCGGCAAGAAGTGCCGCGGCTGGCGCGGTGGTGGTTGCCCTAAGGGTAACTCAATCCATGCGGAAGGTTAGCCGGGACCGACTATTCTGCAAAACCAAATATTTACGTCGGTGGGGCGCGGCCGATCACGCGGTCTGTGCCATCGGGCAGACCTTGGCCGCAAGGTCCGTCCGGTCATCGGGAACCGTTCATGACCTTTTCCGCAGCGTCGGAGCGGCCTTGCCGATACCGTGCAATACGGTATCGGGTCCGCGTGACCGGGGGCGGCACGATGCCGGACCGCCCGGACGTTTCAGAAGATGAAATCGGACGCGGACAGGTCGCTCAGATCGGTGTCGAGCAGCACGATCTTGTTCTGGTCGTCGCCACCCATGTCGTAGATGACCTTGCCCTTGCGCTCGGTCGAGGCATTCTTGAACTGCGCAAGGCTCGTCGCCTCGTTGGAGAAGTTCGAGAAATCGAGCTGGTCGTTGCCGCGGCCGAAATCCTTGATCACGGTCTTCTTGAAAGCGCCGGTGAACACGAAGTGGTCGGCTCCCTTGCCGCCCGTCACCGTGTTGATGCCGCCGCCCGCGTTCATGGTATCGGCGCCGCCGCCACCCTTGATCGTGTCGGCCTTGGCGCCGCCCTGGATCTCGTCGTTGTCCGCGCCGCCCTTTAGCGTGTTCTTGCCGTTGCCGCCGAAGATCGTGTCGTTGCCCTTCCCGCCGGAAACAACATCGGCACCCTTTTGGCCTTTGATCGTATCGTGGCCGTTGCCGCCCTTCAGGCTATCGGAGCCCGTGCCGCCCAGGATCGTGTCGGCATTCTTGCCGCCCTTCAGGGTGTCGTCGCCTGCCTTGCCATTCAGGTGGTCGGCATTATTCGTCCCGGTGAAGACATCGCCGCCGCCGGCACCGAAGAAGACGACATCCTCTGCGAAGATCATGTCCAGCAGCGCGTCCACACCCGTCTTCGAAAACTTGCCCAGGCTCTGCACTTCGTCGATAATCTTGTCGGCCGGGGCACCAGCCAGGACAGGCGCGAATTCGACGGTATAGCGCGGAGCCGACATCTGAAGATCGTCGCCGGTGGAAAACACGCCGTTGCCGAAGAGAAGCCGGCTTACCGTTTGCGGCGTCGATTCGGCTCCGTAGCCGTTGCCGATGATGTATCCTGCTGCCTGGGGCGATGGCCCGAAGAGCGATCCCTCAGACGCGCCGTAGACACCGTAGAAGACGCCGTTGACTTCATGTTTGTAGGACGTGAAGGAACTGGGCAGGAAGGTCGCATTGAAGTTTTCCATGTAGCCAGTGAAATTGGTCACGGAATTCCTGCCGGTAGTGATCGTGGTCGTCATGACGTCTCCTGTCGTGCCTGGCCTGAGGACGAGGCAGTTTTCTAGGTCAGCTTCGCACTGGCGCCACGCCGACCGATTGTTGATTTGATTAATATATAGGCTGGATCTCGACTAGGTAACCCGGTTTCGTGCCGAATTCGCAACCGCGATCCGGCTTCCGTTGACGGCGGGCGTGTCTGCCAAAACCGTCGATTTCACCGATGGTGAAACCGTGCCGGGATATCACAGGGTTTTCGTCGCTCTGTTTTATCGGATCTGCATTCGCGAACCGGCATCCGGAACGCGCACCGGGGCGGCCCGATGTCGGACCACCCTTGAATCTCAGAAGATGAAGTCGGACGCGGACAGGTCGTCCAGCGTGGTGTCGAGCAGAACGATCTTGTTCTGGTCATCGCCGCCCCTGTCGTAGATGACCTTGCCGTCGCGCTCGATCGAGGCAGTCTTGAACTGGTCGAAGTTCTTTGCCTGTCCGGCGAAGCCCGAGAAATCGAGCTGGTCGCCGCCACGCCCGAAGTCCGTGATGACGGTCTTCTTGAACGTTGCGGTGAACACGAAGTGGTCGGCCCCCTTGCCACCGGTCACGGTGTTCACGCCGCCGCCCGCATTCAAGGTGTCGGCACCGATGTTGCCATGGATAGTGTCGGCGCCGGCACCGCCATGGATCATGTCATCGTCCGCGCCGCCGGAAAGCGTGTTCCGGCCGTTGCCACCTTGGATCGTGTCATTGCCCTTGCCACCGGACACCGTATCGGAGCCCTTCTGTCCGTTGATCGTGTCGTGGCCGTTGCCGCCAAACAGGGAATCCCCGCCCTTGCCGCCCAGGATCTCGTCGGCGCCCTTGCCGCCGTACAGGGTGTCGGCGCCCGCCTTGCCGTCGAGGATATCGGCCTCGTCCGTCGCCCGGAAGACGTCATTGCCGCCAGCACCGTGGAAAATCACGTCGGTCCGCAGCATCGAGTTTAGCAGAAACGCCATATCCTTGTTCGTGGCATCGCCCAGTCTCTCCACGATCAAACGCATGAAGCCGGCTATGGCACCGCCGATCTCGGGCGAGAATTCGACGGTATAGCTGGGAATCGACATTTTCAGATCGTTGCGGGTGGAATACACGCCATCGCCGAATGCGACCCGGCTGATCGTCTGCAACGTCCCGATGGAGCCGACAGCATCACCCATGAGATAGCCCATCGCGTTCGGGCGCACCGTGTCTCCGATGTTCGCGGCAGATCCGGCAATAACGCCGTAGAATTCGCCGGCCCGCGTGGTCTCGTAGAACGCCTTGTCCCTGGGGGTGAAGTCCTCGTTGAAGGAATAGAGATATGCCGTGAAATCGGTGACGGAATTTCTGTTGGTGGTGATCGTTGTGGTCATCACGTCTCCTGTCCTGACCGAAATGCCAGTCAGGTGATTGCCGAGGTCAGCGGCGGAACGGGTGCCATGCCGACCGAATGGAATTTCGAAAGAATGAGCAGAAACGACTTCAGGCCAACGATGCGAGGGACCGGCGTCCGCTCAGGACCCACCGTTGGGCCTTCTGCGGAGTATCAGCCAGACGTTTTGACGTCACCAATAATCATCATCGCACCGGCGCTTTCCAAGAAGCGCCACCACGTCATGCGATTTCAGCTTGGGGGGGGTCGGGCATCACCGGCGCACCGGCGTTTGCGCCCGAAGCAATCTGCCGGTACCGCGCGAGTTTCCACCCGCGCGGCGGGGCAGGAGGGCGGCCCGATATCGGACCGCCCCGATGCGTATCAGAAGATGAAGTCGGACGCGGACAGGTCGTCCATAGTGGTGTCCAGCAGAACGATCTTGTTCAGGCCGTCGCCGTCCATGTCGTAGACGACGTTGCCGCCCCGCTCTTGCGACGCATCCTTGAACTCGGCAAAGGTGGTGGCTTCGCCGAAGTCGGAAAAGTCCAGCTCGTCATTGCCGCGCCCGAAATCCGTGATCGTTGTCTTCTTGAACGATCCGGAGAACACGAAATCGTCGGCACCCTTGCCGCCGGTCACCGTATTGATGCCGCTGCCGGCGTTGATCACGTCGTGACCCTTGCCACCGTCGATCGTGTCCTTGCCATTGCCACCAAAGATCACATCGGCACCGCCGCCGCCGAAGACCGTGTCCGCGCCGTTGGCCGCATAGATCGTGTCGGCGCTCTTGCCGCCCTTGATCGTATCGTTGCCCTTGCCGCCATAGATGGTATCGGAACCGTTGCCGCCGAAGATCGTGTCGGAACCGTTGCCGCCGTAAATCGTATCGTCGCCCTTGCCGCCATTGATCGTGTCGGACCCGCCGTTGCCGTAGAGCGTGTCGTCGCCATTGCCGCCGTAAATGTCGTCTGCGCCCTTGCCACCGTACAGGGTGTCGTCGCCGCCCTTGCCTTTCAGCATATCGGCATTGTCGGTCCCCGTGAAGACATCGTCACCGCCGGCGCCGTAGAACGCGACATCGTCCGGGATCATGTTGTCCAGCAGGGTTTGGACCTCGCCGTTCGATGCGCCGCCAAGATCCAGCATGCCGTAGATCACGTCGACGGCCGCGTCACCGGTGATCGACGGCGACAGATCGACCGTGTAGGCTGGCGCCGACATGTCCAGCGCGACGCTGCCGCCCCCGATGTCGGTGTAGTATTCGCCGCTGCCGAAGACGACCTGGCTGACAGTGCCCGACAGCGTGTGCGTGTTGAAGTCGTAGACGACATTGTCACGGATGATGTACCCCAGCGCGCCCGGGGCCGGCGTTTCGCTGACCGGCGCGGCCGAGGCGCCATAGTCGCCCGAAAGCCCGTTCGAAAAGACGCCCCGGCCCGCGGATTCGAAATTGTTATTGAAGGACTGCACGTAGGCGAAGAAATCGGTCGCGGCGCCGGTGCGGGTTCTGATCGTGGTGGTCATGACATCTCCTGTCCTGCCTGGTCTGCCGATAAGGCGAATGCAGGGGTCAGTTGCGAACGGGTGTCATGCCGTTCGACTGGTATTGTGATTGATATGTCCGCTGGGTGGGTGGTACGCGGTGCCCGCGCGAACCCGGTTCATATCCGGGCCTCCGCCTTGCTGCGGCAGTGCTAGGAAATCTTATAGAAATTGTCAAGAATTTCCATCAGTATGAATTAGCTTGTAAATTCTCAACAATCTTTATCTGAAGATAACTGTCGGAAATGTAGCATTCCGGCATCACCGACGACCGCTGTACCGCCTCCCGGCTTCTCCTTCCCGGGGCGATCCTGTAGGCACTGCACCCGGTGACTGCCGGTTCCGTCCGTCACCGAAGACCTGCCAGCATCCCGCCAGCCATCAAACCGACATTTGGCCAAAGCCGCCCCCGTGGGGCTGGAGGATGATCTTGCGCACCCTGTTCTACTGTTCCTCGATTCTCGCCCTGACCTGTGCCAGCACCGCCATGGCGCAGGACACCGACCCATTTTACCTCGGCCAGATCGTGATCGATTACGCCGGCGCCGGTGACCTGAACGAGGTCAACGTGGACGGCGAAGATCTTGAGATCATCGAACCGACCGACCTGCGCGACGTGTTCAAGAACGAACCCGCCGTTTCCGTAGGAAGCTCGCTGCCGATTTCGCAGAAGCTCTATGTTGACGGGGTCGAGGAAAACAACCTGTCGGTCACCATCGACGGCGCGCGGCAGAACAACAAGATCTTCCACCACAACGCCACCACCTACATCGATCCCGAACTGCTTAAGCGCGTCCGCGTCGACCCCGGCGTGGCGCCGGCCGATGCAGGGCCCGGCGCGCTTGGCGGCGCGATTGCCTTCGAAACCAAGGATGTCGATGATCTGCTGGCCCCGGGCCTTACCTTCGGCGGCCTGTTCTCGACCGAGTACCAGTCGAACGGCCACGTCTTTTCCAACAGCCTCACGCTGATGACCCGCCATGGCGGGTTCGAGGCGCTGCTATCCGGCAAGTATGCCACCGGCGGCACGCAGGTGGATGGTGACGGGAACGATATCCTCGGCTCGGGCACCGGGATGTCCAGCGGGCTGGGCAAGTTCGCCTACGAAACCGAAAACGGCGGGCGGTTCGAGTTCAGCTACGAAACCGTGCGCGACGACGATCTGCGCCCGTTCCGGGCCGACATGCAATCGTCCGACGGCGTGCTGATGACCCGGCGCTATGACCTGCAGCGCGAAAACATCGTGTTCAACTACACCACGGTAGATCCCACGGCCTACTGGGACCCGAAGTTCCTGATCGCCTACAGTTCCACCGATCTGTACCTGCCCACCGACAGCGACATCGGCAAAGGCAAGACCGACAGCTACAACGGCGTGTTCCAGAACCGGTTTACACTGCCCATCGGCACAATCACCGCCGGTCTCGATTTCTACTCCGATGATGCGCAGCTCGACTACACCAGCCTGACCACACCGTCAGACTCGATGACCCCGAACGAGAAGGCCGAAAACGTCGGGCTGTTCGCCCAGGCGCGGCTGGATCCCACCGACCGGCTTCGCGTGACCGCCGGTCTTCGCGGCGACATGCAAAGCTTCACCGGCACCGATGGCACGACGTACGATAACTCCGGGCTCTCGGGGAACGCAGCGGTCGAATATGCCGTGACCGATGCGTTTTCGGTGGGCGCAGGCGCGTCCCGTGTCTGGGGCGGGATCGCGCTGGCGGAAAACTTCATCATGAACCCGGCCTGGGTCTACCCGTCGGACGGGATCGAACCGGTGACGTCCGACAACTACTTCCTTGCGGCATCCTACGATTCCGGACCATGGAGCCTGAGCGGCCGTCTGTTTCAGACCAGCATCAAGGACGCCCGCGCACCCAGCTATCGCGCCGGCCCCGCCGTGACCGCCGACATGGAATCCGAAGGCTATGAAGTGAAGGCAGGCTACAACTGGGGATCGGGTTTTGTCCGGCTGGGCTATGCCGACATCGACAGCACGGTCGACGGCTCCCACGCCGATTCCTACCTAGGCCGTTACCTGACGACGCCGCTGGGCCGCCAGATGACGGTGGAAGTGCTGCAAAGTGTGCCCAACACCGGCCTGCTGTTCGGCGCCGACGCCCAGATCGCGTTCGAGGAAGACGGCTTCTATGACGGTGACCCTGCCGATCCGCTGCCCGGCTACCAGGCCGTGAACGCCTTCGTGGAATACGTTCCGGCCGCTTACGGAAACCTCAAGCTGCGCCTGCAGGTCGATAACCTGTTCGACGAGCTTTACACCGACCGCGCCACTTACGGGCAGGAGTTCGTGAGCGAAGGGCTCATCCCGCTCTACCAGCCCGGCCGGTCCGTGTCGGTCCGTGCAACGCTGACGTTCTGAGGAGGACGGTCATGCTACGCTCGATCCTGCTTGCGCTTTCGGTCGTGGCAGCGCCCGCGTTGGCCGACACCGTGACCGTCGACACGTTCGACGGTCCGGTGGAGGTGGAAACCAATCCTGATACCATCGCCGTCTTCGACATCGCCGCGCTCGATACGCTGGGCGCGCTGGGGATCACGGCCGATGGCGCGGTCGCGCCGCTCTACCTGCCATATGTCGAGGAGACAGCCGGAGACGCCACGGTCGTAGGGTCGCTCTTCGAGCCCGACATGGAGGCCGTGGCAGCCCTTGGCCCCGACCTGATCATCGCCGGCGGACGGTCGCAAAAGGCCGTGCCGCAGCTGGCCCGGATGGCGCCGACGCTCGACATGACGATCTGGGATGATGCCGTGGGCGAAGGGCTGGCGCGGCTGGACGCCTATGGCAAGATCTTCGGGAAGGAAGCCGAGGCCACGGCCCTGCGCGCGGACTTCGAAACCAAGCTGGAAGCGGCGAAAGCGGCCGTGGCCGGAAAGGGCAAGGCGCTGATCGTGATGACGAACGGGCCCAAGGTATCGGCCTATGGCGCCGGCGGCCGGTTCGGCTGGCTGCACACCGCGCTGGATCTGCCCGAGGTCATCGACGGCGTCGAACAGACCACCCATGGCGAGGCGATCAGCTTCGAGTTCATCAAGGAGGCCGACCCCGACATCCTGATCGTGATCGACCGGCTGGTCGCCATCGGCCGCGAAGGGGAAAGCGCCCGGACGACGCTGGACAACGCGCTGGTGCGGGACACGACCGCGTGGAAGACCGGCAATGTCGTCTACGTCGACAGCGGCGCGCTTTACATCGCCGGCGGCGGGATCCAGTCGATGAACCGTATTCTGGACCAGTTCATAGACACTTTCGGTGACGGCTGAACCTTTGGAATCTTCGGTGACGTGCAGTTCCCCGGGCCGCCTGCGGGCCGGGTGCGGGCCTGTCTTGGCACGCTCCAGCTGATGTCGCTTCGGGGTACACACTTGCGCCTCGCGCTCAGCCTTCTCGGGCTGGCAGGGCTGTTCGTCCTGTCCCTGCTCGTCGGCGTGATCGACCTGCGGCAAGGCGGAGACGTCTGGCATGTGATGACGGTCAGCCGCCTGCCACGCAGCTTCGCCGTGGTGATCGCGGGCGCGGCACTGGCCGTGTCAGGCGCGATCATGCAGATGCTGGTTCGCAACCGCTTTGTCGAGCCGATGACCGCCGGCACCGGACAAGGCGCAGCCCTTGGGGTGCTGGTCGCGACGCTGCTGTTCCCCGAGGCGCCGATCATCGCGCGAATGGGTTTCGCGGCCATCGCGGCCCTTGCCTCCAGCCTGCTGTTTCTTGCCATGGTCCGCCGCCTGCCCGCGACACAACCGCTGCTGATCCCGCTTGTCGCCCTGATCTACGGCGCACTTGTGCTGGCCATCGTCACCTTCATCGCGTGGCAGACCGATCTGCTTCAGTACATCGAGGTCTGGATCAACGGCGAATTCTCGGGCGTGCTGGCGGGCCGGTACGAGCTTTTGTGGATCGCCGCCATCGTCACCGTGCTCAGCTACGTCGTGGCCGACCAGTTTGCCATTGCCGGCATGGGCAAGTCGGTCAGCATCAACCTTGGCCTCAACTACGATCTCGTGCTGCTGCTCGGGTTGCTCAGCGTCTCGATCACCACGGCGCTGACGGTGGTCACGGTCGGCATGATCCCCTTCGTCGGCCTTGTCGTACCCAACATCGTGTCCCGCCTGTACGGCGACCACCTGCGCGGCACCCTGCCCCTGACCGCGTTCTGGGGCGCGGGTGCGATGCTGGCATCCGACATCCTTGGCCGGCTGATCCGCTATCCGTTCGAAATCCCCGTCGGCACCGTCTTCGGCGTGATCGGCACGGCGGTGTTCCTGTGGCTTCTCTATTCACGGCCGTCCCATGGCGCCCCGTAAGGTCCTGACGCTCCTCGCCCTGCTCGCGCTGTTGTCGGCCGCGGGCTACATGGCGCTGGGTGCGAAAGCACCGTGGAGCTTCCTGCTACCGTTCCGGGGCGAAAAGCTGGCGGCGCTGGTGATCGTGGCGGTGGCAGTGTCGACGGCAACGGTGCTGTTCCAGACCATCACCTTCAACCGCATCCTGACGCCATCTATCATGGGGTTCGATGCGCTCTACGTGCTGATCATGACCGCGTCGATCTACCTCTATGGCGGGGCCGAGGTCGTGGGCTGGTCGCATCTAGGCGTGTTCCTGACCTCCGGCGCGGTGATGATCGGCGCGTCGCTTCTTTTGTTCGGCACCCTGCTGGTACAGGCCCGCGCCGACATCATGCGCATGATCCTGACCGGCATCATCTTCGGCGTGCTGTTCCGGTCACTGACCGGCTTCCTGCAACGGATGATCGACCCCAACGAATACAGCATGCTGCAGGTCGCCTCCTACGCCCGGTTCAATACCATCGAGACCGACCTGCTGCTGATCGCCGCCCCCGTGACAATCATCGCCGTCGCGCTGGCGTGGAGGATGCGCCGCGCGCTGGATATCGTGTCGCTGGGGACCGACGTGGCGCTGGATCTTGGCGAAACCCCGCGGCGGCGGCAGTTCCAGGCGCTGACGCTGGTCGCGGTGCTGGTCGCGGTGGCAACGGCCTTCGTGGGTCCAGTCGCCTTCCTTGGCCTTCTGGTCGTCAGCCTCGCCCATGGGGTGCTGGCCACGCCCTACCACGCGTATCTTCTGCCCGCGGCGGCGCTGATCTCCATCACCGTGCTGGTCGGCGGCCAAACGGTGCTGGAACGCGTGCTGCACCTCTCTACCCCGCTGTCCGTCGTGGTCGACGTTCTGGGCGGCGCGGTATTCCTGTTTCTTGTCCTCAGGGGGAAAGCAAAATGATCCGGTGCGAAGGTATCTCCCATGCCATCGGCGGGGTGAAGATCCTGCACGACGTCTCGCTCGATCTGCCCAAGGGCGGGGTGACGGCGCTGATCGGGCCGAACGGCGCGGGCAAGTCGACACTTCTGTCCCTGATCGCCCGCCTTATCCCGCTGCAATCCGGCCGCATCACGGTGGAAGACCGCGACCTGAGCCAGATGCGCGGCGACGATCTGGCCCGCACCCGCGCGATCCTGACCCAGAGCGTCGATATCGCCCCCCGCCTGACCGTCGAACAGCTTGTGGGCTTCGGCCGCTACTCGCACAGCAAGGGCCGCCCGACCGACGCCTGCCGCACCATGATCGACCGCGCCATCGCCCGGTTCGACCTGCAGGACCTGCGCACCCGCATGATCGACACCCTGTCCGGCGGCCAGCGCCAGCGCGCGCTGATCGCGATGATCTACGCCCAGGATTCCGGATACTTGCTGCTGGACGAACCCTTGAACAACCTCGACATCGCGGCCTCGCGCAGCCTGATGCGGCACCTCGTCGAACTGGCCCGGGACGAGGCCCGGACCGTTCTGATCGTGCTCCACGACGTGAACTATGCCTGCGCCTATGCCGACCGGATCGTGGCCATGTCCGGCGGTCGCGTCGTGGCGCAAGGCCCGCCCGCCGAGATCGTGACCGCCACGCTGCTGAGCGACGTCTTCAACACGGACGCGACGGTCGAACATCTGGCCGGCCGCCCCGTGATCCTCGTGTAGGGTGCGTGGTTCCCACGCACCGCACGCTCACCATTCAGCCCGGGCTTCCATCGCGACCGGACCACCGGCCCGCGCCGTCCACACCTTCAGGCCGTCCCAGTCCTCGCTGGCATTCAGGCTGAAATCGGCGTTGTCGAACAACGGCGACAGGCTGCGGAACCGGAACGCCGTCGGGCGCGCGCCCCGGATATCGGCCGCCATCTGCGCCAGCAGCGTCGCCTGCAGCGGCCCGTGGACGATCAGCCCGGGATAGCCTTCGACCTCGGTCACGTAGGCCTTGTCGTAATGGATCCGGTGCCCGTTGAAGGTCATCGCCGAGTAGCGGAACAGCAGCGGCGCGGTGGGCCGGATCACCGTCCGGTGCGTGCCTTCTGACGCGCGTTCCGGCATCCGCCCGGCCGTGTCGCCGGGGGCCGTCGCATCGCGGTAGACGATATCCTGTCGTTCGGTCAGCACGTCCCTCCCTCCACTGCGGATCTCGTGTTCCACGGTCACGAAACACAGCACCCCGGTCCGGCCCTCCTTCAGCACCACGTCCCGGATGGTGGAGCGACGTTCGACAATCTCCCCCACGCGGATGTCGTCCT
>TARA_R110002020_G_scaffold201423_1_pt1 | contig 15839 bp, 14 predicted proteins | sample TARA_R110002020 | Tara Oceans TARA_R110002020 (sample SAMEA4396489) | marine metagenome | biome: Westerlies Biome; feature: [MES] marine water layer (ENVO:01000295) within the mesopelagic zone...; material: water (ENVO:00002006), including particulate matter (ENVO:01000060) such... | reverse complement strand
GGAGCTCTTATGTCATCCGCAGAAGGACAATTTTCTGGGATGCCACATCAGGGCACAGGAATGGATGGTCCTTATTGGAATCAGGCAGTCTCACGACAAATGGGATCACCTCCAATGGGTGAACAAGTGAATGCCAATAATGTTGGCATTATGGATGGTTTTAATCAAGAGGAAGATCGGATAGCAGAAAGTGTTATGATGGAAGGCGAAGGAGCAAGAGAGGCTATTGATCAATCAAGCACGTATGATGAATTAATGCGCGCTATTAGAGGGGATAATTTAAGTGAAGCGGATAGAAGACAAGAACTAGCTTCTTATGTGGGAGAAAAAGATGCGGAAGAAACACCCGACAGTGTATTAACGTTGGTTCAGCCCGTTATGCAAATGTTGGATCAAGATACCGCTAATACGGGAATTGCTCAAACAGAAGAGGCAATGATGATGGCTAATGCAATGCCAACGCAAGGAGGCGCTAATGCGGAAATGGCAATGATGATGCCGCAACAACCCGTTGGTGTAGCACACGGAGGAATTGTTCAACATTTTAATCAAGGAGAATTGGCGCAAAAGCATGCAGACTATTTACCTACTTACATGAGCATCGTCGATAAATACAGTGATCCCGAACAAGGAAAAGCAGATGCATTATTTGCCTTGTCACAAGCGGGATTTAATTATGGATTGGGAGCTACTCCTACCGAAGCGGGTGCAATGTTCTTTGATAAAGTATCAAAAGAAGGAAGCAAACGCGCAGACACAGACAGAGCTTTAAGAATGAAAATGGATTTAAGCGCATTAAGTGCGGCGCAAGCGGAAATGCTTTCGGAGGCGAAAGCATCCAAGGAGCAAAGCAAGCAGAAACAGAACTATACGGTGGGATTAAACGATGAAACGGATAACTTCATTGGAACAATGCTTGGAATTACTAAGGTCGTGGATACTCAATCAGGACCCCATGAAAGTAAAAAAAAGGTAGTGGATTACGAAAGACTTTATCAAATGTTTCCTAAAGGAACACCCTTGCAGTGGAGTTGGGACTTTTCACAATTCTTGGGCAAGAAAGGATCCGCTGTACGCTACGAGGGAGTGGAGAAAAAAGACGAAGGCATCGTCCACCGTCAGGATGGAACACCTCCAAATGGTGAAATAGTTCCCCTACCCGACCAAATTATTTCTCAAGAAGGATTAGGCACAAGCACGGAAAAAGATGATATCAATAAAATAATCGCAAGATCACAAGCGACATTAAAAGAATTACTGCGAATGAAAGAAATATTGACTACTAATCCTGAAATAGGTGGATTCCCAGGCGCTCTGTTAGAAACCTTCCAAGGATTGTTTACAATGCTTGATCAAATTGATGATGCCTATTTAGGGGATCAGCTATTTAGGAAAGAAGGAAAACTTACAAAAATGTTCAACAAGGCTGAGATCCAAGAAATTCAAAGTTTAAAAAATTCCATTGCTTCAGGTCTAGCGGATTTAAGAAGTTTCAAGGGGACACGGCAACCTACCAAGCAACAAGAAGAAATGAGTTTAAAAGAAATTGATCCAACAGGGTTGTTTGGATCCGATGTTGCAATGCAAAAAGTAGATGCTACCGCGGATAAAGTTGCAAGGCTCTTGAAGGAATACGTAAAAATAATTACCACAACAGGAGATGACACAACCATTGATGCGCAAGTTCTCACCGAAAAATTTGCTGACATAGATTCTTTTGTAGATCAAATTAAAAACTTCTCTATTGTTGAAGAAACCTATACGACCCCTAGTGAAGACAGTATGAGTTTAGATGATTTAGAAGCGATAATAAACCCTCCAACTGAGGGAAATTAAAATGGGGTCTATAAGAGTAGATGGAATTCCTTATGCCATCGAAATAAAGGGGGACAAGCCCAATAAAGAGGAAGCTATACGTATAAAAAAACTTGTTGAAGGTTTTCTTGCTAAAAAAGAAGCAGACAATCCTTTCACCGACGAAAAAATGCGTAAAGTGTATGAAACAGGTGATGAGGACATTATTGCCGCGGTAGAAAAAGCCAAGACGGTATGGGAAAAAACACAAGGAAGAAATATTTTAAAAGAATTTGGATTTGGTGAGAATCTTCCAGAAGGTTTAGATTTAATAATGGATAGGGACGACGCCTTTATAGTGGGGGGCGCTATGGGAAGCATCCCTGGTTTAAAAGAGTTGTTTAATATTAAAAAAATGAAAAACATTCCAACAAACCCAAAAGATTTAGTACGTGTTTTTGGAAAAGCATGGTTTGGCGGCATCTTTGGTTCGGTTACAACGGCGCAAGCATACGACATTGCCCAATATCTTGTAACAGGGAAAGAAGAATATCTCCCTACTTTCAAGCAAATGAGCCAAGATACGCGAGAAGCTGTTTTTTGGGAAACCATCGGTCTTCTTTTACCTGAAGCAATTCCTAAATTAGCAAGAGCCACATTAGATTTCTCAGATCCAGCTATTATACAAGCAAGAAAGATTGCCAAAAACCTTGGTATTCAATTAGATATCGCGGCTCAATCGAGAATAGGACAGCTTGTTTTAAAGCCTCTTGGTATTTTACCTTTCATAGGAGGCGGTCTGCGAAACTCGAAAGGCGTGAGAGTAGGACAAATTAATAGTATTTTTGACGATATTTTATTAAACGTTGCTCCTACATCAAAATTTACACAACAAGGAATCAGCATCTTTAACGCGGGAACAGGTAAGTTTAAGGCAATGAAACAACAAGTAAGTAAATTGTGGGATGCCGCATACAATAATCACGCGATGCTAAGTGATCCCAATATCCTTAACACGACAATGAAGGGCGGTCTTCAAGAAACATTGGAGAGCTTCATCAAGGGGGGAATTTTAAGGGAGTTTGATAATATCCCCGTTGATGAAAGAGGTATTATAAAAAGTTTTGATGATATTGTAAAAAGTGGTTACCTTGACGAAAAAAGCTTGTCAAGACTAGCGGATGACAAGCCTATTCGTGATTTTTTTAATCTTATGAGAAACATGCAAAAGACGATTGCTGATCAAGGAGGGGATATTTCCTACCAACAGTTGCGTACATGGAACGGTAATCTCCAATCTTTCTTCAATGATATCGTAGGCAAGGGAAAACTCATGAACAAGGAGTTCACCAAAGTATTAACAAAATTAAAACATTCTCTTGATCTTTCGGTGTTACCAGATGCCGTTAATATTATGAAAGTTGGAGACTCAGAGTTAGCCAACAAAATTGCCCAGTCCCACAAGGATGCCAATACTTATACAAAATCTTTTTATAAGCTTTTTGAATCCCCCGCAGCCAATACATTTAAAGTATTTGTAAAAAATGTTTTTGAGCCAGGTCTAGATACAACCAAAAAAGATATTGATATGATGTTAAAAGCCATCATGAAAATAGATTCGCCTACCACTTTAAATCAATTAAAAGAAATTGTAGGCCCTAAGGTCTTTAAGCAAATTGCTAAAAAATTTGTGGATGATGCAATGAGAGCTTCCATGGGAACCTTTGATGTAGGATTACTAGGGGTAGGGGACGTAGTAGGAAAAGCAAAAATAAACAAAGTTATGCGTTTTGACCCAGGGACATTAGCTCAAAAATTAGGTTTTGATATGCGCAAGCCCACGGAACACGGATTGTTGTTATTAAAAGAAGCGGGGATCGATCAACAATTAATGAAAAATATTATTGACATGGGGGCTTTTGAATCAGGTATAAAAATAGGGGATCCTTCAAGTTATTTGATGAGGTCGGCGCAAATAAAAGGTATTCAACCTTTTTTACAAGGATTTTTTAGATCGGGAACAGGTAGCGCAATGGCGGGTGGTGCTGGTTTGGCTGGCATAGGCGCTGGTACGGCTTTACAAGGACTCTTTGCAATGATGATAGGTCGATACGGTATAACCAAATTTTTAGGGAACCCTCGCTTGGCGAAAGCGGCTAACATTGTTTTTGATCCCGCACGCCAATCAGCACTTTCAACTCTTCCTTTTACCAAGTTACCTCTAGGACCACGTTTTTGGCAAAGATCCATTCAAGATGTTTTGGACTTGCATTTAAGAGAAAACCCCGAACAGAACAAAGAGGATTTTGAATTCTTAAATGATTTTAAAGATTCATTGGATATTGATTCCGTTGAGTTTAGAATGTTTGAGGAAATTATAAATGATTTAGGTATCGGCCCTTTAAACGAAATAGATAAAATAGATCCCGCAACTATTCATGAGCAAAACCTACAACTACAAAAAAGAATATTAGAAGAAAAAGCAATAACAGATGGAACTGAAGACGTTATCGTGGATGAACAAATATCCATGAATGTTCCTCAAGTAAATCAAGAATTTGACATGGCACAAGTTGTTTCACCTTTACCAAACCCCGTTCCGTCGGGAGGCTCGGCGCAACTCGACCCAGATACAGTATCACGATTGGAAAGCGTTGGCTTACCTCTCTTTGCAAACCAAGGAGGTATTGCCTCATTGGTTAATCCTTCTCTACGACCAAGACAGATGGTGGCGTAATGAGTAAAAAAGATGAAAGAGTTAAAGCGGAAACAGCACGAAGAATTGCCGCTGGAGACACAAGTAAGTATGTTCAAGAATCCGCCAAACAGTTTGGACTAACGGTTCCCACAAAAACTACTTACAATCCCAATAAAATATCACGTTCAATTCAAGAGACTCCTAATTTAAGTGGACGTGACGCACACATAGCTAACCAAGCTTTTAGGGCACAAGAAGCAAATAATAAAAAAATACAAAAGCAAATGGCTCGGCGCAGAGCAGTGAAAGAAGCATTTCATAGAAATGGAAGCGTGAGTAAAGGTGACTTTACGGGACATATGGGTGATGGTTTTTTGGGTTTAAATATAGGAGCCACACCAACGGGCAAACCAAAACTACGGGAAGGACTCACCTCTGATGAATACCACGAATGGATGAGAGAATTAAGCACAATTAATCGTCCTATGATGGAACAAATTTTTCCGTGGGGAAGTGGAAAGAGAGCACGACAAATATTTACGCCAGCCCCACTTAAATGGATGGCACATAGAACTAAGTCGGGAATTGACTTACTTGCCAATCCTCTAAAAGAAAAAATTAGTAACATTATGACGGGAATAGGAGAGACAAAATTTATACAAGACGCAAAAGCTTTACCTAGTGGGGTCAAGGAGGATGTTACAGATATGTTTACCATTGGGGACAAAACAGAACCAATATTAAAAAAGAATGGTATTGATACTATAGATCTATCAAAAGATCTTTCTCTCGATATGACAAATATTAAAAAAGATAAAATTAATCAAATTGATAACACTATAAATAATATTAATTCGGGAAAATACCTTGCAGACAAATTTGGGGTCAATGCACCTAATTATATTAATAATATTACGCCCGCCTATGATACCCTTAATAACTATCCAGGAATTCTGTAATGGAAAGAGATTTTACTTTAAGAAATATGGTTTGGTTTGCCATGATCCTCGTAAGTGCGGGGAGTGTGTATGGCATGCTATCACAAAAAGTATCCGCCCTTGAATCAAAACAATCACAATTAGAAATGATAATACTCCAAGACATACCCGAGATAAAAGAACGGGTGATACGCCTTGAAGTATTATTAGAACAAGCATTAGAGAGATAGTCTCTCAAATAGATCGTTCATAAAGTCCTCCAATATTTACCCTTAATAATAAGGGGCTTAGTTTTAAACTTTGTATCAATACCAATTATTTTTAATTTTAATTGAGTATTTACAAAGCGACAAATTTGAGAAGAGCTTAATTTAGGAAACTGTTCCCGCATTTTTGCAATCAACGGTTTTTTCTTTAAGCCCTTATTCACTAAGTTAGCTAAAGCATTCATCAAATCCTCCTGACGTTTTTTCTTCAACTGTTTTGTTGATAATGGTAATGAAGGCACCACAATTTTTGGTGCCTCCGCAATGGATGTTTTAGATTTAGGATCATTCTTGTTTAGGTTTTTCAACCATTGAGGAATAACTAAAAGACCATGTTTTTCAAAAAGATCTTTTTCTTCTTTAGTCATAGCCCCTCCACATGTGAGTCAATGGCTCTCTCTAATTGAAAGTCTGCTTCCTTCTCTTCTAAGTCAGTTTCAAAATTAGCAACAGCATTTAATAAAACAGATCCTCTTTCATTTGATTGTCTGTTTACTTTTCTAACAGCATCTTTAAATGTAAAGATGCTGCCAAAATTAAGTTCTAGTTGTAATGGATTAAACATTTATTCCTCCCACAAGTTTAATAGCGGGAATAACATCATTCCCTCTGATTTTAAGATGTTTAAGCAAACCTTTTTCTGCTGAAAGTTTAGGATCAAGGTTTAAAGTAATTGATCTCCAAGCTTTCTTTGGATCATCAACTTTTTTTAATGCAACCATATCAACAACCTCTAATAAAAGAGATCGGTCACCGTTTAAAGAACCGCCTGCAAAAAACTTTTCGTTGCTTACAATTTTAGCAAGCATCGTTCTTTCTTCTTGTTGGTCTTGTCCTTTTTTAAGTTTCTTTAAAAATACTGCACTGAAAATTTCATTCCCAATGTGCTCGTATGTTTTTATTTTATCTAAATACATTTCTTTCTCCTGTATATTTATTATAATTTTATATTATATTATATAATACACAATGCAAGAAGTATCTATTTTACCGCAGAAAACAGCCAATATTTTAAGTTGCGTCACCCCACGATTTTCCTAAATCACAATCAACTTTACTTGGAACGGCTAGTGAAACAGCGTTCTCCATTATCTCTATAATTTTATTTTTAGTTTCTTTTGATCCATCAAAGCTTAAAGTTAGCTCATCATGTATTTGTATAAGAGGAATAAAATTTTCCTTGTACAATTCTATCATGGCTTGTTTTGTTTGATCAGCGGCGGATCCTTGTATTAATCGGTTAAGCGCTTTATAAGTTCCCGCTCTTTGCAAATGATGATGCTTGCCATACTTTAATTTTGCTTGATCTTCTGGGAGTGCTTTAAATACGCCAAAGGTGGTTGGTTCCCATAGTTCAAAACGACATTTTCTACCTTTGATTGTTGAGACGTAACCCTCGCTGTTGGCGTAGTTTGATACTCTCTTTGTGAGTTCCTTAACAAAAGGCACCTTCATATTATATTCCGATAAAATTTCTTTCGCAACATCCACATCTACTTGTAATTCATTAGAAAGCTTGCTGACTCCCATCCCATAAAACAACCCTAAGTTTATTTTTTTAGCTTGATCTCTTTCAATGTCAGCGATGTCAGCGACAATGGCATGAAAGTCGGCATCAGCATTTTTATGATATTCTTCCACAACTCTAGTGATTGATTCTTTTGCCGAAAAATCTTTCTCACAATTAAGTTCGTGAGCAAAGTGGGATACAATGCGGGGCTCTTGTTGGGAGTAATCAAAGCTACCCCATGTCTCTCCTTCTTCTGGTAAAAATAATCCTCTAATCTGTTTTTTAATTTCTTTATTACGTGAGGGCAATTGCTGTAAATTAGGATTAGAATAACTAAATCTTCCTGAAACAGTTCCCGCAGTGCCATCACGCATTTGATGAATACTCGCATGTATTCTTCCTGTGGATCCATGACGAATAATGGTATCAAGAAAAGTAGACTGAACTTTATTTATTTCTCGAGCACTTTGAATCTTTTGTGCAATGGGATGCTTATGATGTAATAAAAAATCTTTTGTGAAACTAGGTGCCCCAGTTTTCTCTGTTCGTGGATAGTTTATTTTAAGTTTATCAAAAACTTTTTGAATTGAATTCGCAGCCCAAATATCCACAGTGATGTCCGTGTCCGCCAATATGCTATCCAATATCTTCTTTTCTGTATTCTTAAAACTTTTTTTATAACGTCCTGCTTTTTCAACATCAACTCGTACTCCTTTTTTAGTCATTTCAAATATTATAGGAAGAAGATCCATCTCTAGTTTATACACACTGAGCAGGCTCTCTTTTTCCATGATGGGTCGCATGTGCTGATAAAGTCGTAAAGTTAAGTCAGCATCTTGCTCTGCATAACCTCCAACAAAAATAGCGGGAAGTTTATACATTTCGTTTTTAGGGTTAATGCCAAACTCAAGTGCGGCTTGTTTGAGTAAATTTTCATCCTTATATTCATTCAACATATCTTTTCCCACTGCGTTTAAAGCATAGGAAAATTTATTTTCATTAATAATCGGTGCCATTAACATTGTATCTACAATAGGGCCTTTAACATCTATTCCTTCTGCATAAAGCCATCCCAAATCATATAACGCATTATGCGCTACCTTAATGGCATCGCTTTGCATTAATTTTTTCATCCACGTTAGCACGCGTTTTCGATCCCAATTAAAACCGTTCTCATGGCGAATGGGGTAATACCCTTTCCATCCATCTACAGCCACGGCTATACCTATTACATGTCCGTTTTTTGTTGTCCAACCAGGTCCTGTTGATTTAAGTTGTGGGTCGTATGTTTCTAAATCAAACGCAATAACTTTAGCATCCATTAAATCAGGTAAGTCAGTGGGGGGCAACCATTCAGATTGGGTAAAGCCAAAATTATGTTGCATTCTTTTTCCCTTCTATTTCATCCATAACCTTATTTAAATCCTCTACATATTTTTTGGTAATGCGTCCTCTCCTCTCTCCCTCAGATTCAAACGATTTATCCTTGGTTGTACGTTCCTCAATTTCAGCAGCAATAGAAGCGTAGGCAGCCATGTCTACATAGCTATCTTTTTTGTGCCTATTGATTATTCGTGATATTTTTACAAGGATCATACAGATAGCTACATCGTGAGCGGAAATTTTATGTCCTAAAAAAACAGACCATAACTTGGCAATGTTTTGATGGTTAGTAAGCCGATCACCGTAATCCGTGTTACGATCTCCGCCGATAAGTTTATCAGCTTCTTTTAAAATTTCCTTGTAACTCATATCTCCGTCCTTTCATCGCCAAACATTGTATAGCCCGTGTAGGTTTGGGCTTCTACGATATATAAGGTTTCTTTAGCACGCGTAACAGCAACATAAAAAACGCGGTGTTCATCATCGGGATTTTTTCTGTAGGCTTTATACACAAGTCTTCCGATGTCCAATAATACCACCACGTTATCACATTCTCCCCCTTTCGCTTGATGAATAGTAGACACACGGATCCGTGGTTCCCCTTTTATGTCTTCCCCTATTCTTTCAAGTCGACGTAAATATGTTACATCAAATGCTGTAATGGCGCTCAGTACATCCCACCAATCACCATCCACGAGCAAACCGTGATATAATTTTAAATCGTCTAGAGTAAATAATTTATCTTCGTCTTCTTCCTTAAAAGTTTTTGCCCCATGTTTTAGTCCTTCCTTGCTTTTAATCTTTTTATATAAAGCTTTTACCTCGGGAAGAGTAATAGACACTCCTTGTTTTAATCGTTGCCATATTTCAATGGCATTTAATATAGTAGTTGAAACGGGACGGTGTTCTCCTCGTCCATACCAATACCCCTCTTGCATCAAAAAATCCTCTATCATCTCATTACGAATTTTTTTCGTTCGTCCTAATAGCAACCAATTCCCTTTTGAAATATCAATATGTTTTAAATCCGCCATGCGTAATAATTTTCCATCCTCTTTTTTAGGCTCCCATATTTTTGGTCTACGATTACGGATCTTAGAGATAATATGATTAGCCAATCGATAGACGCGTTTCGGGCATCGATAAGACTTATTAAGGACAGTAACATTGCCCTTTAATTCAATAAAGCGATCAACATCGGCTCCACTCCAACGAAATATGGCTTGATCATCGTCTCCCGCTATATAAGTTTCCTTGCTATGGGAAATCAATTTATCCACCATGTTGTACTGAATACGTGGCATGTCTTGTGCTTCGTCAATAAAAAGAACGTCAAACTGTGTAGAAAATGTGTCAGTTGTGTAATCGACAATCATGTCCGTAAAATCAAATAAATTGTTCTCTTTTTTGTATTTCTTAATCACTCGGTCGAGATAATCTAATTTTACCATATTTAATATTTCACTACTGTTTCTGCACTCTTCTTCCAATGACACATCCTTTACACGCGCTGTATTAATTAGATTTATATATTTATGGTTTGAGTTTGTATAGATGGAATCATCATCGTTAAACACTAAGTTAAAACCAATCAGGTCGGAAAGTTCTTTCCAATGTTTTGATTTCATTAAATTATCGTCCGCGATGGGAAGGTGCTTGTACGCAAAACTATGAAGAGTTTTAAAATGAACCAAGTCTTCTTTGCTCGCTTGAAATTTTAAGCGCGCTCTGTCTTGGGCTTCGTAAGCCGCCTTCCGCGAAAAGGAAAAGAAACCAATTTTGTCCCATTTAACGCCCAACTCTTTTTTCTGCTGGCAAATATTCAACAGTTCAGTTGTCTTGCCTGTTCCTGGTGGTCCTAAAATTATATTTATGTTATTCATGTTTATTTACTATCCATTCTGAAATAGATTCCATATCTGACATCAATGCTTTAGAAATTTTATCTTTTCTTCCGTGGCGTTGATAAATCCTGTATAAAGCTGCGTGAGGTTGAGTTACTTCTTCATTATTATTTTCTTCTATTTTTTTACGCATAAATTGTAAAAGTTTAACACGGTCTACAATGACAAATTGTTTTGGTTTTTCAAGAGCAATAAAATCCGCTTTCCCATATAACCATCCTTTATTTCCATGTACATTTACCGCTTCAGCCCAGACTATTTTAGGATTGAAATTTCCTTGACGTGTGTCTCGTTTAATTCCTTTAACATCAAATTTAAAATTTTGATTTGTTACATCAAATAAAATTCCTTTCATATCCCAATGTTCTAAGATATCTTGTTCACGGGTAGACCATATACAATCCTTTAATTTAAGGGAAAATTCATTTTCAGCGTGGTTGGATTTTTTTATCATTAATAAGGGATCTCCTCGTCATCCTCCTTTCCCAATACATCACTGTCAACGGACGCTTGGGATTTGAGATTAGGAATATTTTCTGTCATCGGAGGACGCTCAAATGCGGGTATTACCCACGCGCGCGTTTGTGTTTTCTTTGGATACACTAGCGTATCATGTCCGCCTAAGTCCTTTAGTCGTTGAGCGATCCATGCTCTAGACTGTTTAAAATTTTTACTGTTGTCCAACCACTTGGCTAAATCGCGCAACCGAAGGTAGGTAGGGAAAGACTGGAAAGACGCGTCGTCCTCACCAAACGTAATTTTTTTACTGTTGTCGGTAAACGGTTTTTCCATGTCCAACTCATCCATGCTGAATGACTCACCACGGTTTACACAAAATTCCATTAAGTAGTCCTTGAACTCACCTACCTTGGATACATCTTCGGGAACCGAGATGTGTGTGATGGACTCAAAGAGCAAAGCAAGAATTTCTTCCCAATCATTTTGCTTCATTCGTGGTACGTACTTCGTCAACTGTTCCGCAATCAAGTCACGTAACGTGTTGTGGTTTTTAATACTATTGTAATCGTTCGACTCAACTGTTTCCGCTCCTACATTTAAAAACCAAATTCTTGGAGAAGAGTCGAGGCATCTTAAATCAGAATAACTTGGATGATCCGACGAAGACTGACCGATCCCAAACTTACGTGTCTTGCATAAAGGTTTTTGACAGACGCTCGCAATAGGTTGATCCTTGCATTTATAAATATATTTAATCGTACCGTCCGTTTTATTCGCGCCTACTTGTTTAAACAGAACTGCCAACTCATTACTTTTTAAAGGCGGATCCATGTATTTACGGTTAAAAGATTCAAGTAAGTCTTGCCATTCATCGGGATTGGACTTGCGATAAAAAATTCCCACGTTGAACAGTCCGTTGTTTCTTGATCCTTCGGGAAACCCTTGAGAAGATAAAATTTGTAAACAAGGCGGACCATCGGCTATGACATCTTGTTCTACCTTAATTGTGATTTTACCGATATCCTCGCATACGTACTTGTCATATAAGTCAAAGAACTCGTCAAGAGAAGCGCCCTCCCCATTGTCAAGATACGCGTACCGTGTTTCGCCATGATAAGGTAAGTTCAACCACGAACCCGTGTCTTTTTCATTGGCAAGTTTTATTTGCTTTGGAAATACCTCTGTATTTGCATATCCGATGTAAGATCCTATTTCTTTAAGTTTTTGCTGAAAGAGTGCGGCTGATTGTGGAGTTTTGGAAAAAAGAAAAATATGTGCGCCAAAAGATTTTGACGAACACATTATTAATGGTAGTTTATATTTTCGTATTTTGGATAATATTTTTTTGTGATCAAGTGGGTACTCGTCGATATCAATGCATCCCCATGACGCTGTTCCATCGGAACGAATGGGAACAATTCCCAACGCGGGCATCTTGCCGTCCAAGTGATCTTGATACATCTGCAAGGTCGGTGGTTCGTGTTTCGTGAACATCTGACCGTCTCGTTTACCATTAACCTTCGTTTCGGAATAACGATACTCTCCATGTGCACGGTCTAATCCCGTAAATATATTTTTAAACTTTTCTACTTTCATATAAATAAATAATAACTAGGGGCGAATCTGACTCGCCCCTAACCCAAGATATTAAGGTGACTAAGAACCTAAAACGGTACTATCCGCATTAGGGGTAACGTTCTTGATGTTATCATCGTCATTATCATTCAAAGTTTCGGGAGTAGGATCAATAGATCCCGAACTCACTAACTCATGAAAGTGCTTTGCCTCCTCCACAATATAAGATGGATTTTTTAAATCGTTTACCGATTTGTCTAAAATGATTTTCCATCCCCACCAATCATTCTTTTTATTTGCTTCTTGTACACCTTCCATTTTGTATACATTAGCAAACATAGGTAAAGTGACCAATGACCCGCTTGGTGATTGGATTTTTTGATTCATCATCATTGTATTCCAATAGCGGGATTTTTTATATTGAGTTTTTTGCATAATAATTTGAGTTCTTTCAAAAGAACCATCCTCGTTTAAGCGTAAAACAAAATATTCAGCCGTCCTTACAATGTAAGTAGGACTGATAGCACCATTAATCATATAATGATCCTCCCCGTCGGCACCCTTTGTTAATGTCGGAATGTCTTCGGGTTTATAGATTTTTACGGGGGCTCCAGTTCCCTCACCTAAAGGGCTCCATTCAACGCCACGTACACGGAAGGCACAAGGCACAACATGTACGGCTTTGTAAAAATCTTTTGTCACAGAATTAAAAATATCTCCTTGATCAAGTCCTTCGACAAACTTGGAATTTGATTTTTTCACTTCTGGGGTTTGAGAGCTTGCAATTTTTAAAAATGGTATTGCCATCTCTTGCGCATCAACATTTTCAAATCCTGCATTAGCATAATTTGTAAAGTCGATAACCTTCGTCGATAGTTCACTTTTCTTTTTTTTCGCTACATCGTTCATCGTTATTTTCCCTTTTTTATTTTTACTTTGTTCCCCATAAAAACACTAAACGTTTCTAAAGGAACGGCTTTGCCCGCGTTTATTTGTTCGCCTATAAAGGCGTTTAAGGTCATCGGCTCGACCTTGCGTTTTTGGTCAGGGGCTAATCCGCTTTGCTCCAAGTCTTCTATTAACTTTGTCGCTTGCGTGTTGTCTCCCTTCCCAAACCTTACAGACACAATGTTTTTAATTAGCTCTCCATGATTATTATCCTCGAGCCATTTAAAAGCCTCCGCTTCTTTGTCGCGTGTAATACTGCCTTTAAAAAAAGGTTTAAAACTAACAGCATCACCATTGGTCAATTTAATTTCTTTAACTCCTCGTTGCTCCATCAGTTGAACGATGGCATCATTCATTTGCAAGAGTTCTTGTTTTTTAATTTTTGCTTGATATTCAAGAGCAAGGATCTCACTCTCAATTTGTAGATATTGGTTGGATGCTTGAGAAACATCTTTTACCTCAGATATATCTACTGTTTTATTTTCTTCTTCAGGTAAGTAATTTGTAAAATCAACTTTCTCGGTCATAGTTATTCCTCTCGTTAATGTCTATCTGTATGGGGTAATATGTAAAAGTACGTCTATCATATTTTAAAACTTTATATTTTCCACGATTAATATCTGATGCTACTGAACAAGCTAACCCAATCATTGATGGATCACCTATTAGCAACAAATAATCATTGTCATTAAAATCTTTTAATATGGTTTTTGCCTTACGAACCGCTGGGGCAGGGGATAACATTATTTGTTTGCCTTCTTCAAATATAGGAACTAAGTTTCCATATCCTTGAGCAGAAATAACGTTAAACTTTGATACCTCTTGGATCACGTACACATTACCTTTGTTTTCTAAGTCTTTCATCTTTCTAAGCACCCTATATTATTTTAATTTACTTTACACAAGAAAAAAGTTAATGGTAAAATGATTATTTTAATCAGAGAAAGCATGCCGACAGAAAAATATAGTTTTAAAACAAAGCCTTACGACCATCAGTTAGCGGGAATGGGAGCTATGTTAACTCATTTTAAAAGAGGGGAAAAAGAATTTGCTCTTTTAATGGAAATGGGTTGTGGAAAAACCAAAGTCCTTCTTGATGTATCTTCCTACCTATACGACAATGGTTTTATTTTTGGTCTTCTTGTTATTTGTCCCAACGGTGTCAAGGGAACATGGGTCAAGGAAATTGAAACACATATGCCCGAACATGTGGATCGCAACGTCGTGGTCTGGACGGGACAAAAAACCAAAAAACACGAAGACGAATTACAAACATTATTTATTGCAGAAAAAGTTCATTTTAATATTTTAATTATGAACGTCGATACTTTCGCTACTGACCGCGGAAGAAAATTTGCCGACAGGTTTCTGATGACACGCCAAGCTCTTTTGGTGGTTGATGAAAGCACGGTCATTAAAAACTCAACCGCGCTTCGTACCAAAGCCATTACAAAGCTTGGCAACCTAGCGCGTTACCGTGTTATCATGACGGGATCCCCTATTACAAAATCTCCCGAAGATCTATACGCGCAATGTAATTTTTTGAATCATGAGTTATTGGGATTTAGTTCGATCTACACGTTTCGTGCAAGGTACTGTCAGTTGCAACGATTATCTTTTGGCGGACGGTCTTTTAATAAAGTTACAGGATATAAAAATTTAGATGAGTTAAATTACAAATTACAAAAGTTCTCCCACCGCGTTTTAAAAAAAGATGCGTTAGATCTTCCAGATCAAATATGGATGAAAAGATTAGTATCCATGACAACCGAACAACTTGACGCGTACATGCAGATGAAAAAACATGCGCTTGTGCAACTCAAACAAGAAACATTGACGACAACGTCAGTGCTCGCTCAGATGGTTAGACTCCACCAAATTGTTTGTGGTCATATGGCAACGGATGACGGTAAAGTTCTATCGTTGCCGAATAACCGTATCAAAGAATTGTTGGCTATTCTAGAAGAGCATGGTGATAAAGCGATCATCTGGGCGAATTATAGACATGATATCAAAGAGATTGAAAAAACATTATTAAAGAAATATGGTTCGCGTTCCGTGGTCACGTTTTATGGAGACACCCCGCAAAACATACGCCAAGAAAACATTGTGAGATTTCAAGAGGATCCCGAAACAATTTTTTTTATTGGTCAGCCGATGACGGGAGGAAGGGGGATTACGTTAACAGCAGCTAGCCTATCTGTTTTTTATTCCAACAGTTATGATCTTGAGATCAGGGAACAAGCAGAAGCAAGAAATCATCGTATAGGTACAGCAAATAAAGTAACCTACATTGATCTTGTTTCTAAAGGTACGGTTGATGAAAAAATTATTTACTCATTAAGAAATAAAATAAACTTAGCA
>TARA_R110002020_G_scaffold7065_2_pt1 | contig 15843 bp, 25 predicted proteins | sample TARA_R110002020 | Tara Oceans TARA_R110002020 (sample SAMEA4396489) | marine metagenome | biome: Westerlies Biome; feature: [MES] marine water layer (ENVO:01000295) within the mesopelagic zone...; material: water (ENVO:00002006), including particulate matter (ENVO:01000060) such... | reverse complement strand
CCAAACTTTGCGGCGTTAGTGATGTCGCCGTAAGGGTTACGGGAGTTGTAATAGACATTTCCATATCCGCCTCCTGTTTCGTAAGGCGCACGGTCTGTGGCAACCATGCGAATACCTTTGTAGGGTCCTGTTTCGGTAATGTCGTAGTAGCGAATGAAGTCCAGCATTTCGTCAAAGTCCCTTGAAGTCATGTTGGCGTTATTCATGTAATCTATCTTCTCTTGGTCCGTGTTTAGGGCCGCAAGTTCATGATAGTGCTTAACGGCCTTGGAAAGATAATCAGTTTTCACTATACTTTCGTCTAACACATTGCTGGCGTTGAGGCCAGCGAACTTACTTCCAAACCAATTCATGTTAGTAATAAGGAATCGGTTTCTTGCCATGTTTTGAATTGTAAGGTAACCTTGAATAAGTTTGTAGTCTTCCACCGTCACATCGGTGAGTGTGTGACTTCTGCCATAGCCGTAATACTGTCGGGAATCATCGGAAGGTAACTTACCACCCGAACTCTCTTTCACAATCTTGTTCAATGGCTTCTTGGCACGAATGTTGTATGATTTCTCAAAACTTTGCTGGCCGGGGTCTGTGTAAGTTGCCCGAGGTGCTTCAAAAGTTTGGGTTTCAGCAGCCAAACCTTCATATTTATGTAGGCAAATTGGTCCACAAAAATGTCGGCCCCTCATAATAAAAGTTTCACCAATAGAGCCACATTGGGCGCACTTATTAGGGTCTGCTTTCAAACGACCAAAAGTTTGCTCCGCTCTCTTGCTTCTTTCAGAAGGCATTTTTGGAGTCTTCCCTAAAACTTGGTAAATCTCATCCTCAGTTGCTCCTCCAAGGTATTTGTCCGTAGCACGGTCAAAGATTCCATACTCATTGAGTTTCATTCCCATTTTCTTGGCTCTCATCCTCATGCCGATATTGTAACCGGCGGGGCCTGTGAAGTAAAGTTGTGCGGCTCCCCATCCTTTCGGAGAGGATACTCGGAAATCCACCTTGCGGTCATCAAGAATTACTTGAGTTTTCTTCTCGCCTATCCAATTTACGGCCGATGGCTTGATACCCTTCACCATGTCGGGAAGGGTAACTCCTTTCTTTGGAATTATGATTACATCCAAATCTCCGGGACGAGAAGAACCTCGGCGATAACTGCCACAAACTTCAACTCGGTCCACATAGGGAGCCACAAGTTTCTCAACCTTGTCTGCCAAGGCTTCGGCTTCGGGACGGGTCATCCTTTCGGTGTCTTCTCTATCTTCGGCCGCTAAGTCTGTGCAATCACATAAGTGTCGTGCCTTGTATGGGCCTCTTGAAGCGTGTGGATTGTTAATACCCCCACATTCATTACAACGGACATCTTCTTCTGCCTCCAAAAGTTCGGGATGCTTTTCCGCTGCTATGCCGAAGGTGTATAACATGAATGCGGTTAGGCCAGCCAAACCAGCAATTGAATATCCGATACTTTTAGGTCCGGGCATCTTCCCTGTGTATGTATCTTTGGCCACTACAATGGCAGAATAGGTATTCCACCCTACCAATAAGAATGAAGCCGTGACTAACGCATCCATAGAATATGATTGACCATCCGACTATTTAATGGTGGGCCTCGCTACTCCGTAGCGGGCGGTTCATTAGATACAACGGGTTTATCGCCAATATCACAAATCCCTGAAGGACAGTCAGACATAGCGGTTCCAATCAGGGTATCATCTTGATTCATCAAATAATCAATGGCTTCTTGAGCGGTCATCGGCTTCAAAGGTTCATTTCCTCGGCTACCTGAGCGATAGACTGTGGTTCCTTTGAGTTGTGGCCCATACTTTAACATCATTTCTCCAAAAGTTTCCACCGGATAATCATTTGGAACATTGATTGTCTTAGATACGGCATTATCAATGTGCTTTTGGCAGATAGTTTGCATCCTCAAATGAGATTCCACATCAATATCCATTGCGCCTACAAATACGGAGGCTAACTTTTCCATATCTCCGCTCTCTCGGTAAAGTTTCTCAAAGAGTGGGTCAATTACTACTTCTGTCTTCAAGACCCTATCGTTACTACCTGTTGCATCCGCATAATATGTGCGTTGATAGCCGGGTGCAAAGATTGGCTCAATACCCGATGAGGTCGCTGCGAGAATACTTGTGGTTCCGGTTGGTGCTATCGTGAGGACGGCACAGTTTCTCATGCCATACTCCTTAATCTTACTTCGCAAACTTTGTGTTAGTGTTTGGCAAAAGCCCGACTCAAGGAAGGGTTCGGCTTTGAACGAGGGAAAACAACCTTTCTCGGCCGAAAGATAGGTGGAGGCTTCGTAGGCTTTCTTCTTCATGAAGTTGAAAACTTGGTCCACCTTCTTTCTTCCTTCGCTCCTATCATAACGAAGGCCAAGTTTTACGAGTGCGTGACCAAGGCCCATAACTCCTAATCCAATTCGGCGGACATCCTTACAATTCTTTTCAATTTCTGCGAGCGGGTAGGTATTCACATCCAAAACATTATCAAGGAAGCGCACACCGAGATTTACTGAGTCATTCAACTCGTCCCAATCAAAATCGGTTCCTTTGGCGTTGATGTGTTGTGCAAGATTGATTGCACCGAGGTCACAGCATCCGTAGGCTTCAAGCCAAATCTCACCACAAGGATTCGTGGAAATAAGGGGCTTATGATAATGGATGTTGTTCATCTTATTGGCAAGGCCAATGTTCAAGATTCCGGGTTCGCCGGATTCCCATGCGTTCTGAACCAACATATCCCAAACTTCTTTGGCTGGATATGAGGTCACGGTGTTTCCCCTCCAAACAACTTCAATCTCCTCGTCATTCTCAACTGCGTCAAAGAATTGCTGGTCCACCAATACGCTGATATTAGCATTCTTCAAAGTTTGGTCTTTTTGATGTTTGATGAGTGGACGAAGGACCGCCTCAACAATGTCTGCATCTTCGGGGATTTCATCGGAGAATGCAATTTCCATCATGGCCTCACGCTCGGATTGGGGAAGATATGGGAAGGCAGAAGTTACGGCTTCTTCAAGGGCGGCTTCATCTTCTAATTCCACTTTGTTGAACTTCTTACTCAAGAACTCCAACAGGTCACCGTGATTGTAGGCTAAACACATCATCAATGCTGTTCGGCGACCACCGCCGCTCTTAATGACTTCGCCTGTTTGATTGATAACTTCCATCAAGGAAACTGCTCCGGTAGCCTCGCCACCGGTTCCCTTGATTGCTGTTCCTCGTGGGCGTATGGGTGAGAAGTTCATTCCCACACCACCACCGGTTCCGGAAATGACGAGCATATCGCTCACAGTCTTTCCCCAACCTTCACGGCTGTCTTCAGTAGGCACTACGAAGCAATTAAGGAGTTGCCCTTTTGGGCGACCACTTCCATACCAAATCCGTCCGCCGGGAATAAACTTTGCTGATTGAAGGGCCTCGGTAAAACGAGTTTCCCACTTGGTCCGAGCACCATTGACTTCAGCCGTAGCGATATGTCCGGCAACTCGCCGACACGCTTCCTCCCAACTTTCTTCTCCGTTCAAGGAGTAGCGTTGGCTGAAAATAACGGCTGCAAAATCGGAGGGTGTGTAGGGTTCGGGCATGGTTCATCACGGAGGTGTAGTCATTGTGACTTTCAGATACTTAAGGGTTGGCATGGCGGCCGTGAACGGCTCACCGTGAGGCGGCATAAACAAGACTCAAGACCGTGTATTCAAGACCTTCGGTGGTCGCACATGACGCAGGTAAGGTAACGATTCCCTTCGTCATCCAATCTCCTAACCCATGCTGGGTGAGGACACCACTTAGGGTCATACTTGACTCCGGCTCTCCGGATTTCAACAAAGAAGTTTCCCATGTAACACTATTGGATTCTTTGGAAAATGGTAGGTGTTCTGCCATTGGCTCTTTCAACGACCACGAAATCTCGGTCCTTCATCATCTTAGCACTCAACTCACGCTTGGTCGGCATCTCTCGCCTTCCGGCATCAAGAAGCCGCCCCACAAGGGCTGGCACAGTTATCGTTTCTTCTATGGCCACTAATGCTTTGGCGGCCTCATAATTTGTAGGTTTCGTTCTCATCATATCAACTCTTGCTCATTCTTGGGGCTACTACCGCAGCAAACTCCAACCCTTCGGTTTGAGTCCAATTTATTCTAAGTGGTAGGTCTTGACCTCCCATAATAGTGGCATCAGATTTCTTCGCTGCGTGTAGGAGGGCTTTAACATTGGCTACGGTAAATGAAACTACCGCATCTTCTTCAAGAACCCAATCGGTGGGTTCGGGATTCCATTCAATCGGTTCTTCACCGTGCATGGCTTGGAGATAAAGTTTGTTGGTTCCGGCAATCAACTTGAAATCTTGAACGGTATCAGGGATGGTCCGCACAAAATCTTTCAATCCTTTGGTGGCCACCTTTCCGCTAAACTTAAACCCATCCTCCGGTTCCGGAAGTTTGGCGACTTGTTTGATTAGGTCAAGTTTGACTAATCGGACTGTTCGGCGAATGCCATTGGCGGCTATCGTCAATGTTTGTGGGCTTTGACTGTCGTATTCAAGAGATAATATATCCTTGGTAGTCAAAGTTTTAGTAATATCCTTGAGCCTCTCCAAAACAATTCCAAGTTTGAGAGGGCTTTGAGCGGCCGTGAATTGGTAATCGGAAAAGAGGACTTCGTTTGCCTTGACTCGCAATACCGAAGTATAATCATTGTCTAAGCACTTTACAGTCATACCTGTGCTATCAAACTCAAAAACTGCTTGCTCATTGAGAGCCTCTAACCCCTTAAGTATGTCTTTGAAGGGTCCGGCTAAAACGGTAGCGTGGATTGCAGCCATAGGCTAAGTATGGGGCGATTACCCACTTAAAGCAATCACTCAAACTTGATGTTAGCAAGTTTCTCTTTGAGAGCGGCGATTTCTGCCTCCATACTCTCATAAGAAGTCTTAGGAACTGATACCATTCTATCACGAATGCGTGGAATCTGTGTGGAGCCTCGGCGACCTCTTGGGCGTGTTGGGATGGCAAGTCTGTCTAACCAATTTTGAATAGTCATTGGTGATACCGCACATTGCTTACCTATCTCGGTCATTGTGCGATTCTTAGTGATGTATTCTGCCGTCAGCCATGCCTTATCGTGATAATCCGGGGTCGTAGGGGTCGTCATAACCACCTAACCTGTCGTTCACCTATTTAACTCTTGGTGATTCCATTACTTTTCTTATGGTCCTTGTATGTATCATACGCCAAATAGAGTCCCATTGCGGCCAAGGCAGTTCGCATAGCAGACATACCGGTGCGTTGCTTAGAAAGTTTGGTGCGAAGTTCTGCGAGTTCTTCTTGGGAGCCTTCGGATTCCTTATCTTCATACTTTCCGAGAACTTCATTTTCAATTTCTTCCATCCTATCCACCATATCATATTTGTCGGCACCGGCCATTTCAAAGAACAACTTATCCCAGCATTCTTCGTAGGCTCCTCCACTATAATGACCTGTGTATTCTGCCCTCATGTCTTCAAGAGTTTCGGCGGAATAAGCATGGTCGTATCGCTTTTCTTGAACAGCATCGTAGCAACCGTCACACAAGTCCCTCGGCGATTCTTCGTAAGCCTCTATGAAATCTATCTTCCCCAAACAAAGGGGACAATCTTCACTATCGTAAGGTTCGGACATCATTAGGTCTTCAAGACCCTCAATGGTTGCGCCCGAAGCGGCTCCGGAAATAATAGGTTTCTCAACCGGATTCAATTTGTGGGATTCTGCACGATGTCCGGGCAATTCAGGATACCAAATGTCTTGTTTGCACGAATCGCAGCCTTCACCTGCCTCCGGCAGACATCCACACTTTGGTTCTTCAGCACCCCATTCTCGTAGTTGTTTAGCCTCATATTCCGCTGATGTATCCCAATCCTCCCATGCGTGAGGGGTTGTCTTTTCTCCCTCACCATCTCTTGGGAATCTAACTGTGGTTCCGGGACACCAATACTTGACTTCCTCCCAATCCCCTTCATCGTAATATCCCTTTTCAATATCTTCTCTCACGGATTCTTTCGTCTTGCGTCTGCGAGGGCGGATTCGGTAGCCTTTTTTCCGAACACAACTACTGCACACTTGTATTTTTCGCCCTTCCTCGTCATATTTGGGTTCGGGTGTGGGGACTTCAATGAACTTAACCTTCCCAATTCCGGGGATAAAGCCTTTCTTACCTTCTGCATCAAATGATTCTGCCTCCCCTTGATAATGTCCGAGTGATTCCAAGAATTGACTCAATTTTTCTTGACCTCCCTTCGGATTGGATGTAACAATGTATTCGTAAGCCCGAAGCAATTTTTCTTCACAGGGCAAATCAATTTCCTTATCATAATGAACCCACCAATCGGCGGAGAATGATTCTGCCTCTAAACAGTCATCACCATGTTGTTCAATGCAATTCTTGTGAATTGTTTGTTCGCAATTATCACAATATGTATCGCAATCAAAACAGGCATCTTCTCCACACTCTATGCAATAACTCGGCCCCATCCCGCAATTTTCGTGGTCGGTGACGACTGATTCTGCCTCATACTTGACTTCACTCAAGAATTGATTGGTGCGAAAGTAATCATTCTCTCGTAACCAAGGCAAGAAATGTAGCGTGGCTTCATAGTAGGGAGTCTTACTCATCACAACATAATGGCCACTATCGTCTTGGACGAATGAATCAGGAACAAGGGATGCAACCTTTTCGGCGTGGGCTTTGGAGGTAGTATTGAAAACTTGGTGCGAATACCGCCCTTTGGCAGACGGCGGGGCCGAATATATGTCTTTGGGCCGTCCAACAACCCATGATAGAGTTAGGATACCTGCGACTATCCCTGCTTGGGCGAGAGTAACCTGCATAGCATTACTTCTGCTACACGACTACTTAATATCATCTTTGGGTAATACCCCGAATCTCTTGCATGGCTTCGTCAATCTCCGCCAAAGCCTCATCAAGTTCATAGGATGCGTGGCCGGGAGCCAAGAGGTTCAACTCATTCATCTCGCTCTCCACTTGTTGTGCCAACATAAGGGCTTCTTGCGTGGTGTGGTGCAATGCCTCTAATTGGTCCATGCGGTCTGCTAATGCTCTCAACTCGGTTGCGTCCATGTGCGTCCGAGGGGTTGCAGACTAATAAACTTTACGGTTGCCAAGGCTGTCTTACGAACTGATTGCGACTACAATTCAAATGAAGACGGCGACCTTCGCTATCGGTAGTGGAAGGTTGGCCTACTTCAATACTTTGATTACAAACTATGCAATATCCAAACATGATTCATTCCTCCTCCTCGGGAAAGTGGGCCACATAGTTTTCTTGAGCAGTATGGACTCTCAAATATCCTCCGGCCGCAACTTCCAGCATGACGGCTCCACAAGCGCATTCGGCTATATCTCCGAAGCGGGGTTGAACCTCGCTGTAACATTTGACGCATTGAATGATTGGGTGTTCTCTCATGAAATATCTCCAAGTGTAGTCTGTTCATCATCCGTCTTACTACTTAGTGGTTTCCGCCCTGTTTCCACCCATTCCGCATTAAGGAAGTTTTGCACATCCTCAAATCGTTTCATTCCAACAATACCTGCGCTTTTCGCCTCCGGCCAATTATTCACCATCTCCACAAGGTTTCCGTAATGAGTGTATATTTTCTTAGCCGTAGTGCGTCCAACACCCGGAATTGACTCTAAAAGAGCATGATGTTTGTTCCGTGAGGAGGCTACCATCGTTGGCTTCCTAACCAAAACACCAAATTGGTCATTCTCAATTCTTTGTCCGATTGATTTTAACCATCTCAATGAATCTTCCTTTCCACCGGTATAGACTACGGGGCATACTTCCGCTGAGAGTCTATTCAGGGCTGCTTGAAGATTCTTAATTTGTTGGCGGTCATTGGTATAGACGGACTCTTTTCTCCCTTCAATCAAAAGTATGGTATTTGGCGTGGCCAATAACATTCGGGAAAGTTGGTCTTCCAATCTTTTACTCCGAAAAGAGGAATACGCATCTCCCCAAGTCTTTCTCTCAACTAACCAAACTTTATCCTCGGCGACAATCTTGAAATCACCTTCGGGGAGGGCTTGATGAACTCCATCAAGATGTAATGCGAACCATGCGTCTTCGTGAATATCAATAGTATAGGCAATGCTCGGCATAGTAAATTAAGGGTGCTGGGACTTACTTAATACCACTCATCGGGCGGAAATGCCAGCCCAAATAAGAACAAAAGGAGGGATACCGAGCAGAAAGTTTCCCACATCATTCTTCCTCATTCATCACTTCCGGATATTCCCACTCACTTTCTAATCCACTTGCCAAACGGTCAAGATGGGTAGCGTATTCGTCTGAGTAATCGGGTTCATCCTCACCGGCGAATAAGACTACTTTCCATTCACTTCTGTGAGATAAGCCCATTCGGTGAAGAATCCCGAGGAGATGATGAACCATTCTGTCGTTCTCATCACTTTCAGGTCCTACCCGCTCCATAGCGGCTAAGAGAAGACGATGTTCAATCCTAACTTCTTTGGGTGGCATATCCATACAAAGGGAAGAATGCTTTTTCCTACTTGAAGGTTCTTTCAACGGCACATATCGTGGTGTTCTTCGGAACAATAGAAGGTTTCTCCTTCCTTCGTCAATACAGATAGGCATTCAGGAACATGATATGGATTAAAATATCCCTTGAGATGCTCTTTACACTTGTTATATCCACACTTCACCATTTCAGCCACCCCACTTGTCTTGGTTCTTTTGATAAGTAGCCTTGAGGCGAGCAAAAGCGTCTTCCTCTTGGTCAGTTCCAAGCATGATAGAAAGGTAATGAACAGCATCCATTATTGCGTCATAGTCCTTGCGGAAATCAGTTATCAATTTGAGGTCGTCATCTAACATGATTACACTTCCTCGCACCCGCACGGCCTCACAGACACTAATTGATTCTCATACTCCTCGTTTTCTCGCTCGGTAATTGAATAAACGAGGGTGTTTGAACAATGAGCGCAAACAAGCCACTTCGGGATGAGGTCGGCAGCCATTACTACTCCTCCTCATCGTTTAGGTTGAGTTTCTTCATGTGAAGTCGGCGGTCAAACTGTTCTTGAGCAACCTTCTGTTGTTTAAGCAACTCACGGCATTGCGGGAGTCCTTCACGAACTCCGTCAGCCCACAGGTCAAAGTCTTGCATTTGCACCCCCATTTGCATGATGCTCATGCCCTTAGTGCTAAAGAAAGGAGTCATGGCTTCGGCCATCCCACATAGGGAACAGATTTCTTCGTTGTTATCAAAGCGAGAGAGTGCTCCGGGAAACTTCCCTTTGTATTCCTCACTTGGCACGGCTCCATCACAGATAGGGCAAAACTCATTGCGGTTCATGTTTTACCCGATGGCTTGGTAGTATTTAACCTTTGCGCTCTCAAGTCCTCAATCTTCAAGTAGTCGGAGAACAAAATCACATACCGATGCGGAAAAACCGACATCGGGGAGGTAACCCTATCTCCCTAATACGAACGAATGCAGGGAATCTTGTGAAATCACGCTCGGAAGCACAAATAGATAATTGGCTACACAAGCGGGGCTTTGACTTTGAATACGAACCGAAACTTTGGTTGGAAGGGGAAGGACTGTCGCCCGATTGGATAGTCAGCGGATTAAAGGGCAGAAAGTTTGACCGTCCTTTGATTATTGAGTATTGGGGCTTGCTCCGTCCCGGAAAAGCCAAATGGTTACCTAAGAGGATTCCAAAATACCTTGAACGGAAAGCACACAAAGAAAGTATCTATGAACGAAGCGATTACAACTTTATGGGAATCATGCCACAAGATTTGTTTTCCCTAACTGAAACTTTGGAAGATTGCTTGTTTCGGTTAGCCTACAAATGGCAAACGAATGATTTGACGGAACACCATACATGAGTCAGTATGATTAGTGATTAAAACCCCGTTACCATCCACTACGGTTTCCATAGTGTCGTATTGCTCACCACGCATTGCGCCTGATTGTTGTTTCTCAACACGCCTCCAATAATCGCCATGCTCTCTCACAGTTGCAGCCATAGACAATTCTTGTTCTGCCCTAAAGGTTGAAAGTTTGGAGGTTACAACATCAGGGTCGGATACCACCACAGTAGTTAAATACTTCATGGGGATGTCTTCAAGACCCTTGTAGGTTCTTAACAAGGCTGCCGCAGCCGAATTACCAAGGTTTGGAACTCCCGGAATGTTGTCGCTGGGGTCACCAGCAATTGACTTCCAATCTGCATACTTTGAAATGGGAATCCCTAACTTTTTCTCAACTTCTTTTTGGATGATTTCAACCTGAAAATTGTGGATGCGAACTTTGGGGTGAAGGTTCCAACATTGAAAGAGGTCGGAGTCAGCACTCATGACTAAAACTTCGGTCTTCTTATCTATGCGGGCTAACTCCTCGGCAATAAGGTCGTCTGCTTCCTTAGTAGTTTCGTAAAGTGCTTCCCAGCCTTTACCCATTTCGTCCGGATTGAAACCGAGGTCAGCAAAGTTTTGGCGAATGTCGGGGATTTTGCGCTCCTCGTCTTCGTTATCATCTCCATTGCGGCGATTTTGCTTGTAGGGTGGAAATAATTTAGTCCTTGCATTACAACCTTCGGTTCCATCGTAACAAAGGACAACTCTTGTAGCCTTACTGCCGAAACCCATTTGACGGATACGAAATCCAAGATATGAAATGTCGTTGCGAATAGCCTTCTTCATAGCGGCTCTAAACTTGAAGAAATCGGGAGTCGTGCCGGTGCGCTGCCAGCGATTGTAAGCACGGCGGACAGTCCCTTTAGGACTCCACCACCGGCCTTGTCTGCCGATGAAGTAACCGGCATCAATTAACACCGCCTTGGGATTGGCCATAGGCCAATATAATGGCGGCTATGCACTTAATGGTTCTCACTCTTGGCCTTTTGGCACTTGAATAAACTCCCATTCTTCGTGAACAAGGTGAATACCCTCACGAGGCGTTCTCAATAGCGGTCTTAGCACAGTCGGTGTTTCTTTTCCCATCTTAATCTCTCCTATCCATTATATGCGAAGCGTGTATTTGGCAAGCATCAACATCATGGGATTGCATAAGTTTCTCGGCGTGTTCAACGGCCTTATCCTTATCGTGAAATACGAGGTATTCCACCCATCCATTCAGCATGATTCTTTCCAGCACATAGCATTGCATACTAAACGCTAATCAGTATGTTGTATATTAAGTTTTGGGTTAGGTTTGAGTAAATAGACCGCTTCTGCCCCACATTCACATCTTCCGTGTTTGTATTCGTTGCCTACTGAATCCACAGCGGGTTTATTCACAATTTCCATTTTGGGCCACTTACAGAAGGGACACGGGTAACCATCGGCCATACTACTACGAGAGGTGTATAACCTACTTGAAGGTTCGTTAATCGGAAGCCAACACGGGTGACTCTCCGGTTGCTAAGGGAGCATCCACGGCTTCTTCCTCGTTCTTCTCAAGCCACTCACTTTCCTCATCCGGTAAATCGTAATCGGGGAAGATGGCATCAACGGGGCATTCAGACATACAGGCGTTACAATCTATGCAATCGTCAGGGTCTATGACTAAATATGTGGCCATTTCCCTGAAAGCATCCACAGGACAAACTGCTACACAATCTTGGTATTTGTGGCCAACACAGGCCGATGTTACAACATAAGTCATGTTGAAACCACTACCTACTACCTATTTAATACAATACTTTGGCGTATTTGAGGTATGAATAGGCCGCAACGCCACCGGTTACCAAGAGAATTGGTCCGAGTGCGTAGCCCATTGTGCTACCTTGTCCTTTGAGGCCGTAGTATATTCCGTGTCCGGTTTCCGCTACACCCATTCCCATCATACCGAGGGCTATTGTGTAACCAACGATGTGTAGGGGCTTTCCTTTTTCGGCTTTGTAAAACTTTGCTGGGTAATTTTCCATATTATCATCATCCTAAGAAGTGTGTTCCAATGAGTATTGAAGTTCCAACTACTTTGGCTCCAATAAACGAGGAAGGGACTAAAACATTGGAAAGACGAAGTGCTATGAGCACAGCGTCAATCGCTAAAACAAGGGCAATATCTTCGGGGATTCCGAAAATGTAAGAGTGCTCATCATGAACTTCTCTATCTAACTCATCAGACATGGTTCTTATGGTGCTTTTCGTATGTGCTACTTCACCCATTCAGTCCACCATCCTAACCATTAAGTCAAACAAAATGTAGGCTGCCATACAAGTGCCGCCAATAACTACAAAACGGGCTACCGGATTCATAGTTTGACCGATAATATCCGGCTTGGTCATGATATATGAAATCAAAAAGGCCAAACCAACGGTTGCCCCGCCTATTTGCGGGTGTTGTGCAACTCCGGGAAGCATCTCCATGATAGAAGGTGTGTTGGCCGACTACTTAATGATTTATTCATCATTGAAGAAAACCCATCGGGTTGCGTCTTCGGCCACTTTACCTTGGTCTATTCCTCTCAAATAGGCTTCTAACTCCTCAAAGGAGTCAAACATATAATCGGGATTGATGCGTCCGAACAACCACAAAGGCATGGCTTCCTTGCCGCCTTCGGCTACTACGAAAGTTGGCTTTCGTTGCTTGAGTGAAACGAATAATTCTTCCCAAGTCCCACACATTGGTGTGTTAGGGTCAATGTAGGCAATAACGAAGTCTGCAATCTCAACCATTCTCAAATCCACTAAGACGATAGGTTTCATCTCTTGCCTCAATTCGTGCCAACGGCCCAATTCTTTCAATTTTTTGAGGTTGTTTTGTTCTTCACCAACTTCGTTATACTTGGTGTTAGTAGTCATCTTGTTTGTGGGGTCCATAACCATGATGTTCATTGATTCAAGAACCGGTGTTATATCTTCTCGCCACCCCTTCCCATCATCAACTGCATAATCAATCGGCCCTGCCAAATAAACTCTTTGGGCTACTAAACGGTTCTTTGCCATACTTTCACTTATGGTAATCACCTATTTAACTGTGTGTTTTATACACTTGACCACCATTTGGGGGTGGAAGTGGTGGGCCATATAGGACCAGCACCCTTATTCATGTAAGTTTTGCCGACTTTGTAGTAATTGCGGTATGACTTCACCACATCGTCCCCAATTTTATATTCGTCCTTCATGCAAATAGGGTGTGGAGTAAGAGTTCCCTCGGGAATGAGGCCCTCAAGTTTGGCACAATCTTCTATGACCTTCAAACATTTGTGTTCTCGGCCGTAGCGTTTGTTGTATTCCCAACAAAGAGCGATTCCGTGATTACATAGCCAAAGGAAATTAGAACGATTGGCGGCGGTCCATACTGTGCATGGGTGGTTCCGATGAGTAGGTTTGTAGGCTACAAACTTCTTAAGTGGAGTATCCAAGACCCCGTGTGCGGCCAATGCGGTGCATAGCATTTGTGCGCTTTCCAAGGGCATTTTGACGGCATGGCGATTGCAGACCATTTGGGCTGCGGTCCAAGGGTTGTCGTCTAAGACAAAGATATTCATTGGTGTCGCACCCCATGAAATAGCACATTACCGAGTATTGGGTAACCTAAGATTTCTTGGGCGTGTGTATTGACGGTCAAACCCTGCCAAACGCCTTCCTCGTTGGCGAATGCCTCATAGAGTTTGGAAGTGTAGGGTGTCGCACCCTTATGCCATTCGGTGTGCTTAGGACAAGGCTCAATGTAGCCGCCCACTTGCTCTTGCATTTGCTCAAGGGTGGGGCGGTCAGTCCAAGGATGGTCAATAATGTTGCCGTCAATCGTAATCGTGAACCAATCTGCCATGATTAAATGACGGGTCTATCAAGTATTTAACCTTACTGCCCCATTAGGTCGTGAATCTCGGCGGCCAAAACGGTGGCTGCGGATTCATCGGCACAATCAACCGTAAAGATGTGATAGTCTGTAAAGACATCCACTTGAGATTGGCCATTATCGTTTGTGGAGCGCACGGCTACAATCTGCTCTATACGAAGATGGCTGGTGCCACCATGAGTGTTCAATGTTAAAGTCCTTGAAGGTCGGCTATACTGCTGCTGCTTCATACTATCCCACCCTTACAATTACCTATTTAACTCTAACGCTGCCAAACGGTGCAATGCTTACAATAGAGTTCGGCGTATGGGTATGGGTCCCTTATCCATTCATGCTCACACTCACTATGTCGTAATTGTTTGGTCAAGTCGCTAATCCGCTTTTGCAGCAAAATTATGCGGTCCTCATAGTCAGTCCTAACTTTGGCAAGTGTGGCTTGAGTTTCCTTCATCTCATCCATAAGTTTCTGAACTTGAGGATGGGTCTTTCGGGCCATAGTCTTGAATAGTGCGGCCACCTACTTAATCTTGCAGGGTGAAGTTTTTGTGGCGTGTATTGTATATGTGTTCCAACATATCTTCCCAAACATCTTCCATCAAATCTTCGGGTTTGTCCCAAGGTTCGGGCCACGGGTAACGGTCCACTAATTCTTGAACCCAATCTTTTTCTTCCGCTGAAATCTTATGGTCTTCCCGAGAAGGCTCTCGGTGAACACAAAGCACATCCACGAATTGGGCTTGTCCTTGGCCATCTTTGGGATGAATTAAACGCATGACCAAATCTTGGTCTTCACATCTCAACATTTCTTCGTCAAAGCCTCCAATGGCTTGGAAGGCATCACGCCGAACAACTACTGAGGATGGATAGGCTGGATGAACCATGAAATAGTAGTAGTAATAAGCGGGGGCGAATAATTCTAAGCCTTCGTATGGTGAGTATTCTAAAATCTTGACCTGTTCCTTACCGGTCATTTGACTTCTCAAGACCAAAGGTTTGCCTAAACGGGACCACCACATCACAACATTGTCCTCCGAAGCCGAAATAGCGTGAGCCATATTTTGAAGATAGTCAGACTCCCATGAATCATCCCCGTCAAGGAATGCTATGAAATCACTTCTTTCTTTGTCTGCCGCATGGTTGCGAGCCGCAGAAATACCTTTTCTATTTTCAGCACAATGATATAATCGGCTATCGTCAAGTAATTCCACAAAGGCCGCCCATTCGCCATCATTTTCTTCAATGGACTTTGCGCTTTCCACAATCGTGAGTCGCCATTTACGGTGGGACTGATTCAGGATAGAGTCAATAGCACGGAGAACATAAATGGACTCCATCATGTGCAAGGGCATGATAATATCAAACCGCACATTCCTCGGGTTGCTATTCGGGTATGTCTTCGGGTCCATTATTGTAAGTCAATAATGTGCTACTACTTGAAGGATTACTCGGTCAAGTCTTCGTGACCCTCTCCGAAAGAGTTTTTGTCCTCCCAATCAATGGTAACTTCATCGGGGATTTCGGAAGGTTTTGGAGTAATTTCTTCAACAGTAACTTGATAGACTTTGTTGCCCCTCTTGACTTTAGCCTTGAGAGTGGTGCGCTTGGTCATCTTTTTCATTTTCTTCTTAGAACCGTCATCAGACAGGAAGGCTGAAAGAATCTTTCTCATCTCTCTCATGGCCTTGTCGTTCTTATCAAAGATGTCGTCCCAATTGAAGGGATTTCCATACGGACGGTATGGATTTCTTTTGTCGTCATCTCGGGGTTCATAGGGAGGCCAGCCACGCATAGTATTCCTTGAGGGGAACTACCTATTTAAGTGTTTTCAACAAACGAGGATGGATTTAACGAAATCATCCATGTTTTCAAGGGCAGAATCGGTGAAACACCAATCGGTTCTCATACGGCCCCATGCTTCTCTTTCCACTTTGTAGCAACCATTCTCCGTAGTGTTTTCCGTCCAATCATTCGCTTTGGCTTCGGCCATCAATTC
>TARA_R110002020_G_scaffold4600_2_pt1 | contig 15854 bp, 15 predicted proteins | sample TARA_R110002020 | Tara Oceans TARA_R110002020 (sample SAMEA4396489) | marine metagenome | biome: Westerlies Biome; feature: [MES] marine water layer (ENVO:01000295) within the mesopelagic zone...; material: water (ENVO:00002006), including particulate matter (ENVO:01000060) such... | reverse complement strand
CTCCTCGGTTATCCCAAGGGTTCTTGCCTGTTCGGGAATCTGTTTATCGACCAGCGGCGTGCGCATAAAGCCCGGGCAGATGACGTTGGCGCGCACCTTGTGCTTCGCACCTTCCTTTGCCACCACCTTGGCCAGGCCAGTCAGACAGTGCTTGGCGGTGAGATACGGTGCCTTAAGCAGGAACGATCCCCTGGCTGCTTCACGACATCCTCGTCGCCTCGCCGATCGTCGTGATTGACGCCATTGGTATCGTGATCGGAGGTATGGCTACTGGAAATCGGCTATGCGGGCGTTGAAAGCGAGCGCAATAGGTGGACTGCGGGGCGGGGCTGGCGGCGATCCGGCGTTAAAAGACCGACGGAATGCGCCGGAACGGGTGGATGCCTTCGAAAAACTCGCCTTCGGCTGCCACTGCGGAGCCTGCGATCATCGCCGACAGAAGGGTGCCAGCAGTCAGACTGGCATGGAGCGTCTTCATGTCGAGGTCCTCTTGGGGTTCCGTGACCGTGGTTGCGACCTGGTCACGGAATTGTCCGGTGTCTTGAATGGACAGCGATCAGTTCGGGCGTACGTCGCCTTCGAAATAGTCGCCGCTGTTGATCGTCGACATTTCCTGGCGACCGACCTTTGCGGAGACACCCGCGGTCGAGCCGGTATAGCCGAAGCTGCGGTCGACGGCGGATGGTGCGAACTGCTGAGCGGAGGCGCCTTCGTAGTAGTCACCTTCGCTGGCCAGCGCCGGCACGGATGCCAAAGCGGCGAGAATGATGGCGGTCATGGTGGTCATCGACTTCATGGTTTCAATCCTTGTCTGATGCGCGTCTTGCGCGACTGTTGGGTTTGGCATCCATGCTTCTGCTGAAAGCATGTGGCCGCTAAAAATTACCACGATAGAGAAAACGGTGGTTTTCATTGCCTGAACCTCCTTTTCGCCCGCAATTCCGGTTGATGTGTGCCGATCAACTGCCATGCGAAAAGGGCGGGGTGGACGGATGATCTTTTAGCCGCCGGCTTTTTCAGCCGGAAGTGAGACGGGAGCATCTCACAGTGAGCGATCGCGTTGGTGATGCTCATCATCTCCTGCGGCCGCGCCCCACGTTTGACAACTGCATCAGGTGGTCATGCGGCGAAGCGGGCATCAGTGCTGGCCGCGGGTCGCTGTCGGTGAGCGTGACGGCGCCTCAGTCCAGTCAGTCGAGGCGTCATCGTCAATGCCGAGGGTCAACCTGCCGGTAAGACACTCCTCTCCGGATCGTCCACTCGGTCCGCTGTCCTTGCTGAGAATGTCATCTCCTGGCGCGCGCCCGGCAGGGGACGCTCGCGGTCCTCATGGAGGACCCGCTCTGCCGCACCAGAAAGATCGTCGTACTGGCCGTTTGCGAGACTCCATAGGAAGGCGGTGAGAGCCGATGCGCCGAGGATCACCGCCAGCGGCACGAGAAACAGGGCGTCATCCACGCGATTTCTCCTTCTCGGGTGCGCCGGCCAGCCGTAGCGCATTCAGGACGACGACCAGGGAGGATGAAGACATCGCGATGGCGGCCAGCAGCGGCGTGAGGAAGCCTGCGACCGCCACCGGCACGGCCATCGCGTTATAGGCGAGCGAGAGAACGAAATTTTGCCGGATCAGGCGGGCACTGCTCAACGCGATGCGATGCGCCAGAGGAATGGCGGCGAGGCTTTCGTGCAGGAAGATGAGATCAGCGGCGGTTCGCCCGACATCGGAGGCGGAAGCCGGTGCGATCGAGACATATGCGCTCGCAAGTGCGGCTGCATCGTTCAACCCGTCGCCGACCATCAGCACCGTGCGACCCTGCTGCTTCAGCTCTTCCAGTCGTCGGACCTTGTCCGAAGGTGTCGCCTCAGCTCTGTAAACAAGGCCCAAACGCCCTGCCAGATCCGCCACGGCGGATGCCCGATCGCCGGACAATAGCTCCACTGCCAGCCCGCGCGCCTTGAGGTCCGCTATCGCCTCTACGGCACCTTCGCGCAGACGGTCGCGGAACCGGAAGCTTGCGAGCGGTTCTCCGTTGCGGCTCAGAATGACGCTCGCGTCCGCGGCGACGACGTGTGACGGCCCCGCCCAGCCGGGCCGACCGAGGCGGAAGACGACGCCTTGGATGCGCGCTTCGAGACCGTAGCCGACCTGCTCGGTCACGGCCTCTGCGCCAATAGTAACCCGTTGCGGACAGGCCGCGACGATGGCGCGGGAATAGGGATGGCTGGAATGCGTAGCCATGCCGGCGGCGACCGACAGAGGGTTGCCTTGATCCTGCCTTTCTGCCTCTGGCCAGGTGAGTTCCGGGACGCCGGTCGTCAGCGTGCCGGTCTTGTCGAACACGACAGTGTCGATTTCGCACAGCCGCTCCAGGGAACTGCCGTCCTTGATCAGGATGCCGTTGCGAAACAATCGTCCGGCAGCTACCACCTGCACCATGGGCACGGCGAGGCCGAGCGCGCAGGGACAGGTAATGATCAAGACGGCAATGGCCGTCGTAAGTGCCTGATGCAGGTCGGAGCCCATCGCCAGCCAGCCGAGGAGTGTCAGGGCGGCTGCTGCATGAACGACGGGCGCGTAAAGCGCCGCAGCTCGGTCCGCGATCCTCCGGTAGAGGCCCCGACCCGATTCCGCGGCTTCCATCATCCGTGTCATTTCGGCCAGGAAGGACTGATTGGAGGGCCTGAGCACTCGCATGGTGAGGGGGGCTGCAAGATTGAGGACGCCCGCCTGCAGCTGATCACCCGTCGAAACGACCACCGGCGCGCTTTCGCCACTGACGAGGGAACAATCTGCCTCGGACGTGCCCCCGATGATCTGCGCATCGACGGGCACGCGCTGCCCACGAGCAATGGCCAGCACCATGCCGGGCATCACCTCTTCAAGGGGGACTACGCGCTGCGTGCCGTCCAGCGCGATCACTGTTGCACACGGCGATGCCAGCCGTGCGATGCCGGCGACGGCGCTTCGCGCGCGTGCCCGCATCATGTGATCCAGCGTGCGGCCGATCAGCAGGAAAAAGAGGAGCGAGACGGCTGCATCGAAATAGGCATGCGGACCGTGTTGCATCGTTTCCCACAGGCTAAGCCCGAAGGTCAGCGTCACGCCGATGGAAATCGGAACGTCCATGTTGGTGCGACCATGTCGGACCGCCGTCCAGGCGGAGCGGTAAAAGACCTGTCCCGAATAGAGGACGGCCGGCAGGGCAATCAGACCGGACAGCAGGTGAAAATATTGCCGCGTCTGCGGATCTGCCCCAAACCAGACGGCAAAGGAGAGCAGCATGATGTTGCTGGAGGCGAATGCCGCCACCGCAAGCGCCCGCAGGAGGGCGCTCAATTCCGCGTCATGCTCCTTGTCGGCCAGTTCGGCGGCGTGAGCCTGAAAACCGATCCTTTCCAGGGTCTCGATCAGCGCCGGCGGATGATCCGCGTCGGTCCACTCTACGGTGACCCGCTTCGTCGACAGATTGACGCGAGCCTGCCGCACGCCGGGCAGGGTTGAAAGCGCCATTTCCACCCGGCGCATGCAGGCGCCGCATTTCATGGAGGGGACCACCAGTTCCGCACGCCGGGAGGATCCGGCTCCGGCCAGTCTGTTGCTGAAGAAGGCAAGCTCGCGCGCGCGCTCCGCACTTGATGGGGCACAATCGGGGGACATTGACATGATGACGTCCTTAAGCCGGCCTCAGCGCGCGGTAGCTGTGCCATGTCCCGTGTCCAAGCACGGGAAAGACGATGATCAGCGGCAGCAGGCCGAGCGCGACGCTCACGGCAAAAAGCGCAGCGACGATGGCTGCCCAGGCCAGCATGACCTTGAGATTGTGCCAGACAAGCACCAGGCTGGTGCCCATTGCTGTTAATGCATCGGAATGTTCCTGCAGCAGCATTGGAAGCGACAAGGCACCGATGGCAAAGGCGAAGGCGGCGAACAGGCCGCCGACGGCGCTGCCGACAATCAGCATCGCCCAGCCTGTCGGCGTGAAGGCGAGCATCGGGACCACCTGGTCGAGCCCCGGGAAGGGCAGAAGACCAAAGAACAATGCATAGAGGATGACGGCGGCCCTGAGCCACACAATCATCAGCAGGCAGAGCAGCGCGCCGGCAAACAACACCTGATAACCGGAGGCCGGACGCACGAAGATCATGTCGAGAAGGCTTACCGGCAGGCCGAGCGACAAGCGCTGGCTCTTCTCGTAAAGGACCATTGCCAGCACCGGGCCGATCACCATGATGCCCGAGAGCGCCGGAAACAGGATGTAATCTGCGCCATAAGCGATCAGCGACCATAGGGCGCCGGCAAGCAGGACCCAGACAAAAAAGCCGTAACACAGGCTGAGGTGAGGACCGCGCATCAGGTCGCGCCAGCCCAAGTCCAACCAGACGAGAGCCTCGCCCGCTGGCAGGTTGCGTGCCCAGGGGTCGTTCGTGGGTTCGGCCGGCATGATTTGCGGAAGGGCGTCGTTCATCGGTCACTCCGCAGGTGGTGGAACTGCATGGATGGTCTGCAAGAGGATGCGGCTGCAGCAAAGGTCTCTCTGTTTGGGCGCTCGCCGATCCGATGGTGCGGAACGCAGTCCGGCTGCGAGGCGAACGAAACATAGAGAAGATGCGCATTGGCACCGATGACGAGCGCAAGCAGTGCTGCGGCCGTGACGATCAGCGTGGTGCGGCCGCGTGCCGCTTCGGTGGGCGCGCTCATGGTCCTTGCGTCCTGAGGTCGGAGATATAGGCTGCCAGCAGCTTGACGTTGCGCGCCCCCAGACGTGCCTCCCAACTGGGCATTTGCCCCTGCCGACCGTACCACACAGTCTCGAAGATCGTCTGGAGATCGCCACCATAGAGCCAGTTGCTGTCGGTGAGGTTCGGCGCGCCGAGCTCGGCATTGCCGCGGGCATCCTCGCCATGGCAGGCGGAACACTGGGCGCCGAAGATCTCTGCACCATCGGAATGGGCAAGGTTCGCGGCGGCAATCCCATCGCGGCCAAGATCGTGAACATAGGCGATCACCGCATCGACTTCGCGGCGGCTGAGAACGCCATCCTTGCCGAAGGCCGGCATCTGTGCGGTTCGGGTTTCCGGATGGGCGGAGTTGACGCCGATGCGGATCGTTTCCTGCATCACTTCGGGGCTGTCTCCCCAGTTCAGTGTGCCGGTTGCGAGATTTGGGAATCCGGCATTGCCCATCGCATTGGTGCCATGGCAGGCCGCGCAATTCTGGCCGAAGAGCAGGCGGCCGGCTTCGCGGATCTCGCGCATCACCGCCTCGTCGGCCGCAAGGGCGGCAAAGTCCTGCCGGTCCAGCACCTCGTGCCAGGGCGCCTTTACAGTGGCGGCGCGGGCGAGTTCGCGTTCGACCACCTGACGTTCGTCATAGCCCAGCAGACCCTTGGTATATGTGGTGCCGAGCGGCAGGGCCGGCATCAGCAGGCAATATATCAGGCTGAAGGCGGTGGTGAGGATCAGAAACACATAGACGATGCTTGGCACCGGCGAGTTGAGTTCCTTGATGCCGTTCCATTCGTGCCCGGTGGTGAGGTAGCCCGTCACCGGATCGCGTTCGCCTAGCGCCATGGCCGATCCTCCCGGTCGAGGATCGCGACGGAAGCATCGTGGAACTCCTTCTGGCGCGACGGCCAGAAGGCATAGGCAAGGACCGCCGCCGACAGGATCAGCAGATAGATCAGCCCGAAGGTCTTGGCGACCCAGACCAGTGTATCGTGGGAAAGATCCATGGGTTACTCCAGGTCCCCGGCAAGAGTGTTGCGACCGGCGGCATCGGTAAGCCGCCCGAGAATCTGCAGATAGGCCACCAGCGCATCCATTTCGGTCAGACGGTCGGGCGCGCCGTCGAAGGTGCGGGTGGTCGTCGCCTCGCCGTAACGCGTGATCAAGTCCGTAACCCGTCCGGTGTCGGGATTGGCCTGTGCATAGGCGTCGCTGGCGGCGTTGCGGATCATCTCCGGCGTGTAGGGAACGCCCACTGCGCGCTGGGCGGCCAGTTGATCGGAGAGGTCGTTGATGCGCAGATCGTTCTCCATCAGCCAGCCGTAGGCCGGCATGATTGAAACGGGCACGACCTCGCGGGGATTGATGAGGTGGCGCACATGCCATTCGTCGGAATACTTGCCGCCGAGGCGGGCAATGTCCGGTCCGGTGCGCTTGGAACCCCACAGCATGGGATGATCGTATTTCGATTCCACGGCCAGGCTGTAGGGGCCGTAGCGCTCCACCTCATCCCGCAGCGTGCGTATCATCTGCGAATGGCAGGCATAACAGCCCTCCCGCATGTAGATATTGCGGCCGGCAAGCTCCAGCGGCGTATAGACCCGCATGTCCGGTGCCGCCTCGACTGTCTGGTCGATGGTGAAGAGCGGCGCGATCTCCACGAAGCCGCCAATGCTGGCGGCGGCGATGATGGCAAGCGTCATGCCGATTGCCCGCCGCTCCAGCCTGTAGTGCAGTGTGAACATGGCTTACTCCGCCGGCTGCGTGGCCGCATGGCCCAGCCCGTCGCGGAGCGGCTCAAGCGAGGCCGTGTCCGTCGCCGGTGCGGCAAAGCGGATCGTGAGATAGAGATTGAGACAACCGGCTAAAGCGCCGAGCAGGAAGAGCAGCCCGCCGACGGCACGCGCGATGTAGTAGGGCTGCATGGCGACGACAGACTCGAGGAAGGTGTAGGCCAGATTGCCGTTTTCGGTGTAGGTGCGCCACATCAGCCCCTGGACGATGCCGGCATTCCAGAGGGCAAAGACGTAGATCGCCGTGCCCGACAGAGCGAGCCAGAAGTGAGCCTCCACGAGGGCCGGCGAATACATGCGCTCGCGCTTCCACAGCCACGGGATCGAGGCATAGAGTGCGCCGAAGGTGATCATCGCCACCCAGCCGAGCGCGCCGGCATGCACATGGCCGACCGTCCAGTCGGTGTAATGGGAGAGCGAATTGACGGAGCGGATCGCCATGAACGAGCCCTCAAAGGTGGTCAGCCCGTAGAAGACGGCCGCAATCATCATGAAGCGCAGCGTCGCGTCGTCCCGCACCTTGTGCCAGGCACCGTTCAGCGTCAGCAGCGCATTGGCTGCCGACCCCCAGGAGGGCACCAGAAGAACCAGCGAGAAGGTCATACCCAGCGTCTGCACCCATTGCGGCAGTGCGGTGTGATGGAGGTGGTGCGAGCCCACCCACATGTACATGAAGGTGATGCCCCAGAAGCTGATGATCGACATCCGATAGGAGAAGATCGGCCGTCCGGCGCGGATCGGCAGATAGTAATACATCATGCCGAGGAAGCCGGAGGTGAGGAAGAAGGCCACGGCATTGTGGCCGTACCACCATTCCGTCAGCGCATCCTGCACGCCCGAAAACAGGGAATGGCTCTTGGCGCTCAGAAATGACACCGGCACGGCGAGATTGTTGACGATGTGCAGCATCGCCACCACGAGGACGAAGGCCATGTAATACCAGTTGGCCACATAGATGTGCGGCTCCGCCCGGCGCGCCAGCGTGCGCATGTAGAGCACGAAATAGACGGTCCAGACGATCACCAGCCACAGGTCGGCATACCATTCCGGTTCGGCATATTCCTTGGACTGGGTGATGCCCAGCATGTAGCCGGTCACAGCCAACACACAGAAAAGATTGTAGCCGAGGAGTACGAACCAGGGGCTCAGCTGGTCCGGCAAGCGCACGCGGCAGGTCCGCTGCATCACATAGAAGGAGGTTGCAATCAGCCCGTTGCCGCCAAAGCCGAAGATGACGCCGGTGGTGTGGACGGGGCGAATGCGGCCGAAGCTCGACCATCCGCTGCCCGTCGTCCAGGTTGGCTCGACCATCAACCAGGCCAGCCAGTCGCCGACGAACATGGCGAAGGCTGCCCAGGCGAAGGTCAGGATGACGCCGACCTTGCTCGGATCGTCATAATAAGTGTCCAATCGCTCGGCCGGCGGTTCTGGGTCGTCAAGATGCGTCATGACGAGGAAGGCCAGGGCAATCGCCAGAACCAGAACCAGGGCGCCATGCATGGCGATCGGATCTCCGTCTCCGGCCGCGGCAAAAAGCAGCCCGACGAGCGCCATCACGATCAGGATGAGCAGCGCGTTCCGTCGTTCGCCTGTCGTCAAGTTGGAGATCACGTTCAGGTCCTTCCGTCTGGCCGTAACGATGGCCATTCATGCCGAAATTTGCCGAGCTGGCCGGGATGACCGCCGGCGTGAACGCGTGGTTCGCGTTCACGGGCAGATCACGGCCCAGCCGGGCGCATTGCACCGGCTGCTGCCGTCGGTTTGATACTTGCTCGTATGATGGTTCCCGACGGACCACGGCCGTCAGGCCTGCATGACTGCCTGCGGCGTTGAACCGCAGGCAGCCTCGTCCTTGTCCCGACACGCGAAACAGCCATGGGGAGGTGGGCTACGGATGTTTCCCGCCGGGTCCGGCATGAACGCAGGAAATGCGAGGGTGGACAGGCAGCTTTCTAGCGGAAGGCTCAGGGTGCCGGAAGTGAGTTCACCGTCAGCTTACTGTAAGTTGCGGTAAGGGCGGCTCAAGCAGATCGTGCGCTCGCGGCTCTTGCCTCGCCCGTCAGCGCTCTGAACCGGTCGAGGTTGCGGATGGCGTCGAACCGTCGGTCCATCCTCACCCAAACGGTAGCCAATTCCCGATGCCGGAAAGCGAGCTCCAGATAGCGTATACCGGCCTCGCTGTCACCAACGGAGCAGGCGAGGGTGGAGTGGGCGAAGTAACTGGCCTTCGGGTTGCCTGTCTTCAACAGGGTGATGGCGCGATCGGGGGATCCCAGCCACGCCTCTAGTTCGGCATTGGCGAAGATGAGCAGCGGATGCGTCATCATCATCTTGCCAAGCGGCTGCAGACAGCGATGGGCAAATTCCGGATTGCCGGAAAAATGGGCGCCGAGAGCCAGATAGAACAGGGACTCCATCGGCGCGTTGCGCAAAGCCACGGCGGATGCCGCCTCGGAGAGCTTGGGAAAATTCCGCGACTGGAACCGGCTCAACGCCTCCGCAATATCCTGTTGCTGGGAAAAGGGCTCGATCCGCCTTGCCTCGTTGAAGAGCCGTTCGGATTCCTCGTGCCGGCCGCGCGCCGCAAGATAAGTGCCGAAAACGCGCGCGGTTCTGGCATAATAGCCGTAGTTCATCGCAGCATTGAAACTGGTTTCAGCGGCCACCCAATCCCGCTCCAGCCATGCCTGGACCACACCCAGCGCCGTCAAGGCTTCTGCGGATTGCGGATCTATTTCGAGCCCTTTTTCCGCAGCAGGACGCGCAAGGGAACGAGCAGTGGCCGCATCGACCATTCCGATGCGGAACATATCGCAATAGCAATCGGCAATTCCGGAATGTCCCCGCCCAAAATCGGGCGCATCTTCGGCAATCTTGGAGAAGATTGCGAGGGATTCGCGCAGGCTTTGCGGCACCTGAAGATCGAGCAACTGGCGCGCCCTGTATAACTGACCATACGCGTGAACGGCGGCAGGCCCGGGCTTCAACAGGCGTGCGCGCATTTTGGATGTATCAAACCTGTTGCGGCTGACGAAAGTGGTGGCAATTCGTTCCGGAAGGTCTGCGAGTTGATCGACGGAGCCCTCGAACCGATCGGAGGTGACCACCATGCCGCGAGGATCGGACACTTCGATCGTGACGCGGATAACGTCCATGTGCTCGCGCACCGTTCCTTGAATGACGGCATCGACCCCCAGCTCGGCAGCCAGATCTCGTATCGACGGTTGCTTGTCCTTGTAGGCAAAGGTCGTGGCGCGCGACAGAATGTTCATTCCGGGTTCGGAACCCAAGGCGAAGATCAGCTCGTCCGTGATGATATCGGCGAATTCCTGGCTGGTCGGGTCGCCAGACACCGGACGGAAGGGCAGTATGGCGATCACGGCGCCGTGCCCACTTCGAAATAAATCCTTGCCTGGTTCCTGCTGCGGGGGCGAAGTGTCCTGCGAACCGGATTTTATCACGAAAGCGGGGACATAGGTTCCCGTGGGTATCATGATGCTGATCGGGTCCGATTGCCCATAGAGGCGGCTGTGCTCCTCCAGCTTCTTGCGCAATCGTCTCGCTTCCACGCGAACGGTCGAATCGATACGTGGATCATACGGCGGCTCACGCTGATAGACGGCATTGCCGATAACCGCCTCTTTCAGATCCGTTGCCCGTCCGTTCAGAGTTTCCTCCACCACGTAACTGAGCAGTTCGATCAGGCGATCGGAACCCGAAAACGCCGGACTTTTACGCAGCAGGTTCATCTGCTCCCGTATGGCCGAAGCTGGAAGGTCTGTCTTCATGAAAATCCCGACAAATCAAAGGTTTAGGTGCTGCGCCCGTGTAGAATTCCAAGTCATTCGACGTGCCGCTTCGGGCGTTTCCCCCAACCGCGCTTCAGTCAAATGAGGTGAGTTGCGGTGAACTCACGGCAAGCTAACTTCCGTTAATGCAATTCAATATTACTTTCGCGCGGACTTCAACATCAGGTGGTGCCGCAGCATATGGGCCGAACACGGCAGAGGCTCCCTCCCGGCTTTAATGCCAGCCGCAACGAACCCTGTTCATCGGCCATGAGTGGGGACGCTCCTCCATTCAGCCGCAACATCTTTGCGCGCGATGGGCTGCTTTATTGGGCCGTGGATTGCGCTTGGTTTCGGGCCATGCTTCAGATTGCAAGCGTGCAGACTCTCCTCCTGGTGACAAACAATCATTCGAACTTCCGCTTCTTCTGAAAGGTTCTTGATAATGGTCAGTAAACTCGGTGCAGCACTCGGCGTCGCAAGCATCGCGGGTCTTGCCGTGCTGTTGTGGTTTTCCACCCGTCCCCCGGAGCTTATCGTGCAGGGAGAAGCCTCCGCGGATCGCGTTGACGTCAGTCCGCGCGTCTCCGGCCGTGTCGCAAAACTGGAGGCCGACGTGGGCGATATGGTGAAGAAGGGTGTCGTGCTTGCCGAGCTTGAAAGCCCGCAGCTGGCCGCGGCCATGCTGTCGACGCAAGCGGCGCTGGCCGTGGCAAGAGCGGATCTGGACCGTGTCAGCAGCACCCGACCCGAGGTCATTGAAGCGCACAAGGCCCAGGTGCGTGCCGCCGATGCCGACGTGGTCCTCTACCTTTCCGACAAGGAGCGCCAGACCAAGCTTGCGGAAACCAATGTGGCTTCACAGGCTCGGCTGGAGCAGTCAAGCCGCAATCTGGAGGCGGCGCTGCGGGCTCGAGAAGCGGCGCAGGCCAATCTGGATCTGGCCATCGCTGGTGCCAGCAAGGAAGAACGGGCTCTGGCGAGGGCCAAGGTCGAGCAGTCAGAAGCGATGTTGAACCAGCAACAGACAGACATGAAGGAGCTGACGCTCATTGCGCCCATCGAAGGACAGGTGACCACGCGGATTGCGGAACTGGGCGAGAACTTCAGCGCCGGTGCGCCTCTCTACTCAATTGTCGATATCACGCACCCGTGGTTTACCTTCAACCTGCGCGAAGATCTGTTGAGGGGACTGAAAGTCGGTGACAGCCTGTCCGTCGTCGTGCCCGCACTCGAAAACGCGACGGTAAGCGCGCGGGTGACCGTGATCAACGCCCAGGGCCAGTATGCGACCTGGCGGGCCACGCGCGCCACCGGTGATTTCGATCTGCGAACCTTCGAGGTGCGCGCCCAGCCGGTGGACCCGGTGGACGGGTTGCGGCCGGGTATGAGCGCCATCCTCTCCTGGCCCCGACCGGAGCGATGACATGCGCGGAAAAGCCAGTCTGCGGCCGGGACTCCTGCTCGTCTTCGTGCGGGAGCTCGGGCAATTTCGCAAATATCCGGTCCTGCTCGCTCTGACGGTTGTTCTACCGCTCTTCCTCATGGGAATCTTGTCTGCCGTGTTCAGCCAAGGCCTTGCGACGCGACTCCCGATCGCGGTTCTCGATCTGGATGGCGGGGATCTCTCCCGCACGATAATCCGCACCATCGATGCTACACCGGATACGGCGGTTGCCCTGCCTGTCGGCGACCTTGCCGAGGGCCGCCACCTCATTCTGTCCGGTCGGGTGCATGGTCTGCTGATGATTCCCGCCAATCTCGAGCGTGACGTTTTTGCCGGCAGACGCCCCGAAGTGGTGTTCTTCTACAATACGCAAACCATGACACCTGGCCTTCTGTCCTTGCGCGGCGTCAGTGCCGCTGTCGCCAGCCTGGCAGGCGGCATCCGGCTGTCTCTGCGAACAGCGCGTGGCGAACCCGTCGATATCGCGCGAGCCTCGCTGTCTCCCATCCCCGTCCAGATCAATCCCCTCTTCAACCCGACGCTGAACTACAGCCATTTCCTGCTGGCGGCGCTTATGCCAACGGTGCTGCAGATCATTGTCGCCACATCGACGGCCTATGCGGTGGGGCGCGATGTGGAAACCCGCCATCGCCTGCGCGTGCTGCGTCGACTGGGCGGCGGGCTGTGGCCGGCGATGTTCGGTAAGCTGTTGCCCTATACGCTGGTATTTCTGTTTGTCTTGGGCCTTGCCGATCTCGTTCTCTTTCTGTGGTTCAAGATGCCGCTGCGAGGCGACCGGATGCTGCTATTGATGGCGGGTACGCTTTTCATTCTGGCAAACCAGCTTTTCGGCGCGCTTCTGGCCGTCGTGCTTCGCTCGACGGCCACCGCGATCAGCGTCGCCTCATTGGTCACGGCGTCGGCCTTCGGGTTCATGGGCGTCGGATTTCCGAGATTCGGCATGACGCCCTTTGCCTACTACTGGGGCGGGGCATTGCCTGGCACCTGGTATATGACGGCGCGAATAGACCAGACATTGCGCGGCACGCCGGCGGATCTCTCGCTGCAGCCGCTGGCCGTACTCCTGTTTATGGTCGTTGTGCTTGCGGCATTGACGGCCTTCTGCCTGCAACGCCAGGGCCACAAGCGGCAAAAAGCGGATCTTGCTCTGGAGGCGTTGTCGTGAGTCCTGTGCTCTTCATTTCGCGGATGGAACTTCGTCGGATCCTGACGCTGCGCCCGGTTTTCTCGGTGATGATCCTGGCCGTCGTGATCTATGCCGGCTTCTTTCCGCAGCCTTATCTCGCCGAAGCCCTTCGGGACGTGCCGATCGCGCTTGTCGATCTCGACGGCAGCGACAGCAGCCGCATGTTTGCACGCAGGCTCGACGCCTCCGCCGATGTGGCGATTGTTGCGGCGTTGCCTGATGTGGCGACAGCGCAGCGCGAGGTCTTCGTGCGAAGTCTCCATGGCATTCTGGTCATTCCGAAATTCTTCGAGCGCGACCTTCTGCATGGCCGAGGCGCCCCGCTAGCCCTCTATGCAGATGCCAGCTACTTTCTGATCTATAGCCGTATTTCGGGGGCTGTGACGGCGCTTGCCCGGACGATGGGGGCAGAGATCGAGGCGAAGCGCCTGGTCGCCGCCCATGTCGACCCGGATCTTGCAGCGGCCGCGACTGACCCGGTGCCACTGACAGCGATTCCGCTCTTCAATCCGCAGGGCGGTTATGCGACCTATATTCTGCCGGCAGCTTTCGTGCTCTTGCTGCAGCAAACTCTTCTGATGGGCGTGGGCCTGCTCGGAACCTACCCGAACGAATGGGAGCAAGGCGCCCGTGACCGCAGGATCGGCGCTTTCGACCGCGTCATTGGTCGCCTGTTGGCCTATCTCGTGGTCCAGGCTTTCACCGTCTCCTTCTATCTGATTGTTCTGCCTTATCTCTACGGGATCCCACGTATCGGCTCCATCGGGCCGCTGGCAGCAGTTGCCTTTCCCTTCATTCTGGCTGTGGCTGGCCTTGGAATGCTGATGGCCCGGTTGTTGCGCAATCCGGCGCTCGTGCAGCTCATTGCCGCAGGCCTGGGCATGCCGTTTATCTTCATGGCAGGCTTTGCCTGGCCCGCCGAAGCGATGCCGGAGATGCTGAAAACAATAGCCATCGCCATACCCAGCACCAGCGCCATCAATGCTCTGGTCAATCTTGGGCAAATGGGGGCAAGCCTGCAGGATGTGGGATCGCATGTGCTGACGCTTTCGAGCCTCGCTGTGATCTATTGCGGGCTGGCGGTGCTTCTCGAAGCAAAGGCAGGCGCGGAACCACGGCCTGAGATGATTTGACTTGGTCCTATCGCCATCTGGGACATTGCGGCGACGGACACGGTCATCTGCGACACGTCACCTGCGCGTCGCCCGGTGGCAGAGGCGCTGGGTGTGGATTTCTGCTCGCCCTTGACGTTTCAATCCGATCAAGCCGATCCGGCGGCAGTCATGCAATCTCGGGCCGCTTGATCAAGATAGCACCGCATCATCGCTTGCCGCCATCTTTCATCGTTCTCTCAAAGGGAGGTGTGTCCCTGATTGATGAGGAGATCGTGGTCGCCGAAAGCCCGCTCGCTTGAAGCCTGCCGTGTTCACGCCGCGCTAAAGGCCAGAGATCAATCGCACCATCAGCGCGGGATCGCCGAAGCCGCCTGACTTCGAGAGAAGCGTAAGGCCGTGCCATCTCCCGCCGTGGATACGGGACACAGGCACGCCGGGCGCCGCGTCTCCGATACACTCAAGAGAGTCGGCACCGGTCACCTCGAGAACAACGGAAAGGGTGTCGCCGCCGGTGACCAGCAGGGATGTCGAAGCCGCATCCTCGAACACGATCGCCGGCACCTCACGCCTCAAGACATCCGAGGTTTCTTCGGCGTTGGCGGCCGTAAGGCCCGGCGAAAGCAGCCAGGCTTTCCGGTCTGGTTCACCGCGGTACGCGAGTGCCGAGATCGGACGCAGCATGTCGGCTGCCAGCGCTGCCGAGACCTGTTCACGCGTCGAGGGATGGCTCGTGCCGACGATCATTCCGCGGAGGGGGGGAAGGGGAGGCATTGCCCCGCGCGCGGGCGCAAGGGCAGCCGCAAGGCCCCCGGTGCCGACCCAGAGCATCTTTCCCTTGGCTGAGGATGCAGCGGCAAGGGCGCGCTGTTGCAGAAGGTTTTGGCTGTCGGCTTCAACGAATGTCATCGTCACCGTTGCGGCGACAGAAGACTGTGCAACCGATCCGAAGGCATGTCGGAAATCGGCCCCGACCGGCTGCGGCGGGCCGGACCTTCCGGTCACGAACTGCTGCGTTCCAACGGTGATCCGCCCCATGTCGGGATAGGCTGGTGCGAAGATGCAATGGGAGAAATTGCCAGCCTCCAACGCCGCCTTCGTTTCGGCAAACGGATGACCGCGCAGGACGCTGTCGATCTTCTTGAACCAGAGGATCGCCGGATCCTCGCACGCCAGGTCCGCCATCGCCTTGAAGACACGCGCGACGGCATCGGACACAGGCATGTCGCGCGTTTCGGTGCTCACCGCCAGGCGGTTCCCCGCCGGAAGGGGGCGGTCGGGCAGCGCGATATGCACCGGCGTGTCGGGCGCGGCAAACGCGCAGCCGCTGTCGAGTGCACCGGTCAGGTCGTCTGCCAACAGCCGCAATCCGGTCATGGGCGCACCCGTTTATCCAAGGGCGATGATGGAACGATTTCAAGCGGGATGCCCCTCCCGCGGATGGCTGCCCCATGCTCCTCCGGCAATCTGTCGTCGGTTACGATCAGATGCACATCCGCCAGCCGCCCGAATGTGCAGAAGGCGGTGCTGAAGAACTTGCCGCTGTCGGCAAGGAGGATAATGCGTTCGGCCGCGTGGAGGATCGTGCTCTTGATGTCCGCAAGCTCCGTAGACGTATCCGACAAGGTCTCCTGCGTCAGGGCGTGGGTGCCGACGAAGGCCAGGTCGGCCCGAAGGCGACCCATCATCTGCACGGCGGTTGATCCCATCAAGGTTGCGGAACCCGGACGCACCTGTCCGCCCGTGACTGTCGTGTGAATGATGCCGCTGCCGGCGAGGATC
>TARA_R110002020_G_scaffold116694_4_pt1 | contig 15868 bp, 14 predicted proteins | sample TARA_R110002020 | Tara Oceans TARA_R110002020 (sample SAMEA4396489) | marine metagenome | biome: Westerlies Biome; feature: [MES] marine water layer (ENVO:01000295) within the mesopelagic zone...; material: water (ENVO:00002006), including particulate matter (ENVO:01000060) such... | reverse complement strand
GCCGGCCCGGCGCCGTCCGGTCCGCCCTGCAGCGTCGCATACCAGTCCCTCGGCGTTGCACCGAGAGCGGGAGCGAACAGCGGCGCCCGCTTTGGCCGGGCCATCGCCGCGGCCCATAGCGCCTTGAAGTCTGCGACCGATCGGGCGGGCGTCTTCACGTGACGGACTTCCGCCTCGGCGTTTCGGCCCAGGCGCCGCACCTCGTCGGGATGGTCCAGCATCCAGCCGATCAGCTCGACCGCATGATCCTCCGACCGGGCGACGAGGCCGGTCTCTCCGTCGCGCACGATCGCCGTCTCGCACGGGTTGTCGAACACCAGCGGCGCGCAGCCCAGCGACATGGCCTCGACCAGTGCGTTCTCCGCGGTGCCGAAATGAAACGGCTGCAGCAGATAGAGGAACACGGAAGTGTTCAAAAGCGCGGCCTGCGGATCCGTGCTGTGGCCGCGCAGGCGAAACCGGTCGGGATGCCGCATCGCGGCGATCGCCTGATGCACCGGGCTGTCGGCGCTGACTTCGCCCCAGACGTCGATGCCCGCCTCGTCCCGGTCGAGCCGGTCGATGACGGCCATCATTGCCGGGCTCATCTTGGTGAACGCGACGGTGCCGAGGTAGCCGATGCCGGATTTGGCGCGGTCCGCAGGCTCGGCCCCGTCGGGCTGCGCGTGGCAAAAGCCGCTGTTGATGACGGCCGTCCGGCGCCAGGCGTCGTCCGGCAGATCCGAGAGGTTGGGGGCGAGCCGGGAGCAGGCCGACGTGAACACGAACCGGTCCGCCGCCTCGACCAGGCCGCGCGGAATGAACGGCGCGGCGATGCCCGAGACGTGGCACCAGAACACCGGTCGCATTGCCGGCAGGGGCGGCCCGGCCAGCACCGCGCAGATGAGCGGATGGTTCCACCATTCGAACTGCACGATGTCGGCATCGCCGGCCAGTTCATGAAGCGCTTGTGTGCCCGGAGCGATGGTCACACTCGCCCCGCAGCGGCGGATCGCCTCGACATGTCGCGGGTCGCGCGGCTCTTCGAGCAGTACGTAATGGTGATCCGCGGCCTCTCGGTCCGCTGCGTTCAGCGCCGCATGCGCCGCGCCCACGCCTCCGCCCAGATGGGGCGTGATGTGGACGATCTTCATTCAGCGGCGACAGCCGGGATGCGCTTGGCGCCCGGAGCGCTCACGTTCGGATCGAGCTTCACCATCTCGCGGAACCGTTCGAGCAGCATCGGACGATAGGGATCGATATTGTCGGGCAGGCAATGGCTCAGCTGGCCGCAACTGCCGCAGGTTCCGTTCTCGCAGCGGCGGCCTTCCAGATGCTGCAGCCTCAGCGCGTTCATCTTGTCGGAATTCCACACCTCCTTGATCGACTGCGTCTTGACGTCGCCGATGATGAGGTCGCGCGACCAGTCGAGGAAGCAGGAGCTGACCAGTCCGTCCGGGTTCACCGACATGGAGTAGAAGATGTAGGGGCAGGTCTCGGTGTTGCTGACTTCCTGCTGATAGATGCCTTTTTCGATCTTGACGCCGGTGTGTTCCTCAATGTCGAACTCCGGCCAGCAAGGTGCGAAGTTCTCGACGAAGATCCGGTCGCAATGGTCGCCGAACGTGTCGAAGAACAATTCCCGCTCGCCCGGTTGCAGCAGCTCGCCGGGAATCTTGATCGAGATCTCCATATCGCCCTTGTTGGCGTAGACCCATTTGACGTTCTCGACAAAGGCGGGGAAATCGAAGTTGAACTTGGTGAAGCGCTGGTAGGTGTCCTTGTTCATGCCGTCGACGGAGATGTTGATCTTGTCGAGGCCGGCTTCGATGACGGGTCCCATCCGCTCGGGCGTGAGGAAGGTGCCGTTGGTGGTCGTGTCGATGTAATCCACATGGCCGCTCTGCTTGGCATAGGCGATCATGTCGGCCAGGCGCTTGTTCAGGAACGGCTCGCCGTCCTTGTACAACCGCAAAACCTTGATCGGTTTGCTGAAGGCTGCCAGGTCGTCGATGATCTTGGTGAACAGCTCGAATTTCATCGCGCCCTGGAACCTGCCGGTGTCGGCGATCATCTGCCGGTGCCCGGTGGGGCAGAAGGTGCATTTGAAATTGCAGGCGCTGGACGGATCGACGAAGACGACAAAGGGTGTCTCGAGCGGAATGACGGTTTCGAGCGCGGTCCTGTCCTCAAGATTGATCCGAGGTTTCAGTTGAGCTTTCATTGCCGGCCTTCCTTTGCGACACAGTGGCGATAAAATTCGGAACGCCCACCACCGCTGCGGGATCGCGCGGATGGGGCTGATGGACGCCGAACTCGAGCAAGTCGCGCCGCCCGTAGCGATCGGCCACGGATTGTGCGAACTGGCGTATACTCACGGGCCGACCTGAGCAGATGTTGATTGCGCCAACCTGACCAGTGTCGATCACATCGGCAATCGCCGCGCCGGCGATAGAGACGTCGAGGTAGTCGCGAATCTGCGTCCCTGCACCAAGTTGCGCCGTCTCCCCGGCTTCCAGGCGCCGGGTGAGATAGGGATAGAGGCGCTTGTCATTTTCGCCCTCGCCATAAAGATAGAACAGGCGGCACCAGGAAAACCGGACATCGGTGGTTTCGAAGAAACTGCCGAGAATCTCGAACAGAGCCAGCTTCGAGGCGCCGTAGACCGTGGCGGGCGCGGTCGGCGCATCGACATCGAGCCTGTCGGACGGCAGCGCGTATTCCATGCAGGTCCCCACGCCGATGAAATGCCCGACACCGGCGCGGGTCGCACCCTGCGCCATCCTGAAGCTTCCCGAGACGCAAGCCGCGTTCTGTTCCGAGTCGAGATAATCGGCCGGGTTCACGTACCAGGCCGCATGCACGACCCCATCCACCCCGCTGCAGGTCTCGCTCCACCAGTCCGACGATTGGGCAAACAGATCTTGGCATTCCACGATTGCCGCGTCCGGGAACCGGGCCGCCAGCCGCCTGGCTGCCTCCGGCCGGGCCACGAGCCGCAGGCTATGACCGTTTGCGGCAAGCTGTTTGACAATTTGGGCGCCGACAAAACCGCTCGCACCGGTGACAAGCACGACGCTCAAGGCAAGGCCCGGAAAAGCTTTGGGGTGTTAATTGCGGCCACTAGACTGGTCCTGTCCGGGGAATCTGATTCTCTCATGCAGTGTCGCACAAGCGAAGCGGTCCAAACATGATGAAAACTTCCCCCTTAGCCGTCAGGCAGGACGCGGGGTTTGCCGATGTGGAGAGCGTCTATCCGTGCCGCTCATTTGAGCGGGTTCCCGACCGTTCGCAAGCAAGCCTGCTTCTGAGGCAACTGGCAGCTCAGCCCTGCCTTGCTTCGCCCGTCGCACCTGCCGGGCCGCTGGCAATCTATGGCGCCGGCACCTTCGGCAGGATGGCGCTTGATTTTCTCCGCGACGTCGGCATGGCTCCTGCGCTGGTGGTCGACGCCCGCGCGGAGCACCTGCGCGCAAGCGACGGCTGGGCGGGCATCGATCTGCGGTCGCCGGACGAGGTCCCCGGGAACCTCAAGGCCGAGTCGCTGCTTGCCGTCAGCATCGTCACCAGTCCCGTCACGCCGATCCTGCACGCGCTTCAACGACAGGGCTGGCGTCACGTCGTGCCGTTCTACGATTTGGCTGAAAGCTGCCGCCTGGCCCATCCGTTGTCCAACGGCTGGTTCGCCGACCCGCTGCAGCCGGCCGATCTGACCGGCATCGAGGACTGTCTCGACGCCTGGGACGACAATCTTTCCCGCGCGCACCATCTCACCTTTCTTGCCTGGCGGCTCGCCAGGCAGGAGTGGCGGTTCGACGGTGTGTCGGTCGACAATGCAAACCGCTTCTTCATTCCGGAGGTTCTGGCGGCGCTCCAGGAAGACGATCTGTTGCTTGACGGCGGCGCCCATCATGGCAGCGTGTCCGCGGCTTTTCTCGCCGCAACCGGATCGGGCAGCCGCATCGTCGCCTTCGAGCCGGACGGGGCAAGCGCCGACCGGTACCGCGCCTGGCGCGCAAGCCTTCCGGCAGAGGTCCGCTCCCGCATCGAGCTCCGCACGGTCGCGCTGGACGCGAACCCGCGCCGGCGCCGGTTTCACGGCGGGCTTGGCTTCATGTCCCAGTTTGCGGACACCGGCCCGACCGAGATGCTGACCGAGACCATCGATGCGGCCGGTCTTTCGCCCGGCTTCATCAAGCTGCATCTGGAAGGCGGAGAGCTCGATGCGCTCAGGGGCGGACTTGCGACCATTTCGAAAAGCCGGCCGGTGATCGCCGCAACGGTCTATCACAATGCCGACGGCCTGTGGCGCACCGCCTGCTGGGTGCGGGAAAACCTGAAAGACTACCGCCTTCTGATGCGGACCCACAGCTGGTGCGGGACGGGCGCCGTCATCTACGCACTTCCCCGGGAACGGATGCTGAGCCGGTCAACGGGCCTTCAGGATCGCAAGTGAGAATTGACATGGAAAGCAACACCCAGGCGCCCGGCGAAAAGCGCGTGAAGGCACTTGATCAGGGCCTGGTGCAAGCCAGGCGCGCCGCGGTCATGTCGACGCTTGCGCGAAAGGCGTTCAAGCAAAGGGTCAAGGCGCTCGAGATAGGCGTCTGGTATGGCGCGGGCTCCACCAGCATCTGGCTCGAAACCTTCATGCCCGGTTCCGATGTGGTCCTGCTGGATGCCTGGCGGCCCTATGCATCCGCGGCGGATGTCTCGCGCGATCAGTTCGGATCGGCCAATTGGGACTATGCCAAGATGGACAGCCTTTCGTCGGAGGCCTTCCTATCCGCATTTCTCAATGTCAGGAAGTTCGAGAACGAGCTTGGCGACAAGAATGTCTCGCTGATACGCGGGAAATCTTCGGCCCTCCTGCCGATGTTCAAGGATGGCAGCTTCGATTTCATCTATATCGATGCCGATCACAAATATGAATCGGTAAAATCAGACATCGTCAACGCAAAGAGGCTCGTCAACAAGGAGTTCGGGATCATCTGCGGCGATGATCTGGAGAGGCTTCCGACCGAAGAGCTTGTGACCCTGGCGAAACAGTACAAGGATAGGGACTATATCAAGGGTGATTATGGCTATCACCCCGGTGTATGCCTCGCCATATCCGAGGAATTCGAATCCGTGAACATGAGTGACGGCTTCTGGTGGGTCGTCTGCAGAAACCAGGAGTTTCGGGTCGATGAATTGACGCTCGGGCATCTTGAGGACGAAGGATCGTGATGTCATCCGCCCATGGATGCCCGGCCGACGAGCCGGGTCCTCCAGTTTCAGCCGGGCTTGATGCCGTCATGCTGTCGGGGCCGGCAGGCGCGATGGCCTCCCGGTTGTCGTCCGAAACCAATTTTTGCGGGTTCGCATGCCGAACCCTGTCCAACACAAGGATTTACCAGTGAGCCAGGAAGCCGAATTCGCCGCCTATGTGCAGGGCAACATCGAGGCCGCAGCCAATGACCCGGGCTTCGTCGGTCTTTCCCAGGTCTGGGTGCGCGAAAGCATCCGCTACAAGTACGCCTACAATTTCAGCTGGCTCGGCCGTCCGATCATCCAGGTTCCCCAGGACACCTATGCCTATCAGGAGCTGATCTGGAATTACCGGCCCGACCTGATCATCGAGACCGGCATCGCTCATGGCGGATCTCTGGTGATGAGCGCCTCGATGCTCGCCATGCTCGATTATTGCGATGCGGCCACCGCCGGCATCGTGCTCGATCCGCAGGAGAGCCGCCGCAAGGTGGTCGGCATCGACATCGATATCCGCCCTCACAACCGAGCCGGCGTGCTGGCCCATCCGCTGCATCACAAGATCGAGATGATCGAGGGGTCGGCGATCGACAAGGCGATCGTCGACCGGGTCCACGCCATCGCCAGCGGTTACGAGCGCGTGATGGTGTTCCTCGATTCCAACCACACCCACGATCACGTGCTGGCCGAACTCCATGCCTACGCGCCGCTGGTCTCGCACGGCTCCTATTGCGTGGTCTGGGACAGCGGCGTCGAGGACCTGCCGGCCGACATGTGCGCCGACCGGCCGTGGGGCAAGGGGGACAATCCGAAGACCGCTGTCCATGCCTATCTGGCGGACCAGGACAGCGCCAACCGGTCCGGCGTCGACGGCAAGCCGCTGACGTTCGAGATCGACCATCTGATCGAGGACAAGCTGATGATCACGGCCGCCTCGGACGGGTTCCTCAGGCGCGTCTGAGGCCGTGGACCGGCCGGCGCGGATCCTGTCGCGCCCGGCCGCCGGCGCTGTCGCAGGCGGGGCTGGATTTCGCAGCTGATTCCTGATCGAGTGCGCCCGATCGAAAAGCCTTCGCGGAGACACTCATGAAAATCACCGATGTCCGGACCTTCGTCGTGGGCAACCCGCCGCCGCAGATCGGCGGCCGCTACTTCCTGTTCGTCAAGCTTGTGACCGATGGCGGTGTCGTGGGCTATGGCGAGGCCTATGACGCGGCCTTCGACCCGCATCTGACGGCGAAGCTCATCGAGGACGTGGCGGCGCGTTATCTGGTGGGCCGCGACCCGCACGACATCGAGAACTTCTTCCGGCTCTGCTATTCCTCGGGCTTCTCGCAGCGCCCGGACATGACCATGATGGCCTGCTGCTCGGCGCTGGAGATGGCCTGCTGGGACATCATCGGCAAGGAAGCCGGACAGCCCATCCACAAGCTCCTGGGCGGACGGGTGCACGAGGGCTTGCGCTCCTACACCTATCTCTACCCCGCCACCGGCAGCGTCGATCCGATCGCCACCGACAGCCCGGTCAATGTCTACAACGATCCCGATCTCGCCGCCGCCGCCGCGCTCGAAGCGGTGCGGCAGGGCTTCACCGCCGTCAAGTTCGACCCGGCCGGGCCCTACCGGGTGCAGGGCGGGCACCAGCCGCTGCTGACCGACATCGATCTCTCGGCCCGCATGGTCCGCGCCGTGCGCGAGGCGGTCGGCACCCGCGCCGACATCCTGTTCGGCACCCACGGCCAGTTCACCGCCGCAGGCGCGATCCGCATGGCCCGCGCCATCGAGGCGGCCGATCCGCTGTGGTTCGAGGAGCCGGTGCCGCCCGACCAGATCGGCGCCATGGCCGAAGTCGCGCGCGCTACCTCGATCCCCGTCGCCACCGGCGAACGGCTGGTGACCAAGCACGAATTCGCCCGCGTGATCGAAGCCCGTGCAGCCGCCATCCTGCAGCCCAATCTCGGTCGCTCCGGCGGGCTTCTCGAAACCAAGAAGATCGCCGGCATGGCCGAGGCCTTCGGCATCCAGATCGCGCCGCACTGCTATTGCGGCCCGCTGGTCGCCGCCGCCAACATCCAGTTGGCCGCCACGCTGCCCAACTTCCTGGTGCTCGAATCGATCAAGACCTGGGACGGCTTCCACGCCGAGGTGCTCAAGAAGAAGATCGAATGGGATGACGGCTATGTCATCCCCTCGAGCGAGCCGGGCCTGGGTGTCGAGCTCGACGAGGCGGTATGCGAAGCCAATCCCTGGAGCGGCGAAAAGCTGCACCTGGAAATGACCCGCGAGCCGATCCGCTTCTGATCAGGCGGGGACGATCTTCTTGTCCCAGTCCGGGTCGTCGAAGCTCTGGATCTCGACGCGGTAGCCGTCGGGCGAAAGAAACAAGGACGAATAGACGCCGAAGCGGGCGCTGTGCTTGGGCCCGCTCACATATTCCACGCCCTTGGCCTCGAGAAAGGCGCGCCAGCCGTCCACATCGGGCGAGACGATGGTGAGCGTCACCCCGTCGGTGCCGCGCGGCCGGTCGGGCAGGTCGCAGATGCCGATGTAGCTCAGGGGCGTGAGCCGGTAGATATGGCAGGCGCCCTGGTCGACGACGAAGTCGAGCTCCATCACCTCGCGCAGGAAGCGCGAGCCGCGCTCGAGATCGTCGGTGTAGGTGAACACGATGGACTGGCTGATCGGCGGTCTGGTCATGCGGGGGCTCCTGTCATTTGCCCAAGACTGCCCGCCCGGGCACGGCTCTGGCAAGCCGGGAGCGAGGACTACGCCCGGCTTTGCACAGCTGCGCGCTTGCGCCGCCTTGACCTCGGCACGGCAGTTCGGGCAAACGGACGCGCAAGAGCAAGGGCCGCCGGCCCCAATCGCAAGGAACCCATGATGACCCGTCCCGTGCTGATCGCCCCGTCCATCCTGTCGGCTGATTTCTCGCGCCTGGGCGATGACATCGAGGGCGTGGTGCGCGCCGGCGCCGACTGGATCCATCTCGACGTGATGGACGGCCATTTCGTCCCCAACATCACCTTCGGTCCCGGCATCGTCAAGGCGGTGCGGCCGCGCACCACTGCGGTGTTCGACTGCCATCTGATGATCGAGCCCTGCGATCCCTATCTTGAGGCCTTCGCCGAGGCCGGCTGCGACATCATCACGGTGCACGCCGAGGCTACCACCCATCTCGACCGCTCGCTGCAGGCGATAAGGGCGCTGGGCAAGAAGGCCGGCGTCTCGCTCAATCCGTCGACCCATGAAAGCGTCATCGAATACGTGCTCGACCGGCTCGACCTGATCCTGTTGATGACGGTCAACCCCGGCTTCGGCGGCCAGGCCTTCATTCCGGCGGTGGTCGACAAGGTGGCGCGGGTCAAGCGCATGATCGGCGACCGGCCGATCCACATCGAGATCGACGGCGGCGTCACGCCGGCAACCGCACCGCTGGTGACAGCCGCCGGCGCCGACGTGCTGGTCGCGGGCTCGGCCGTGTTCAAGGGCGCGGGCGAAGAGGACTGGGCCAGGAATATTGAGGCGATCCGGCAGGCGGCCCAGTCGGCCGCCTGAGAAGGTCATAAAATAGCCCCCGGCGCTAACCGGGGGCGAGAGTGCTGACAACCCCGTAACTTCGACCCGTTTTCGTTTTGTGGTGGCTGTCCCTCGACACCCGTCATGCCGGACTTGATCCGGCATCCAGCGCGATCAAGTCCTTGATCGCGAAAGACTCTTTCACGGCGCAGACGCGCCGTAGCTGGATTCCGGCGCGGGGGCCGGAATGACGGAGGACATGGCTTCGCCCATCCCGGGCATGACTTTGTCAACAAACTGGCCCCCGGCGCGAACCGGGGGCCAAGGTTCCGGCGCTTGCGCCGGTCTTAGTCGTCGAGATCTTCGGGCAGCGCCAGGTTGAGGCCGATGGCGATCACCGCCGCGGGCAAGAGCCCGCTGGTGAGCAGGATCTGCGCGGTCTTTCCCAGATGCTGCAAGGCTTCGGGCACAAGCTGCAGGCCGAGACTGATCGACAGCGCCGTGGCGAAGATCACCATGTTGCGGCGGTTCCAGTTGACCTCCGAGAGCATGTTGACGCCAGCGGCGCAGACCATGCCGAACATGACGATGACGCCGCCGCCGAGCACGTTGATCGGCACGGTGTTGATGAGCGCCCCGATCTTCGGCACGAAGCCGCAGACGATCAGGAACAGCGCGCCGATGGTCACCACGTGGCGGCTCATCACGCCGGTCATGGCGATCAGCCCGACATTCTGCGAAAACGAGGTGTTGGGCAGGCCACCGAACACGCCCGCAACCGCCGTGCCCAGCCCGTCGGCGAAGGTCGCGCCCTCGATCTCCTTGTCGGTCGCTTCGCGTCCGGCGCCGCCCTTGGTGATGCCGGATGTGTCGCCGACGGTCTCGATCGCAGAGACGATGGCCATGAAGCACATGCCGATGATGATGGCGATGTTGAACTCGAAACCCCATTTGAACGGGATCGGCAGCGAGAAATAGCCGGCGCGGGTGAAGCTTGTGAAATTCACCTGGCCCATCATCAGCGCCACGGCATAGCCGGCGAGGATGCCGATCAGCACGGCAGCCACGGCAGCGAAGCCGCGGGTGAAGAACTTGACCGCCAGCGTGACGACGATCACCACCAGCGCCGGCGCCCACATGGCGAGGCTGCCGAACTCCGGCTTGCCCATCAGCGGCACGCCGCCCGCGGCATACTGCACGCCGACCTTGACCAGCGCCAGGCCGATCATCAGCACGATCAGCCCGGTGACCAGCGGCGGCAGCGCGTAGCGGATGCGCCCGACGATGAATCCGAGGCAGAAGTGGAACAGCCCGCCGATCATCACCCCGGTCATCAGGCCGGCAAGGCCGGCGGCCCCGAGCCCCGCCACCGCAGGGATCATGATCGGCACGAAGGCGAAGCTGGTGCCCTGGACGATCGGCAGCCGCGCCCCGACCGGGCCCATGCCGATGGTCTGGAACAGCGTGGCCACGCCCGCGAACAGCAGCGACATCTGGATCATGTAGGTCATGTCCGGAAAGCCGAGCGCGCCCTGGTCCGAGCCGAAGCCGATGCCGGCCGCACCCGCGACGATGATCGCCGGCGTGACGTTGGAGACAAACATCGCCAGCACGTGCTGGATGCCCAGCGGCACCGCCTTGGCGAGAGGCGGCGTGTAGTTCGGGTCGCGCAATTGCTCCGCGGTTCCCAAGGATATGTCGGCCATGGTCTTCTTCCCTCAGGGGCGCTTGTCACGCCGGCCCGCCGCCCCCCATTGCGGCGAACCGGCCTATGCCGGTCAGCGTGCAGGCAATGGCGCCCCGGTCCCCCCGCGGCTTGCCGATTGCTGCCTCAGCCTCCTGTCGGCCAAGCAAGTCCCGTGCCATGGCCTTCCGTGTCTGCGCCTCAGGCGAGACGGCCGGAAAGCTTGAGCCGGCTGATGCCGCCGTCGGGAAAGATGTTGAGCCGTACATGGGTGACCGGGCCGATATCGCTCAAATGGGCGGACAGGTCGTGGACATGGTCGGCCTTCAGCTTCTGCTGCGCGATCAGGTCCGGCCAGAACATTGAGGCGGTGATGAGCGCGTCATCCGCATCGGTTCCGAATTCGCTCATGTCGGCGGCCTGGATCGAGCAGCTGTCGGGAAAATTGCCCTTGTAGTAGGCAGTGTCGACGATCGCCTTCGAAAGGATGCCGCGCGCGCCGAGCGCGATGACGATCCATTCATTGCCCGGAACCCGCCGGCGGCTGGTCTCCCAGCCGTCGCCCATGTTGAGCCCGCGGCCGGGCGCGAGCAGCCGGTGATAGGCGCCGTAATGGGCGTCGGAAAAGCCGATGATGCGCCCGCCGTTGAGCGAGGCCGAGAGCTCGATCTCGCCACTGCCCACCTTCGAGCGGTCGAGGAAGGGCTGGCCATAGACCCGGAGCCGCGCAACGCCGCCGTCGGGATAGATGTGCAGCCGCACATGGGTGAAGATCTCGGATGACTGCGAGGCGAGATAATGATGCGCGCTCGGCCCCAGCGGGGAGGTGGCCAGCACCTCGGTCCAGACGGTCGAATCATCGGGATCGCCCGCCACGTTGCAGGCTTCGATGCGCGCGGCCGGCGGATAATTGCCGGTGAAATGCGAGGTATCGACATCGAAGCCGTCGATCCGGCCGGCGGCAGCCAGCCTCACGATCGCGAAATCATGGCCGAGCACCCGCTTGCGCCGGCTTTCCCAGCCGTCCATCCACTTGCCGTTGTCGTCGTACTTGTCCTCGATGAACACGGCCGGCTGGTCGGCCAGCATCCGCTCGAGCGGCGCGAAGAACTCGTCGGTGGCGAACAAGGCCTTTGCGCCAAGTCCCGCAGAGGCGAGGTTGACGGCATTGCGGGCAAAACCGGGAAGCTGCGCCGGCGCGTGGTCACTCATCATTTCACTCCTGGTCATGGGGGTCCGGATCGACAGGCCCGGGTTTCAGCCCATTGTATGCGCAGAAAATCGGCTCCGGTTTCAAATTTTTCCGGAAGATGTCGAAGCCGCCACCCGCTCTATTTCGGCGCGCACGCCCTTGATCACGTGGTCGACGAACAGCTTGACCTTGGGGTCCTGCAGCCGCTTGTGCGGATAGAGGCAGGAAAACGGCTGCGGCGTCGGCGGCGTGGCGGAGGCCACCTCCACCAGCGTGCCTGCATCCAGATGGGCCGCGATGTCGTAGCGGGTCTTGTTGACGATGCCGCACCCCGCCAGCGCCCAGGCGGTCAGCACGTCGCCGTCGTCGCTCTCGAGCGAGCCTTCCGGATGAAAGCCGCGGATCTCGCCGTCGACGATCAGGTTCCAGTAGAATTCGGTGGCGCCGGGATAGCGCAGCAGCAGGCATTTGTGCGCCCTGGAGACGATGTCGTCGCCGCTTGCGGGCATGCCGTGCGCCTTGACGTAACCGGGAGAGGCGGCGAGCACGCGGTCGAATTCGTGGATGGCGCGCACCCGCATGTCGGAATCCGGCAGCGGGCCGAGCACGAAGGCGGCATCCAGCCCCTCCTGGGCGATGTCGACCTTGCGGTCCGACAGTCTCAGCCGCACATTGATATCCGGGTACTCAAGCTTGAAGGCCGGGATGAGCGGCGCCACCAGCCGCTTGCCGAGCGCCAGCGGCGCGGAGATGAACAGCGTGCCCTTGGGCTGGGCGGTGATCTCGGCGATGCCGCCCTCGACCTCGCGGATCGTGTCGAGGATCTTGATCGCGCCCTTGTAGAACAGCTCGCCATGCGCCGTGGCGCGCAGGCTGCGCGTGGTGCGGTTGAACAGCCGCACGCCCAGGCTCTTCTCGAGATCAGAGATTCGGCTCGAGGACACCGCCGCCGAGACGCGCAGGTCGCGCGCGGCAGCCGACATGCTGCCGAGCTCATAGACCCGCACGAATGTCCTGAGCATGTCCACATAGGCCATGGTCTGTTCCCCCGATCACACCGGTCGCCAGTTGACCGCTCCCGGCGCGGATTGTCCAGATAAAACAGAAGACAGGGATCATTGCCTTGTGGGGAACGAAAATCGGCGGAGCAGGAGCTCCGGTCAGCCGTGACGCTTGAGCCGCACCAGCGCCAGATCGAGCGCCGAGAGGAAGCGCGACCGGTCCTGGCGCGAGAACGGCGCCGGGCCTCCGACCTGCGCGCCGCCGGCCCGGAGGTCGGCCATGATCGCCCGCGTCGCCACTGCCATGCCGATCGAATCGGGCGTGAACGGCTTGCCGGTATGGCTCATCACCGCGGCGGCTTCCGCCATGATGCAGCGCTCGGCCAGAAGAATATCGGCGGTCACCACCACGGCGCGCCGGGTCACATGCTCGACGATGCGGTCGTCGGCGGCGTCGAAATTGCCCGGCACGATCTCGCGCTCGACCAGCGGATCGGTCTCGATCCGGAAGAAGCTGTTGGAGACGAAGGTGACGCGCACGCCATGGCGCAGCGCCACCTTGACGCATTCCTCCCTGACCGGGCAGGCATCGGCGTCGACCAGCAGGCGGATGGGCAGGGTGTCTTGTTCTGTCTGATCCATGCCGCTCCATAGCCGCTGCCGGCCGGTTCGCCAAGACCGGCAGTGCGGGTTGCGCTGTGGCCGCGCCGCCTCAGGCCGGTTCGACCGCACGCGAGAGCATGCCGAACAGGTCGCGCGGATCGTCGGGATCGGCGATCATGTCGAGCTGGACGAAATGACCGGTCTTGAGCGCCCGTTCATGCACATATTTGAGCGCCGAGAAATCCTCGATGGCAAAGCCCACGCCGTCGAACAGGGTGATCTGCGACGGCGACGTCCGGCCTTCCGCCTCGCCGGTGATCACCTGCCACAGCTCGGTCACCGGATGGTCGGCCGGCATCTGCTGGATCTCGCCCTCGATCCGGGTCTGCGGCGGGTATTCGACGAAGATCTGCGATCTGAGCAGGATGTCCTTGTGCAGCTCGGTCTTGCCGGGGCAGTCGCCGCCGATGGCGTTGATGTGGATGCCGTCGCCGATCATGTTGTCGGTCAGGATCGTCGCGTACTGCTTGTCTGCGGTGCAGGTGGTGACGATCTGCGCTCCCTCCATCGCCTCCTGCGACGACCGGCAGGCCGTGACCTTCAGGCCGGAACCGGCGAGGTTGCGGGCGCATTTGGCGGTGGCGGCCGCATCGATGTCGTAGAGCCGCACTTCCTCGATCCCGACAACCCCCTTGAACGCCATCGCCTGGAATTCCGACTGGGCGCCATTGCCGATCACCGCCATCACCTTGGCGCCCTTCGGCGCGAGATGGCGTGCCGCCATCGCCGAGGTCGCGGCGGTCCTGAGCGCAGTGAGCACGGTCATTTCCGACAAGAGCACCGGATAGCCCGACGCCACATCGGCGAGCAAGCCGAAGGCGGTGACCGTCTGCAGGCCCTGCTTGGTGTTGGTCGGATGGCCGTTGACATATTTGAAGCCGTAGAACTCTCCGTCCGAGGTCGGCATCAGCTCGATGACCCCGGTCTCGGAATGGCAGCCGAACCGCGGCGTCTTGTCGAACAGCGGCCAGCGGGTGAAATCGTGCTCGATGGCGTCGGCCAGTTCCTTGAGCACCGTTTCTACGCCGATGGAATGGACCAGCCGCATCATATTTTCGACGCTGATGAACGGAACGAAGGCCAGATGGGAGGGTGGGGTCATGAGTGTCTCCTGGTGTAAATGTAATGGTGAGTTCAGGCGCTGCGGTTGACGCGGTCGAACACGGTGCGGCCCATCAGGCTCGCGGTCAGGTCGACCATCAGCCGCGCGGTGCGGCCGCGCTCGTCGAGAAACGGATTGAGCTCGACGAGGTCGAGCGAACTCACGAGCCCCGACTCGTGCAGCATCTCCATCACCAGATGAGCCTCCCGGAAGGTGGCGCCGCCAGGCACCGTGGTGCCGACCGCGGGCGCGATCGAAGGATCGAGGAAATCGACGTCGAGCGACACATGCAGAAGGCCATTTGCCGCCTGAACCTGATCGAGGAATTCCTTGAGCGGGGCGACGAAGCCGCGTTCGTCGAGTTCGCGCATATCGACCGGCGTGAGCCCATGATCGCGCAGCGCCGCGCGTTCGTCCGGATCGACCGAGCGGATGCCGAACAGGCAGATCCGCTCCACCGGCACCGGATCGGGAAACGGCGGGAAAGAATCGAAGCCGCCGAGCCCGGCGAGATAGGAGACCGGCGTGCCGTGCAGATTGCCGGACTTCGTGGTCACCGGCGTGTGGAAATCGCTGTGCGCGTCGAGCCAGAGCACGAACAGCGGCCGGCCCTCCTGCTTGGCATGGGCCGCCACGCCCGCCACCGTGCCGAGAGACAGGCTGTGATCGCCGCCGAGGAAGATCGGAAAGCCGGCCGCCATGGCGTCCCGGGCCGCTGCGGCAAGCGCGCCGGTCCAGGCAATCGTCTCGGCGAGGTGATGTACCGCCGGATTGGGGCTGGAGGCCGTGTCGAGCAGCCTCGGCGCCACGTCGCCGCGATCATCGACGCTGCAACCGAGGTCCTTGAGCGTGGCGGCAAGCCCCGCCACCCGGTAAGACGCCGGACCCATCAGACAGCCCGGATTGGACTGGCCGCTGTCGACCGGCGCGCCGATCAGAATGCAATGCTGGTTCATGATGGTCCCTCTTTTGCCGTCACAGGTCGCAGAGGCGGCTGGCGGTTTGAAGGGCAATTTTCGCCGGTCCCGAGGCCGGAACGGCGGATGTGTCAGTCCGGTTTTCCATTTTGACAGATCCGCCCGGCGGTAAAGCGGTGGGTGCGGCCGTTTTCCGCGGCTGCCGTGCTCCGCATTTGGCGCTTTGAATAGGGTTTCAGCTCGATTATGATCAAATCGAAAAGCCGACCCATCAGATCGGGAAGCAGGAATGTCTAATCTGGACGACATGGATATCCGCCTGATCGCCGAGCTCCGGCGTGATGGCCGCGCCTCAATTTCCGATCTCGCGGCGCGATTGAAGGTCGCCCGCGCCACCGTGCGCAGCCGCATCGAACGGCTGATGGCGAGCGGCGAAATCGCCGGCTTCACGGTTCTCACCCGCGCCGACGTGACCGCCGCGCCGGTCAGGGGGCTCACGCTCATCGGCATCGAGGGCAGGGGGACCGAGCGCATCATCGCGCAGTTGCAGGGCATGCCGGCGGT
>TARA_R110002020_G_scaffold110142_2_pt1 | contig 15874 bp, 26 predicted proteins | sample TARA_R110002020 | Tara Oceans TARA_R110002020 (sample SAMEA4396489) | marine metagenome | biome: Westerlies Biome; feature: [MES] marine water layer (ENVO:01000295) within the mesopelagic zone...; material: water (ENVO:00002006), including particulate matter (ENVO:01000060) such... | reverse complement strand
TTCTAGAAGAAATGTGGGGTTTTATGGTACATCTGTTACAATATCACCAGATGCCATATCAATCATAGCTCCATTATTAGTATTAGATGAATCATCAGGTATTGTAGGGAATGTTGCTCCATCCCCCATTCTCCACCAACCTATCAACCCAGATTGTCCTGATAGGTCTATTGGAGTTCCATCACTAACATCTGAAACGGCTTTAATAGAATCAAAAATGGATATTTCATCCATCTTTCCATTGAAATAATATCCTGTGCCGTGCTGCGAACCTATTATAAAATTATCTGTAACGCTTGTAATAGCTGAAAATGTTACTGAGCTTGCCGAACCTCCATCTTTATAGCAATTTAATTTATTTGTTGCCGTATTTCCTGTGATTAGAATATGTTGCCATACTCCGTTAGTTAAACTAATTGAAGGAGAGAAGGTTCTGAAAAACGAACTATCATAAAATTTAAGAACTCCAGAATTATCATATATTCCCCATCCATCCCCTGACAAATATCTCTCTAATAACAACGCGTTGTGAGTAGTGTCTGGTTTAATCCAAAAAGAAACAGAGAAATCGTGTCCTACCAAATCTAAAGAGTTGTCATTTCCACAATTAATATAGGCATCCATTCCATCAAAATTACAAGAATAAGTATTAGAAAAAGGGACACCCCCACTAGCCGGTATCTCAGGTACTCCTCGAGTACCTGCTCCTCTTAACATTGATGGTGTAAATATTTTTGTTGCCATTAGGTTGTAAGTGTTAAAATATATTCTCCTGTTCCTCTAAATATAGATTCAGAAACTGGGACTGTTACTGATGGTGAAAATACTACTGATGAAGATCCAGGAGGAACTACTATACTCCAAACATAACCCCCATTAGCCCCCAAACTTCCCATTCCATCAACAACCCCTGTAGCCCATTTTGCTACTATAGGATTAGTAACTGAACTTGTTAATTCGGTAAAGCTGGAAGCGGAGAAATATGTTGTTTGAACAGATGAAGTAGGATAAAACCCATCAGTTGTTCTTCTAATTAATTCAAATGTAAAATATGCTGATCCAGATGGATTAGCAAAACTAAAAGTAGCCATGCCTGTGTTTTGATATAAATATCAAATAAGACCTAAAGCTTTAGCTCTTTGATAACCAACCCAATTACCTTTTTCAGTACAATACTTTCTTTTTGTTTTGGGGAGTTCTTCTTGTTCCTCAGCAAAGGTTTTATGTTCTTTTGGATATTTCATTTCAACTGAAATGGGTCCGAATGGGTTTATGGTTTTGTCATAAATCCATATTTGTTTACTACCATCTTCATCTTCAAATACTTGAGTGTATTTAAGAATTGGTGTATCATTTATTGCGGGTCTTCCTCGACTTTCTTTCATAACTAATTGTTTGTTTTTCTAATTCAATTTCTAATGAGAGCATATAACAGAATTTGTATAAAAAATAAGGATCCATATAACCAAGATCAGTTAATTCCTGTTCTTCTAAATTATCTAATAATCCCTTAAACCCCCTTAGTACTCTCCCCATTTTCTCTTTTTTCAAGATAAGATAATGCCTTTTTTATTTTGATACAATCCTCATATCTTTCTTCTTTTTCATAAGTTATAAGATTTTTAGATAAAGTATGTTGGAAATCTTTCCTATCTACTGTTATATCATAAATTGCATTATCTTCTCTACATACTATACTTAAGGCATGTATGTAACGTTTTTTACCTTTTAGGTTATCTAATATGGTTTCTACTAATGCTTCTGAAATTCTTATATCCTTTGTTAAAAGCATAGCTTCAAATTCCTCTGCGGTGTCTACTTCAAATTCAGCTGCCATAATTAAAATAAATCTAAAATGTTATTATTGATTTTTTTATCTTTTAGTTTACTAAACTTTTCATCTCTCTTAAGCATTTTAGTACCTAATCTTTCTAAATGTTTATTCTTTGTATCCTTATAATTGTTTACAATTTTATCGTGTTTGGGAGATTTCATTATATCACGTTTACCATAAATATAATAAACTTATCTGCAATATCCAAATTTATTTGTAGGAAACTAAATCATATGGATCATCACTATCACTATCATCACCATCTAACCCTAATTCCTTTAGTCTTTTTAAGTGATAATCATCAAGTTGCAAATCTATAGCATCTGTAGTTTTAGATAAAGGTTTATGATCTTCTAATTGCTCAATATCTTTTTCAGTAAAGACACTATTAATGAATAAAAAATAACAATTATAACAAAGGAATTGAATGTTTTCCTTTCGATAGTTTTGTTTATTCTTATCTTTAAAATGTAATATAAGAGGTATTTTATAATCAGTAACTCTCCTTTCACTAAAGCTACAATTACCACATTCTTCTTCCAAATGACCTTCAGTTACTAACCTGTATTTCATTTTTTCAGGGGTAAATGATGCAGCATTTGCTCTACCTTCTATTATGTCTATAAGGGGTGGTTCTTTACCTTTACCTCTTAAGAATTTAGGAATACCTTTCCCCATTGGGTTTTTATGGATATCAAATAGGGATTGGCCTGTTTCTTCATCTTTATAAAGCTTCATATATCGCTTTAGATGATGGTAGGAACAATTTAAATAACGGGCAGCAGCACGAACGGACTTAGTCTTAGCCATTGCAGCTAGGACCTGTTGTTTTGTATAAGGTTTAGGTTTGGGCATTACTCTGTGGTTTTATCTAATCCACCACCTTTTCTCTCGATTTTTTTCTTGTTTTCGTATTCTTTAAATTCATCTTCTTCCATAACCATTAAATCCACCCAGGTATTATCTCCAGTACCTTGCATTACTGCTACTCCCTTTTTAGGAGAATCTGTTGAGCATTCAACACAGGTTTTGGTATTTGGAAGTATCTCTAATCTTTTAGGATGAATTTCCTCTTTACACATTATACAATCCATTGTTTTATCTTTTATATTCGTAAAATACATATAGTTTATTTTAATAATTTCATTTTTCTCAATGTTGTGTATAATTGAGATACCGATTTAATTGCGTATTTATTTTTGTTCTTTTTGTCATAGATGTAATAATCTTCTTTACTTGGATTATCCACATCATAAACCCACCACATAATAATTTCAGCTGCTTTATCTCCATATAGTTCATATATTAAACATTCTATAATTTTATAATATTGATCCTCATATTGGACTAAATTAACTCCATGATCTGCTTGTAGATTATTACTTTTTTCCCAAACATTTCTAAGTTGGGTTACTATGGAAATAAAACTGTCTTTTTGTTTTTTTCTTACGGATTTGGAATTCTCATTAATTTGAAGATTACCTCCACCTATTTCCTTTAACTTCTTTTTTATTTTATCTCTCATTGTTTTATTTTTTCAACTTCAAACAATTGTTGAAATGTATAAAGTGTGAAGTCTTTTTGGGTTGCTGCTTTAAGTATAGCATTTTCTCTAGTTTTGGCTTCAACTATTCCTATAGCTTCCTTATTTTTGTCTGATTTTGAATAGTATTTATATTTACTCATAACTTTTGTTTTTTGGTATCAATATACGAAAGATATTTGGGGGTATCAAGTTTTAATTAATTTTTTTTCATTAGTTTTTAAGATAATTTTGAATTATTGATTGGATTATGTTTTGCATAAACCCCCCATTTATATTTAAAATATTCGTGACATTCTTGTTCTTTTCGATTGCTTTCTTCTAATTGTTCTAGGGATTTGGTAGATAATGAAACAAAGTGATAAAAATTACAGTTGTATGTACGTAACATTTCCATACCATTCATTTCACATTTCATAAAAAATTCCCAATCAACTACCCAAGGACCGGGGTAAGCTTCATCCCATCCACCTACTTTTAAATAATCTTGTTTAGATATAAGAAAAGGCAAAGTTGAACCTGTATCATCTATTTTATTTTGTTTGGTTGATTTTTCGTATTCCCAAAAAGCCTTTAAATCGAAAGTGTTTGGATCTCTACCACAATCTTTAAGAAGAAATTGTTTAAACATGCTTGGGGTAGGTTCAATTTGGTTTGGTGTTATTACTGTGTTTGGATGGTAAGATATTTCTAAGTTAATGTCCCACTTTTCAGGGAATACATTATCATCATTTACAACTAAAACTTTATCGTGTTGAGCATTGTATACCCCTAAATTAGTTCCTTTACATAATCCTAAATTTTGTTCTAAAACTAAAAGTTGAATACTATCTTGCCAACGTTCAAGTACTTCTTTGTTAATATCAAAGTGACCATCTACTATAACTATAATTTGATTTTTGTTTACTTGGCCTTCAATGGCTGAACGTAAACACAAGTTAAGTGCTTCTGGGGATTTGTATGTTGGGATTATTACTGATATCATATTGTTTCCCAATTAATTGTTGGTGACATTAGACCTTCCATGCAATGGGTTGATAGTCCTGGTATTGGTGTTAGTACTGATCTAGATTTGTTTTGGTTTAACCAAAGCCATTTATTATGGTCCCCAACTATTTGGAAAGGAATATCATAATCTTCTAAAAATGTTTTTCTATCAACAATATGAGTACCACAAGTACTTGGAGTTGTTCTCCAATGATGGGTTGGGGTTGTAAATATTTTGGACGTCAAATTATCGTACATTGGGAGAAAGTACTTGTCATTATGATCATATAATGAAATATAATTAAGATTAGAATAAGTATCAAATAATTCGAATACTTTATCTACCCAACCTTGCACATGGAGGTAATCATTCTCTAGAAAATAAAATAAATCCTTCTCACTATTTTCTTTAAGAGCAATTGATTTAGCGTATTCCCAAGATCTTAAAAAATTATTTCTACCTGAATTATGTAATTCATAATAGGTGGTGAGATTATAATTTGAAATGAAATTATTTTTATCCCCATCCATCATTATGTAAAGTTTAACATCTTCTCTACCTTCAATAGTCTCTAAAAGATTTTTTAAACATTTCTCATAATCAAACCATTGGGGTCTATTTTTCCTATCTGATCCCTCAATGTTATAGTGTATATAAAATATATGTAATGTTTTTTTCATTGGGTTATGTTATATTTTTGTTTAAGCCATGAGTATGATTCATTTCTCATATTTTTAATACTATCATGACATTCAATTATATGATTTAGAACATTCTGTTTTACCAGATGTATAGTATCCTTTGCATGTTGAATGTTATCAGGACCGTATGATATACCGCATCTCATAGAAGGAATATTTTCATACCAATATTCGTAAGGGGTATCATCATAGGGTATTACAATAGTGATACACCCACAAAGCGCTGCTAATTTCGCAGTTGAAGATCTGTGACTGTAACATACAAAATATTCTTTTTCATTAAAAATCTTGGATAAATAAATGTTTCGTTCCTCTACAGGTAAACTGTATATATTATCTAAACTTAAATCAGAGTCCTTATGGTGTTGAGTTTGAATGGTTTGTCCTTTCGTGTAAAAACACCCCCCAGACCTTTTCAAATTTTTATTATAAAACACATTAAAATCTACATCATAGGCTTTTAAAGGGCTTATATTAGAATCAGCCTCTAAAGTTTTAAAAAATGTGCTATTTTGATATATTTTATCTTCTTTAGGATAGGTTTTTAATTGATTATTTATTAACCATCTAATTTTATTTGGGATGTTTTTTATATCTTCTGTAATATAACTTTCAAATGTGTGTTCTCCAGCACCAGCAGGAATTATTAGTATTGTGTTTTCTTTGTCATATTCTAATTTAGTACCCCATGGTATTATTTGTGCATTAGATGTTGGTTTTGTACTATTAGCATATATATATGAATTTTCTCCTAATAAAGATAGAGAGTGTGCTAAATTATGACATACCATAATGCCTCCTATGTAGTCTATATAAGTAGGAGCAGGAGAAAATGTTATAAAATTAATCTTGAAGTCCATGTGGGGATTTTTCTGGGAGGGGTTGAGTTAAGTAACTAAATTGGTTTCTTTGTAAGTTGCATGTAAAGAAATTATGTTTATTTTCAAACTCATCTAAATATTGGTCATTTAATATGGTTTGGAACACTGTAACATTATAGTTTCTTAAAAATTCAACATAAAAAGGATTATCATCAAAATATATGGAAATATTATTATTTTTAATGTGTTGTAATTTATGTTTTTTCATTTTATGGAAATGGTTAAGGGTCATATCTTCTTTAGCATAATCAAACCCCATTAAAATATCTTCATACATAGCTCTATTTATCCCAATATCCTTTAATTGTTTCACCGTTTCTTCTTTTTTTGAAATAGGTGTTCCAGTTATAATGTAAATTTTACCATTCCAATTAGACATTAAACTTCTAAAAAAATCGGGGTGGTATGAAATTGTATCATGAAAATCTATACCTATGTTTACCATTTTTTGTGTTTTATTTAGTTAATAATTAATTTATCTATATTTTTCCATCCAGAGTCGCCTGATATCATAACAACATCTCCTTTTATATTATGTTTATTTATTGCTTGTATTGTAGCATCTAATACTCCCCCTGTTTGCCAACCAACAAAAATACCTTGTTTTAATAGTTGCTGTGTTCTTTTTTGTGCATTAGGTAATTCTATGCTTATTGAGTCATCAAATACCTCTTTTCTACCTTTTTTTATAAAAGGTGTTACATAATCACCATCTACAAATGTGCCCGTACCTGGAATTTTATATCCAGAACCTGATTCAACAGTGACAGATAATACATCTTTATTTTGTTCTTTAAGATATTTGCTAGTTCCATACATACTACCACCAGATCCTAATGATCCAACAATCATTTTTATTTCAGGAATATCGTTGTATATTTCTGGACCTAATGATTCATAAGACGCTAGTGGGTTATTATCATTGTGTAATTGGTCAAGAAAACAATATCTTTCCGGGGATTCTTTTATGATAATATCTCTACAATAACTGTTAGCTTCTATTGTAAAATCCCCATGCATGATTAGTTTCGCTCCTAGGTACTTAATAAAATTTGCTTTATCTGTAGTTAATTTACTACCACATACCAATTGAGTGTTATATCCCATTATAGCACCATAATAAGCAATTGCACATGCCATATTACCGCTTGATGCATCTAAGATAGTCATATCCTTCTTCAGTTTGCCGTCTTTAATAGCACCCCTTATGTTATATATACACGCTCTGTCTTTAATACTTCCAGTAGGGTTCCAGCCTTCTAGCTTTACAAACACTCTACTACCCTTTATTTCATCTGTTTTAAATTGTAGTAAGGGTGTATTACCCACCATCTTTATAACGTCATTGTATACCATATATTATTTTTTTATGTGTTTATACATTATTGTTTTATTCATTTTACCTTTTTCGTCCAAATAATCAAAAATACCTTTTAGTTTATCTAAATTAGTTTCTAACTCTTCTTTCGAAATTAACCCTCTCACATACTGTATTCTAATAATTTGATGAAATATTGATAATCCTTTCTTATAGGTAAGATTAAATCCATTTAATTCATACAAAGATAGTAATTTTTTTTCTTCATGTAAAGGAAATCTATATTTTGTGTCATTTTGTTCCTCCTTAAAATTAGAGTTGGTGAAGTTTTCTACCATATCACCTAATGTATTAAATAATAATGATCTTAATGCTATCCCTTCTAGATTAGGTTCTGAGGATATTAAAATACCACCCTTTTTCATTTTACTACAAGTTTCTCTTAATCCATTAACTTGTTTTACGCCTAAATAATAATAAACCCCTAATGCTAATACAACATCTACACTTCCATTTTCTATGGGTATATTTTCAGCACCTGAATGGATTAACTCAATCTTATCTCTATAACCTTCTTTTCCACTATGAATTGATAATTTATGTAGGGGCTCATAATCTGCATCTAAACATATGACCTTTTTAACCCCCTTATTGATTAAATATTCTGTGAATCTACCATCACCACATCCTAAATCTAAACAAACTTTTTCAGATAATTCTTCACCATCTAAACACTCACCTATGAATTTATTATAATATGGGGTTTCCCAATTTATCTGATGTAATGGGTCATCAACTAAGCTCCTTAATAAGGCTGATTTACCTCTGGTCTCATGAAATTCAGCACCTATTGTAGTAGATTTTTCACTGATTAAAATACCATTATTATCTATCTTCATTTTTTCATTGTTATTTTTACATAATAAGAAAAATTTTCGACCTTGTCAATCATTTCATCATAGTCATTAAAACCTAATAAACATAACCCTAATCTATCATTTGAACCCCTAAATTTATTTATGGTATCACCCTTATTAACTTTAATATTTTTATATTCAATATTATCTTCAATCTCATCTGTGAATTCCACTTTATCCAATACCCCATCAATTTTAGAGTGTACTACATAATGAGCATAATAATTCTTTTTCGGTGTAGTATTATATTCCTCGTTACCCATTACTTCAGATATTTTTAACTCCTCAATAGCACCCTTAAGTGTGGCTCTAACAATATCAAACCCACTCTGCATTTTAATTAATTCTGTAAATAAATTACCACCATTTCTGGCGCCAATTTCTACAACATAAATGTTATCCTCTTCATCCACAAGGGCATCAACATTAAATGTACCACAAGTTATATTTAGGTCAGTAAAAATATTTTGCAAAGTTTTATTTAGGTTAGAAATTATAGCATCACCATTATTTGCTGGTAATGTTATAGAACATGGTGTTACAGGATCACAAATATCATCAAAATGTACATTACCATGACCTGCAAAAATCATTTTCCCCTCTACAACGACAACATCACCACATATTTGTCTGCCTTTTCTTTTTATAAATTTTTCTATTAATACTCTACCATTCCTAGTATATTTTTTAGCTTCTTCAAATATTGTATTTATATCAGATTCCTTATCAACTATACAAATGCCTTTACTACCTGATGAATCAACAGGTTTTATAATTGATTTACCATGTTTTATTATAAAATTTTTAACTTCATCAACATTCTCTACATTTGAAAAGTTTGGATGTTTATAACCCTTTTCTTTCATAAATTTTCTAAAACTATCTTTGTTAGAAAGTATTAATGTTGACTCAAATAAATTACCAGGTAACCCCATTTTTTCAGCAACATAGCTAGCAGTTAATGCTGCAGGATCTGAAGCGTATGCTGTAATGCCATCTATCTTCTCTCTTTTAGCAATTTCTAATACACCACCCAAATCAGTTGTACTAATATTATAGTACTTATCGCTTATTTTATGGCCTGGATTATTAGGTAAATAATCGCATGTTATTACATAATATCCTAATGATTTAGCATATTCAATGCCTGGTATCTGTATATCAGAACCTCCTAAAAATAATAATTTTTTCATCTTTTTGTTTTTGTGTAAATGTCAAATTTAGATAAATCGGGGTATGATAACTTTAAATCTTCATTATGAATTACCTTATCATCAATATAAAATTGATTCATTAATAATAAACCTCTAGCAGCTAATTCAGGCATCATATAAAAATTCCACCCTAACATATCAAAATTATCATCATGGTATGAACATTCCCTTCTTCCACTATATCTTGCTCTTTTAAACCAAAGATATGCTTTATGGTCATCTGTTAGAATTGCTCCCCCTTTGCTTAGTTTAAAATGTTTATAGGGTCCTGTAAATGATACACACATATGTGTTCCTGGTTTGTACATATCTGCTGTAAACCTTAATGCAGAATCCCATACTTTAGTAGGTTCTAATTGATACGCACCTTTTAAATATTTACCCTTAACAAATCTAAACTTAACCCTACCCCCTGCATGGATTATTTCACAAGGGACTGAGGGGTAGGTTCTGTTTGGGATTGTTATTTCTTTTCCTGAGATTTTTTCATACATAAGTGATAAAAAAAGGGCATTGGACATATTATCTAATGTGATGACATAAGGGGCTCCAGTATACTCAGCTAACCTCTTTTCAAATTCATTTGTAACATCATATATAGTTTTCATATTGTATCGTAAAACTCGTTTTGTTTTTCTTGCCTTTTAATTTCTTTATGATGATACAAACACCATTCTTCTGTAGGGGGTAGTTGGGTGTATTTCTTAAAACCTTCTAATTTTTCATGAACTGGCTTTTCCCATTTTATATCCTTGTTATTTTTATAAATTCTCATTTGCCAATCAGGAAAATTTACCCAACCATTCTCATTAACCATCCACCCCCATTTTTGAATATGTTCCTCTGTTATTCCTTCTACTGTGTTTATTCTTGGTACCCAATAAGCTTCAATGTTGGGATTTCCATCTAGTATCTTAGGGAGATGATCTATAAGATTTGAATGTGGCATTTCATCAGCATCTATTTGGAATATAAAATCTCCTTTACACTTTGAATTTAAAAAATTCTTTTGTTTAGAAAAATCTTTATTTAATGGATGTTCAAACCAAGTAAAATTTGTATTATCTTCACTTTTATTAATATGATATAATAACTCAGTAACATTTTTATGAACATTGGTTTCATCTACAACAACCACAATTTCATCTTCTTCTCTAATTTCATCAATTAAAAAATATAACAAGTGTTCTAATTCAGCATATTCGTTACATGCTGTAATTGCGTATGAAACTTTCATTTATTTTAATCTATTCTGGTAATACGCCAATATATGAAAGGGCATCCATATAGTCACGTTCTTCAAACTCTTTCATTGTAGACATATCCATTCTAAATTTATAGTATTCCCCAGGTATTTTTGGGTTTGGATATTTTTCTTTTTCTTCTTCTTTTACTTCTATAGCCTTTACTGCTGACCATTTCCAGGAATCTGAAGTTTTACCATTTGCAAACACCATTCCCTGTTTAGGAAGATTAATTGTAGATGGTAGCCATAACTTCCCATCTTCATCCTCATATGTTAGGTCTTTGTATAATTCTGGAAGTGTTGATGATTGTTCGTTTATAAAATCAGAATCTTGTGTCATTAAAGTGTTTGTTTGAAACCCACACCCATAACATTGATAACTTGTTATTTTATCATTTACCTCTTGTGAATAACATGCATCTGAGGAGCAGCGACTACAAACTGTTAGTTTATCTGTGTTCATACTTCTACTTTCTTTAATTTTGGTAACTTTAGTTTATTAGGTAACTCAGGAGTTTCATCCTCTCCAATTTTCTTAAGCTTTGGAAGCTTTAATGCTTGTGGTTGGGATGAATTATCTCCTATTTTCTTTAATTTAGGAAGGTTAAGTGATACTTGTTGAGGTATTTCTCCTACTTTTTCCTCTAAAATCTCACCCAATTTTTTCTTCATTTTTTCAAAACTATAATTAGTTTTACAATAATAAGCTTGACGCTTAGCATTATCCTTAAATAAATTAGGTTTTTTAAACATCATTTTCAGATATTTTCCAACTTCCTCTGGGTTAACATCAAACCACTGTGATTCTTTTATAGCCCATTTATTAGCAGCACTCCCATGAACATTATTTAATTTCCCACTAAGTAAAGTACTCATATCAGGTTTTAGAAAATCTATATGACCCGACCAATTTGTAGTTAATATTGGTTTTTTGGCTTGAGTAAATTCTAGAAGTGGTCTACCAAATCCTTCTCCCTTAGTCAAACAAACCATTGCTTTAACCTTAGAATGATTATATAATTCATTTATTTCCCCATCAGTAAACTCACCATGAAGTAAATAAATTTTGGGTAATTTACCCTTTACTGTGTTTTTTATTTGTTGAATTTTATTTAAAACCACATCTCTATCCATATATGAGGAACCTCCATGAGATGTTTTTAAAAGCAATGCCGGTTGAGATGGTTTATTTTTAAACGTTTCTAAGAATAGTTTAATTAATAATCCTAGATTTTTTCTATCATGTCCCAAATCTCCTTGCAACCAACTACCTACAAATAGAAAAGCAAATTGTTCTTTAATTGCAGATAAATCCAATTTAGATTTAACCTGTTTATAAACTTCTGTATTTACTCCTTCAAATAATACTTCGGTATTAGTATTTAATTCTACCTCTCCGATTGGTTGACCTTTTTCATCATTTTTAGTCCATTTACTATTTTTAAAAACTTCAATTGTGTGATTTGAAGATCCTAATACTAAATTCATTCTGTTACATCCTTCTACCCAATCTGCGGGGGCAATTGTTGTTTCAATCCCTGCTGTAACTCCTATATTAAATTTACCTACAGGTTGAAATTCATTCGGGATTGTAATTTGTACCCAAATATCAGGTTGTGGGTGTTTATCTTGTGGGTTTGGATGAAAGAGATGTTTTTCTAAAAATCCCCATTCATTGTTATCTTTAATAAAACCCCAAGGAGTATCACCCCACCTTTGGGGAATGATTTTAACTTCATATTTGTCTAATTCTATAAAAGCTTTTGCTACGTCCCTTGCACGACTTCCATATCCTGAGTAGGTGTCTATTGGGCAACTTATTACAACTGTTGGTTTATTCATGTTCTTCTTCTTGTTTTTTCTTATTTTCAATTAAATTGATAACATCCGATTCTCTTAAAAATGCTGTTCCACCCCAAGGGTCACTTACTAATAAAGATCCATCTTCAAAATCTCTTATTATATAAAGGTCTTTACAGTACCTTTCAAATTCATCTTTCACCCTTAGTATATTAAATTATGATTTAATACCTTTTTATCTTCTATGTCAGTATCTATAAGTTCATACTTTTCTCTAGGTTCCCAGGTTTCAAACAATTCATCTAATGCTTCTGTAATTCTATTACCCATCATTTCACCTGTAAAACCTGCTTCTTCACTTAGAGCCCATTGTCTTCCTTTTTCACCTCTTCTCTTTCTTTCTTCAGGGGACAAACTCCATACTGCTCTTATTTGTCTAGCAGCATCTTCTGCTGTACATCTATCATCCCATATATAAGGAGTTTTAGGAGATCCTTGTAACGAACGATTTGTTGGGTAAACTGGAAATGCCCATTCACCATGTTTTCTGTAAGTACCTAAATGGTTAGATGGGAAATCTTGATCAAAGTCAATCCATTCTCCCTTTTTTATACCAGGACCTTCATCCATGTCATATTCAAATCTCATTTGATCTTGCATCCCACCAGTTACATTGGCTATAATTGGAGTTCCAGTTAACATTGATTCAGTTAATGTTAAACCCCAACCTTCATTTGAAGTTAATAGTATTTGAACATCCGACATATTATATAACAGATTTAATTCTTCAACTGATATTGGTTTATCTACAAAGAAAATAGTATCTGGATAGTCTTTGTCAAATAATAGTTCTTTTACTGCCTGTAAATTAGTCCCATGTTCAGTACATACTTCTGTTTTTAGAATAAAGGCGCATTTCTTAGCTTCTTCCTTAGATAAACCATCTAAAAACATCCTAAAGGCAACCATTGCATCTGGGATTTGTTTTCTTCTAATGTTTCTGGAGTTGAAAAACATTATGAAATCTTTCTTATTATCCCCAAATATACTCTTTTTGAGGTTTTTTAGATTTTCATAATCAATTGAATCCTTTGATATTGGAAAATAATAGTCAGTATTCAACCCATGAGGAACATACTTGAATATTTTATTTTTACCTTTATCCCCTAACACAAGTTTATTTATATTTCTGGTTTGTTTTGAAATAGCTAATAAAGCATCACAAGATTCATAAAAAGCTCTATTATATAGAGGAGCAGGATAATCATCCCAGATATTGAGATAAATGATAGGCATTTTTCTCCTTATTTCATTTTCTATATTAAAAAGCCATTCAAAATACCTTGGATCTGTAATAATAAAGATGGCATCGGGTTTTTCTAACTTTATAAGCTGCCTTACTAGTTCAGAATTACCATATCCATCCACAGGATACACCACAACACTGGAATCTGTTAGTTTTGTTTGTTGGTTAGTAGCATCACTTAAATCAAACCTTTTACCCTTATCTGGGTGTTTAATTGCTCCTGCTATTTGAACCCAATTAAAATGTTGGGCTGTGTGTATAACCATTTCTTTAGCTACTGTAGCTACCCCTGAAAATACTCTTATATCATCACATATAAGTAAAATTTTCTTTCTTTTATCTTTGGGGACGTATTTAAAACTTGAATTCATAAACCTTTTATAAATCTAAATTAGTGTGATTAGTTATTTTTCTTCTAAAAGTTTCATCTGTTAAATAAAGATGAATTGCTCTATCAGAAAGTTTCTGAAAAGAGAACTTTCTTTTGACACATTCTACCTTAAAAGGTATGAATAAGTCATTTTTCACTTTAACACTTGTGAGTGTCATTTCTTTTTTATCTGCCATGATTTTGTTAATTTGTTTTTTTGCTTGTATATAAATATATTGGACTTTAAAAATTAATCCCTACTTTACATAAGCTTTTATCATTTTTAAATGGGCAAAAATTACAATTAAATTTTGAGGGATTTGGTAACATCTCATCTTCAGTATATTCTTTCCCAATAAAACATTTTTCTATAAATTCATTTAAAGCTTTAGTAGCTTTGTTGGTTTTTACCTTCCCTGAAGCAGGAGCAAACTCCTGAACTCGTTTTTGAGGGAAATCACAATCTTCATATATTTTTCTTTTAACAATGAAGAACTCAATATCAATACTTTCTTTTGGGATTCCAAATTGTTTTGCAAAGAATTCTTTATATAAAATAAGTTGGAATTGTTTATTTTCATCTTTTTTATTATAATCATTCCACCCTTTAGTTGAAGTTTTAATATCAATTATTTTAAACGTATTTGTCGGTTCATGATATAAAACTAAATCTAAATACCCAATGTATAAAACATTAGGAAATTTAGGATTTGGTGGAAGTGTTATTGGAGTTTCAATTCCAGCTAAAAACCATCCTCTTTTACTAAAATATTGACCTCTTCTTTTCTTTATAAAATCAATAATTTTTAAACCATCTTCGTAAAACTCTCTTAATTCTAATGAAGAGGAAAAATGAATCTTCTTATTATTTTTATATTCTTTAGCATAAGTAAGTCTAAGATTTTCCTTGAATATTCCTTCTATATCTTCTCTATCAGCTGCTGCCCCACTCTCTTCATACAATACTTTTATATAGTGTTGAAGAGTTTCATGCATCGCAGTTCCAAAAACTGTATGGATTGAAGGGGCATATTTTTTATGACCTTCTCTATAATTTAATGACCATTGTTTTGGGCATGATTTCCACATTGAATATTGGGAAAATGATACATTTTTTTGAAAAGTATAATTTACTCCCGGTGGTTTGTGGTTTTGTATTTCCCTAATAATAGCGGGGATTTTCTTAGGCATAAAATTTTATTTCATTAACTTCTTTGCTTCCTTCTTTTCAATCCCCATATCCCTTAATAGGGATAATATATCTTCATTATTCATTATATCAATATACGAACTTCCCTCTGCTTTTCCAACCCTAAAGTAAGAAGAAATTTTTTCAATTAATTCCGTACTAGCACTTTTATTTTTGGATTTAATGTATTTAAGAAATACTTTTCTTTTTGGAACCATTTCCCTATAGAAGTTGTATATTTCTTTTTTGTTAGTGGGCATAAGAGTTTGCGCATAATTAGCGAGTTCAATGTAGTATAAATTCATACTTATGAACCTGTGCACAAGCCATGGATTAAATATCTCCCAGTCTTTATCCGTAAATTCTTGAGCAGGCGTTTTATGGAGAGTTATTTCATTAATCCAACAAAAAATATTATTTGTGCGATTTTTCAATTAAATAGATAAATTTCTATACTCGTCTCTCAATTCTTTGGGGATTGAATCTAATAATATTTTACGTGAATCTAAATCATAAAATACTGGTATGGGTAAAAGTGCATCTTCACTTCCTCCCATTACAAACTTG
>TARA_R110002020_G_scaffold113236_12_pt1 | contig 15876 bp, 15 predicted proteins | sample TARA_R110002020 | Tara Oceans TARA_R110002020 (sample SAMEA4396489) | marine metagenome | biome: Westerlies Biome; feature: [MES] marine water layer (ENVO:01000295) within the mesopelagic zone...; material: water (ENVO:00002006), including particulate matter (ENVO:01000060)... | reverse complement strand
CTCTTTTAATAGTTTATGTGTTTGTGGTGTTATTTTTAAGTTTTTATCCCTTTTCATAAGGCGTTTCTAGATAAGTATGACAAAAGTATCTTTTTTTTCTTACTTATTTTGTGGTATAGACCACAAATAAAATTTTTTGATGTTTTACTCAATATTTATTATAAAATAACTAATAAAGAAAAAATTAAATTAAATGGCATCAGATAATAAAATATTTGTATCACCAGGTGTGTTTACATCAGAAAAAGACTTATCCTTTGTAGCACAACAAGTTGGTGTTACAACATTGGGGGTTGTGGGAGAAACGACAAAAGGTCCCGCTTTCGAACCAATATTTATAACAAATTATGACGAATTCACTTCAATATTCGGTGGTCAAAACCCATCACTATTTGGAAATGAAAAACCAAAGTATGAATTACCATATATAGCTAGAAATTATTTATCACAATCCAATCAATTATTCGTAACAAGAATTTTAGGTTTAACTGGTTACGATGCTGGTCAAGCTTGGATGGTTACAACAGAAGCTAATTATGACCCATCAACGATAACATCGGGGTCTACTTTAGCGTGGACAGCCACATTTACTGGAACAACTTACGGTGATTTTGCTGGAGCTGGGGTTGGTAATATAACTTACCTAAATAGTTTAGGCTTATTACCATCACCTTCACCATCACTTACCTCTACTGTTATACCTAATGATACGGCAACATATCCAGAAGGTATAGTTTTTGATAAGACTGGGGCATCCTTTAGTGGAGAGTCGTCAACATTTATACAAAATACATATGATTTAACCGCTTTAACTGGGACATGTTCTGGTACGGTTACAACATATATAGCATCAGCATACACACAATATGAGGGTATGGTTGTTGCTATGTTAAGGTCTAGAGCTGATTATTCATCAGATGACTTGGTTTGGAGGACACAACAAGTTAGTGGTGGTTTAGTTATGAACCCTGGTAGTGTTGGGACAGACCCTTTAGCTGATTTTGAGTTGTCAGCAACAAGTAACACAACTAGTGCTGTGACAAAATACGATGTATCAATGGATGTGTCGAAAAGAAATTATATAACCAGAGTTTTAGGTACAGATTGTTTTGATTCTGATACAATGGTTTTCGCAGAAGAACATTACCCTAAACTATTAAGTAATCTAATAGCAAATAATTATATATCAGGTTTAGATGTTAGTTTAGCTTATAGTGATGAGTTTGAAAACTATAAACAACAGTGGCAAACACCCGAAACGCCGTGGGTTGTTTCTGAACTTCGTGGTAATATTGTAGAAAAATTATTTAAGATTATTAGCATTTCTGACGGTAGTGCGGCTAATAAAGAAATTAAAATATCTATAGCGAACATTAAACCAGATACTAAGGAGTTTGATATTGTGGTTAGGAGTTTTAGTGATTTAGACGCTAGACCATCAATACTTGAAAGTTTCCGTAAATGTGTTATGGACCCAGAGAGTGATAACTATGTGGCAAGAAGAGTTGGTACCGCTGACGGTGAATTCTCACTAAGAAGTAGGTATATAATGTTAGTTGTAAATCCTGTAGCATCTATTGACTCTTTTACAGCAGGATTTGAAGGATATATTGTTAGAGATTATGACACTGGTGTGTTAGCACCAGAAACTATATATAAAACAGCGTACAACCCAACAGTTGAAAAAATTAGAAAAGTTTATTTGGGTATTTCGAATACTGTTGGTATTGACCAAAACATGTTTAATTGGAAAGGTTATACCGATGACGCAACACCGAGACAATGGACAGCAACAACAAAAGGATTCCATATGGATAGTGGAGCGACAATTGCTGGAGACTTTGAGGTAGGGGTGTATCAATTTAGAAGTGATGCTGGAATACAAGGTACTGATTATGAGGGTATTAGAGCTAGAAAATTTACGTTTGTCCCTTATCTAGGTTTCGATGGTTGGAATTGTTATAGAGATGTTAGGACCAATGGTGATAGATATAAGGTAGGTAAGACTGGTTGGGCTAATGGACTTACTAATGGTGAGTTTATATTAGTAGACACAACTGAGGGTACTTCTGATTATTACGCGTATCAACAAGGATTTAGAACTTTTGCTAATCCTGAAGCTGTTAATGTAAATGTTTTAACAGTTTCTAATGTGGAGTTTGGTGACAACAATGAGTTGGTTTCGGAAGTTATCGATATGGTTGAAGAGGAAAGGGCCGATTCTGTATATATATTGTCAGCACCAGAAGGGGCTACATATGATGATACAGGTATTCTTACTGGTCTTGGGTTTAATTCTGCGATAACTGACTCGGCCGAAGATATTGTTGACTTATTAGATGTGGCCGACATAGACTCTAACTATACAGCAACCTATTGGCCGTGGATTCAATCTAGGGACCAAGAAAATAATGTTAATGTTTGGCTACCACCAACATATGAAGTTGTTAGGAATATAGCTTTAACCGATAATGTGTCGTTCCCATGGTTCGCTTCAGCTGGTTACACAAGGGGTTTAACAAACGCTCTTCAAGCTAGAGTTAAATTAACTGAAGACCAAAGAGACACACTTTATGAAGGTAGAATTAACCCAATGGCAACATTCTCAGACCAAGGTGTGGTTATATGGGGTAATAAAAATCTACAAATAGCTGATTCAGCTTTAGATAGGTTAAACATTAGAAGGTTATTACTACAAACAAGAAAATTAATTTCAGCGGTAGCGGTTAGATTGTTGTTCGAACAAAATGACCAAATTGTTAGAAATCAATTCTTAAGTTTAGTTAACCCTATATTAGAGAATATTAAAAGAGAAAGAGGTTTAGCTGACTTTAGGGTTCAACTTTCTAGTGACCCAGAAGAAATAGATAGAAATGAATTGAGAGGAAAGATTTTCTTAAAACCAGTTCCTTCACTTGAATTCATAATTTTAGAATTTAATGTGACTAGTACTGGGGCGTCATTTGACGATATTTAATAATAATAAAAAAAAGTGGGGTAGTGATGAAACTTCCCCATTTTTAGCATATTTATATAATAAAAAGAACTTATGTCAAAAATTATAACAAAAAAGGATTTGGATGTGGTTATTGAATCCACATTAAAAGAAGCTGGTTTAGTTTCTGAAGATGAGTCATGTTCTACCTGTGGTGAAACCGTTTGTGAGTGTGGTACATCGTATATGGAAGAAGAAGTAACAGAAGAGGTTACTGAGGATGTTGTTGATTCGTCTGTTAACGATTTATCAGAATCAATAAACCAAACAACAAAAAAAGAATTTTTGAAAGAAGAAATGGACAACTTCAATAAATTAATAAATTATAGAAAATAATTAAAAAATGAGTAAAACAAGATATAAAATCAAAAAAGAACAACTAGAAAGGGTTGTGGAATCTTTTGTTACCGAATCTGCAGCACCAGAGGCTAAGAAACACGTACAAGGTTATAATGACAAAGAAGACGAGTCTTTAGGTATGAAAGATGGTAAAAAATCAACTAAAAAAGTATCTGAAAAAGGTCGTAGAGCTGACTCTAAAGGAAAATGGGGAAATAGACTTAAACACGCCGCTGAAGCAAAGAAACATAAAATTTCAATGGGTGGTGAACAATCAAATGACATGGGTCAAGGTATGAAGAAAGCTTCACAATCATCTTCATCAAAAATGAAACACGCTCCAGAAGCTAAAAAACATGTTAAGGGTTCTGTTTCTGAATCACAAAGAATTAATGAGGTAGACCCAATTACGGTTGGGGCTGGAATGGCCGCTTTATTTGCCGCAGCTGGTGGAATGGTAGCGTTAGAAGGTTATATTGATAAATTAGAGAAAAAAGACCCAGACCACAAGTTGGTTAAAATGTTAAAAACATTAAGAGATATTGGTTCATCTGCGGCTAGTGCTAAAAGAGGGCCAAAATATATGTCTGAAGAACAAATTAATGAAATGGACCCAGCGATGGTCAATGATTTATTAATGGGTGGTGGTGGTGCCGCCGCTTTAATCGCTATGGCTGGTGGAATGGTAGCGTTGGAGGGTTATTCCGATGAATTAAAAAAGAAAAGTCCAAACCATCCTTTGGTTAAGGTTTTTAATATGTTACGAGCATTAGGTAAATCTAGTGGTGACGCTAGAAAGCATAGAGGTTATTAATCTATATAATAATTAAAAATATTAAAACCACCATAAGGTGGTTTTTTTATGCTAATTAAATATTTATATAAAAACATATTATATGGGTAAAATAAGATTAACAGAATCCCAATACAATAAATTAAAGGATTCACTATTAGAAATGACCATGAGAACCTATATCTTTGATTGGGACGATAACATTCTTTACATGCCTACAACCATTAAAATGGATAAAAAGGATGGTAATAAGTGGGTTCCTGTTGATGTTTCTACAGAGGATTTTACCCACATTAGAACAAACCCTAATTATAGATTAAGAAATAATAGCCCAAAAGAAGGTTTTAAAGATTTTTCAGATTCTAAACCATTTATAGAAGATGTTAAAAAGGCTATACATAATGATAATTTTGCTCCAAGTGCTGATAAGTTTAAAGAAGCTTTAATATATGCTAGTCCTTTTGCTATTAATACAGCTAGAGGACACCAACCTAATATAATTAGAGATGGGGTTAGACTTTTTATTGATATGGTATTTACCGATGAGGAAAAATCTGAAATGTTAGAGAATATCAGAAATATTTTAAATAAATCTAAGAATTTAACAGACGACCAATCAATAGATTTTTATTTGGATGAGATGGGTGAATATTATCCAGTAACATCCAATGAGTTTGGAAATAGATTTAGTCTAGACGTATCTGGTGGAGCTTCTAGTCCTGAACACGCAAAAAAGGTCGCGATTGAACATTTTACAAAAAAGGTATTTAACAATATTGAAAAATTGGTCGATAGTGATTATAAAAAGTTCTCAATAGGGTTTTCTGATGATGATTTGGGTAATGTAAAAGCGGCTGAAGAGTTTATAGCTGATGAATTGAAAATGATGTATCCAGAGATACATTTTGTTATTTATGACACATCAGATAAAGGAAAACGTAAAATGGTGATTGAGAAGGAATGAAAAATCTAATACGTAAAATATTAAAAGAAGAATCTGAAGATTTTGAATGGGCAAAATCTCTTAATCCTTTGGATGACTTTAATGATTATTTTTATGGTATAGGTGATTATGAATATAGACGAAGAGATTCACCAGGTTTATATATTAAACGTGATAGCTCTTGGTGGCGTAATTGGATTGAAGATGCTGAGATGGCACATCCGGCTCTTATGGAAGATGTGGCAGATTTAGAAGATATGGTAGGGGATTTAGCTAACCCAAGAAGGGGTAAAATAAAAGAGTACTCAAATTTGGCTAAAGAGGTTTATGAATTTACGCGCCCACTTTCAATTCTTGGTGGTCAAAGTACAATTCAAAGTGGTGCCGCAGACATAATGTCAGCATATAGGTACTTTGGTAGTTATTCTGAAAAAAACGACCTAACCATTTTTGAGGCGTTAGATGTGTTTAGAAATTGGTTGGATAAAATGGATAAGGAAGGAAAACCGTTACATAAAGATGAGTAAGTTAAAGTACATATTAGAAGAGGTTATATTAGAATCTCGTAGAAAAGATGTCATAGAAAAGTATAGGGATAATTTACAAGATACCTTAACTGATAACCCTACACCCATAAATGGTTATATGGAAGAAGATTTCGAAAAAGTGTTGGCACATATTGAATCCGAATTACCCCACCCAAAGTATTTAGAGTTTGTTTTAGATTCTATGTGTTGTGGTGGTTATGGTGCTGACGTTGAACAAGTTTTACCGTTAATCCAAAACTTTCATAGATTAGCTGAAAGAAATCTTATAAAAAATAAGGACATTTATTCTAAAGAATACGCAACACCTAAAGGTAGTAGTTATGTAGATTTATCACATGTGTATGCTGCCGTAGAAGCCGCGACAGAATTAGAGTTAACAAAAGAACAAGACAAAGAATTAAAAGGACAAAAAGATGTTATTTATGATGGGTCTAGGTGGCGTGTTGTAGTACCTAAATCACATAAAGCTTCATGTGCTTATGGTTCAGGTACAAAATGGTGTACCACATCAAGAGGTGATAGCTCTCATTTTGACCAATACACTAATGACGCTCTTTTATTTTATTTAATAGATAAATCTTCACCCACAAATGAGGATAATATTATGTATAAGGCGGCTTTAAATTGGTTATTTCAATGGAACGCTAAATCAAATAGATTTTCAGCAAAAAGAATAGAAGACGCGACACTTTATGATTCTACAGACAGGGTAGTAAACATAAGCCATGTATTACCTTTGTTGCCTGAAGAAATGGTACTAAAAATTAGAGCTTACTACGCTAACACTATTAATAAAGAAAATAAAATTTTAGAATCAATAGAAGAAGATAAAGAGTTGGTTTTTACCAAATTACAAGAAAAATGGGTTGCAGATGGTGTAAGTAGAGATTTAATGGCAAAAATAAAACGTGATTTACCTAACGAACAGGTGATTAGATTAAATGGCGGTTTGTCTGAGTTAGAGGTACTTCCTGAAACACATTCGTTTTGGTTTTCTTTAAATAATTTCACTGGTTATGATGAAATAGACGAAGAACATGAAGAATTTATGGATAACCCTCTTTTTAGTGGTTATGTTTTTGGGGGTCGTGAAATGTCGGGTGATGAACAGTTTATCGAAATAGAACTTCATGATGAAAACGGTAACCAAGTAGACTATAATGAGGTTATGATGGACCACAGTAATTTTTACAAACTATATGGTAGAAATACGATGAGACAAGCTCCACAAAATTATCAAGCATTTAAACAATTTGTCGCTACTAGAAAAAATTTATTTGATGAAGGTTTAGATAAGAAAAAACTAGTCGACTACTTATACAGAAAAATAATTAATATGGTTGTTTCGTACTCTTGGAGTCGTAAGTGGAAAAAGGGTGAACAAACCTATCATGACTCAGGTGATAAAGTTTTTTGGGTTCCAAGTAACAGCTCTTCTACTTTTGTGTTTAAATACCCACCAAGAGAAAACACAACAATTAATAGGTTTGTTAATTATGTTAAAAAGAACCCTGGGGTGACAGCGAAAGAATTTTATAAAGAGGTTTACGATTTTGACTATTACTCAGGTTATAATACCCAATTTTGGGGGTCTATAAAGGACTCTGGCATAGTTAAAACAAAAAAAGGTCCCTATGGTGTGTTTAAGTATTATATAGGCCCTAATTACAAAAAATGGACGGAAGGAAATTTAGAAAGATATAGGGAACAAAGTAGACCGTGGAGATGGAGGGATTAATTAGAAAAATATTAAAAGAGTCTGAGTTTGATTGGATAAAGAATGTCCCTTCTTTTATTGAAATCACGGAGCCCGTTTCTATTAAAAACCCAAAAAACAAATATAGACTACATTGGACCAATGGTTCGGGTGAAGATTACGGTACTTGGTCAGATAACTGGATTCATTTTGATAATGATAATAATGGTATTAATCGTTTAACAAGATATATTAAAATATTACAAAATGGAATTAATGCTGCTGGGTTCTTCAGTATCGATAAACTGGTTGACTTATATTTAGATGGTAATCATGATTATATTGTAAATGATTGGATGAAGGCGCAGTTAGCTAAAATACCTGAAGACGCTCCCCCAACAGAGGAAAGAGAGTCATTAGAAGAGTGGTTAGATGATGATTTGAGGGATACTGGTATTTTATTTCATGATGATTATCACGCTGATTATGCTACGTTAGAAAGATGGTGGGTAACTTATTTTGACGAAAACGGAATAGAGTTTAAAACAAAAATAAATAGAGCATAAAAAAAGGACCTAAGTCCCTATTTTTATTTTTTACCAATTACTTCATCGATAATACCATAGTCTAGTGCTTCTTCCGCACTTAACCATAAATCTCTTTGAGCATCTTTTTCTACTTTTTTAGCGGTCTTACCACAATATTTACCCAATAGTTCAAAAAGTTCTTTATTAATTTTTTCCCACTCATTAAACCCAATTCTAGCGTCTATTATGGTTCCACCAATACCACCACTAGATTGGTGTAACATTGTTCTTGAGTGTTTTAAAGAGCTTCTCATCCCTTTTGTTCCAGCCCCCAATAATAAAGAACCCATTGATGCTGCTATACCCGTGTTAATTGTTTGTATGTCGGCGTCAATGTAACTCATAACATCTATCATTGATAACCCCGCTTTAACTGAACCACCTGGAGAATCAATATGCATTGTAATTGTTTTCTTTGGGTCTTGTTGTGATAAAAATAATAGTTGTGCCTGTACTGTAATTGCCATTCTATCGTCAACAGGTCCAGCACACCATATAATCCTATCCATCATTAATCTGTCAAAAACTGACATTGCTGCCACGTTTAATTGCCTCTCTTCAATAATTGTGGGGGTTACTGAATTAGTTACCATCGGTGTTGTTTGTTGTATATTTTGGTATCCACATATAGTATCTTGGTTGATTCCTAAATGTTTTGTTGCATATTTATTAAATTCTATCATGTTTTTATATTTTTTAATGTACTCAATGATATTTATTTTTATATAATAAGTCAAATAAAAAAAAAACAATAATGAGTCACGAATTAAAATATGAAAAAGTTACAACATATATCACAACAGATGGCACTATTTTTACTAATGAGGAAGAAGCTAACATTTATGATACAGCTTATCATGATAATATATTAAAATCTAGTCTTTCATCCTTACAAAAATCAAGGTTAATATCTATTGCTGATATTTTTGGTCGTACTAACCCTTATTTCTACTATATAAGTAGGGGTGGTGAGTACACAAACAAAAGGTTGGGGTTAAATTTTTCCAAGACAACACCTAGGGATGTTCTTAAAAATTTAATGGTATCATCACCAAAAGAGATGAATAAAATACTTACTGAGGTATTAAAAAGAGAAGAAAAAAAGAAATAAAATGGCTGTAACAACAAAAGAAAAATATAAAACAAGTGATAATAAATATTATGACACAGAAAAGGAAGCTACTATTTCACAGAATAGAATAAACAGTACTAACCTAGTACCATGGAGAACAGAACAATACGATAAGTGGTTAAAAACTAATTCTGGGTTAGATGGGAATGGTGAACTAAAGGAGTTAAGAGATAGTAGGGCAAGAGATGGTGATAGTATACAATCAATTGTTTGTGGTGCTATAATTGCTCACGCAAAAGATTTGAATCTATTAGCGGCACTTTTATCACATCCGAGTTCTGATGAGGAAGAAGAGGAAGAAGAGAAAGAGTAGTAAATTGTATAACATAAAAAAAGTCTTTTTTTTTTATTCGTTAGTAAATATTTATAAATAAAACAATTGTAGAATGAAATATAACTATGATAACGCTTTAACTAAATTATACGAATCTTTAGAACCTATTAAAGACGATAATAGATTAGATGAGGGTGCTTGGGAAACCATAAAATATGGTTTGTCTAAGCTCGGTAGGTATAAAGCTGGTGGTAAAATCTTAGGTAAAAATAAGACAACTAAAGCGGCCCAAGATAAAATTAGAACTATTTTAAATAAGGAGTCCAATAAACTACTTAGGGGTTTAGATAACGAAGTAAAAAGAGTTTCACCAAAATTTCCAAACGATAAAAAAAGATTTGCGTTTCTTAAGGGTGTCATTACGATTGGGGCCCTATACGATTCTATTGTTGCGGCCACAAAGAAAAAAGAAGGTCAAGAAGGCTATATACCTATTGATGCCGCTAATGAGATTATTGGTGATATGAGGGAATATGTTAAAAAGTTCTTAGATGTTGATTTGGCTGGTGTCTATACCACAATGGAATCTAAGGAAGGAAAAGAAAACATATTAACAGAAGAAGAACAAGAAGTTTTAAAATGGGATGTTTTAACTGAAGATGAAATAGAATTATTATCTGAAAAAAATTGGTTCTCTAAAGCGGCCGGTGCTGTAGGTAAGGGTGTTGGTAAAGTCACGGGAGCCGTATCAAAAGCAAAAGATAAGGTTATGGATAAAGCCTTTGGGGCTAAAAAGGGTTCTGATAAACCAGATAGAAAAGGTTCGGGACAGTCAGCTAAATATCAAAAAACTTCAGGTAGTGGTGAGTTTGAAACTGATAGAATGGGTAAAAAGGGTTTAGCTAGTAATAGATTACCTATTTTACTTAATTTGTTGGGTGGTGCTATGGGAGCCTATTCTTGGTTAGCTAATACTGAATGGTTTAAAAGTTTGTTCCAAGAAGAAATTACATACACAGATACAGAACAAGTTAGAGAAGTAATCCAAACTAAATCAGAAGTTTTAAATGATATTAAACCTGGTGAAGGTATTTATAAAGGTTTAAGTAGGGTTACAGACATACAGGTTGACGCTAGTTCTAGTCCTGAAAAATTTATTTCACAGTTAGAACAGATTGGTGGTGGTGATGCGCATAAAGGGATTGACCTTTTATGTCAAAAGGGTGGTTGGATGATGAAACCAGGTGAAGCCTCAAAAGGTTTACACGCTTTAGTTAATAACCCTAATAGTGTTGATAACATGGGTGATTTTTTTAAAGGTGGTGCTTCTGGTACAGGTAAGTTGGTTGACCCTAATTCTGGTTTAAACACTACTTTGTATGGTACAAAAGCGGGTACCACTTTAACTTCGATACTTGTAAAAAATCTACCTGTCTTAATAACTAAGTATATAACAAAAACGGCGGTTAAGACTGGGGCGGCTTATTATACAGCAAAAGGTTTAGGTAATATTTTAGGTCCAATAGGTGTGGCTTTAGTTTTAGCCGGTATAACAGTTAAAGTTATGAGAGAGAAAGGTCAGAGACAATCTAGAGCTAAAACACTAGATGATTTACTACAATCTTTAAGAGACATTAAACCAACAGACGAAAACCCACCAATAATTGACCCAGTAGACGACCCAGTAGACGACCCAATACCACCACCAATACCACCAAACTTTCTTAAGGGTAACAGAAATATGCAATTAGTTTACCTATCTCAAAATTTCTTACCTGATGGTAAAAGTTTATGGGACAGTCTTAATCTAAAAGAGGGTACGATTTTACCTTCTGGTTTTTTTGATGCAGCTCTAGGTCAAGGAAAGGTTGACCAAGAAAAATATTTGTCTGCTTTTCATAAACACCTAGAAAAGAAAGGTTCATTTACTAAAAAACTTAACGTTGGGGCTTGGTTGGCTAAAGTACAAAGTAATAAAAACCAAGCTTTAATTAAATGGGTTAGAAACACAAGAAAAGGTATTGGTTCATTTTTCTCTAAACTTAAGAAGGGGTTTCCTGAAGATTTTGCCATAGGTGAAAGACAAAAAGCTAAAGTGTCTAGACCAGGTGAAAGAGGTAAAGCGATGGGGTTAGCGGGTGAATCTTTAAACGGTAGATACGATTTAATAACTGAACTAAGTTTAGGCAATTCCGCTAGTCAGGCAGGTTTCGATGAAAATCTATTAATGAAAAATTTACCACAGTTTATGGAGATGTTATCCATGATGTATTACGGAGCTAAAGGTAAAAAACTACCTTACAATAAAGAAGCTGTTTTAGCCTTTTGTGGTAAGTACGGTTGTAAAGGTGGTTCTAATAAAAAATATAAACAAACCAAATCAGATGATTATCAATTTGTTGAGGGTGAAGAAATACTGGGTGAAGAAATAATAAGAATTAGACAATTAATGAAATAAAATAAAATTGTCGCATATTTATAATAAAGATAATAAAACAAAATAAAAAACATTAAACAATGGCAGATTTATTAATGAGGATGCCTGTTCCTTATGAACCAAAAAAGAAGAACAGGTTTATATTCAGATTCCCAACACCTTTGGGTATTCAAGAATGGTTCATTTCAACGGGAGCAAGACCAACATATACAGCAGAAGAAACTGAGATTCAGTTTTTAAATACATCAACCTTCGTAATAGGTAGATTTACTTGGGAGACTATAGATGTAACATTTAGAGACCCAATTGGTCCTTCAGCTACTCAAGCACTAATGGAATGGATTCGTTTACATTCGGAATCTGTTACAGGTAGACAAGGTTACGCTGCTGGTTATAAGAAAGATGTTGAATTAGAAATGTTAGACCCAACAGGTGTTGTAATTGAAAAATGGATATTACAAGGGACTATGGTTACATCGGCAAACTTTGGAGATTTGGATTACTCTTCTTCAGATATCGCTGATATTTCATGTACACTTAGATTTGATAGAGCGATTTCAGTATTTTAATACTGGTAATACATTACATATACAAAAAAAGGGGACAGTGTCCCCTTTTTCTTTTTCTAAACAATTTCCCAAACCTTCTCTAATCGTACTCTCATTTTTACCCCATCACAACCATTACCATAAACAACACCATCTTTTATTGTAAACGTGTGTGACCTAACAGAAAGGATGTATGTACCTTCTTTGTATTTCTTCAAGAAACTACCAACAGTCATCTGACTGTATTTGTTACCCTTTTTGGTGTATAACTTTAGTTTCTTTTTGTAATCATAAGAACTACCCTCATTCCAATAGTTGGTTCTTCTAACACAACGTTTCGCGTCAACTTCAATCTCAGCGTACTCAACCTTTTTGATTTTTTTACCAAATACGGTAGTGTTTTCATCAGAAAATTTGTCGTTAACTCTATGCCAATTGTGTGTGTTCACACCTCTTTTGTTTGGTCTTTGGTAATTTTCTGTTAGGAATTTGTGTGCTTTATCATAATCAACATTAAAAGCGTTAGCTATCGCTCTAACAGAACAGTCATTATGTTCTGATTTAGCTATTTTAGATTCTTTGTATCCTTTTATAGATGCTGTAGCTGAAATTGTTTTTGTCATAGTTGTTATTATTTAATGTTGTTATACAAATATAATAAAACTTTTTTAAATGGCAAAAAAAAGGTAAGGTTATATGTAATGGGAACGACCCCCTAACTCGTTTTAATTTATTGACTACACTTCCACTTACCTTAATCTAACGACTACCAATCAAAATCAATATCATAGTCCTCACCATACTTTTTTATTGAATACCCCCCATTAAAATCATCATAATCCCAATCGTCTTCAAATTCACCTATGGTGTGGTTAGTAACATCAATTATGTCTTTTTCATCGTCCTCATCATACTCATCAAAATAAAGGTCATCATCTTCCTCTTCATAAACATCATCTTCATATTCATTTAGTAGTTTCTGACCTCTACTGTATTGACTACCACCAAACAATGAGTTAAACACACCCTTCTTTTCTTTTGGTCTTTCATAAAAGTTTTCACCCAACTCTTCATGTAGTTTTAAACCTAATTCAAAAGCGTTAGTAACATCATCTATAATCACATATTCTGTAGATGTGTGGTAGTTATAATATCCAGCAGCTAAGTTTAAACATGAAAAGCCGAATTTTTCCATTAGAGGCCATATGTCTGTAAATGGATGTCTAGCCCAATCAGTAATTCCATGCTCTAAGATTAGTGGACTAACTTTTTCACCAAAATTTGTGTCTTTACCAAACAAATCAATTCCCATTAAAGACATACTCATAGAGTTTCCTTTAGGTGAATCATACTGAATAGCGTAACCAACGTTTTTGAAAAACTCAGGGTCCGCTTGTCTAGAACCGAGACAACCGATTTCTTCCGATACGAAAAAAGCCGCTTTAACATTATCTAACTTATCTAACATTTCAAGACAAAGATAAACACCACACTTATCGTCACCACCAATACCTGAAGGTTTCATTGTTTCCATATCGATGCCGGTAAGTATTTTTTTACCATTCTCTTCAAGTTCAACAACTTTCATGTTGTGATTAATTTGGTGTACTGTGTCTGTGTGTGATACAAAACATGGGTAAAACTCTGCTTCACCCTTCGTTACGTACACGTTACCAATACTATCTTTGTAGTGGTTATAACCTTTTTGGGTTAAAACATCCTCTAAGTAAGCAATCATTAAATCCTCTTCTCTTGAATGAGTTTGGATTGATAATACTTCTTTAAGTCTATTTAATTTTAATTTGTTCATTTTAATCTTTTATATTTTTAATTGATTTATAATACAAATATAGTAATAGTTTTTTAATTGGCAAAATAAATTACAAAAAAAATAAAATGTTGTATTTATAAGCCGTATGATTAATGTTTACTTTATTCTTAAAGTGTTTAAGATTAATTTATAATAATAGCAAAAATAAAAAAAAGTTTTTACAATGTCAAATCCAAAAGAAAAAAATAATGAATTTCATTTTGAGGTTCCTTTTGATGTATTACCATTACCGTCAGGAGGCCTTCTTTATCCTGGTCAAAAAAATTCTATAAAGGTAGAATTTATGACAGCTTCAGATGAGAATATATTAACATCACCAAACTTAATTAAAAGTGGTAAAGTTATTGATGTCTTAATAGAAAGAAAAGTTAAAGAATCACCAGTACCTATTGACGATTTATTGGTTGGGGATAGGAACGCTATAATGGTGTGGCTTAGAGCCACTGGTTATGGTGAAATGTACCCTGTTAGATTAACAGACCCAGTTACCGCAGAAGAGTTTGATTTTGAGGTAGATTTAAATGATTTAAAAACCAAACCATTAGGGGCTCAACCCAATGAAAATAATGAGTTCACTTTTAAATTACCAAAAGCTAAAAAGAATATTAAGTTTAAGATGTTAACTGTTGGGGATGAGAGAGAAATTGTTTCAAAAAGTGAAAAAAGAGCCAAAGTAACCAAATCAAAAATCACTAATTTATTAACTAGTAGATTAGAAAAACAAATTGTTGAGGTTGATGGTAACAGAGACCCAAACTACATAAGTAGATACATTCAGGTAATGCCAGCATACGATTCATTACAGTTTAGAAAATACAACGATGATATAGAACCAGGAATTGATATGATGGTGGACGTGGAGGGTCCATCTGGGGAGAGCTTTCTCAGCACAGTTCCAATTGGACTCAACTTTTTTTGGCCTAACGCCAGAGTATAAGTTAGGGTTAACCCAAGAAATATATTATATGGTAAAACATATTAATTTCTCTTACGAGAGTGTTATGTCTTTGCCTATATACGAAAGACGCCTTTACTTAGATTATTGGAAAAAGGAGATGGAAGAAGAAAAAAAGGCCCACGAAAGAGCCAAATCTAAATCGCGTTAAAACATTTTTGCTGATATTTATATATAAAAGTAAAATATGTCTAAAAGAAGGTTAAAAATGCGAGACATCCTACTTGAAAAGGATTTTGGTAGTTTCATTACTGGTGATGGGGCTATAGGTCTAAATAAATTAATCCCAGACCAACCATTCGGTAAAAATAAACCATGGAAAAGACGGGGTACAGATGTTGCTAATTCTGAGGATGGTGGATTATCACACTCTATAGCTCAGGCTATGTTTAGTGGGGACCTAGCCGTGGCTAATTTACAAAACATGGGTGTTAGAGTTTCTGATATAGATGACCAAGACACTATAGATTCTTATAAAGCTTTAAAAACTTTCCCATTTTCCTTTTCTATTAATAAATCTATAGCTGGGTTTTTTAATGGTGAGTCAAAAGATATACAAGGTAAAGCTTCTGTTGACCAAAGGAGTAACGCTAAAAAGTTTATTATTTATTTTACCCATAAAGGTGAAAAGGGTGAGGTTGTTTATACAATTAATTTCTCCCCTAAAACACTACAAAAGAATTTAAAAGGTACCGCTTTTGATTTACCTATGTTAATTAAAAATGAAGATTACGAGGTTAAAATTTCTATCGGTGGTGAGGGTGATAAAGAAGGTGAAGGACAAGAAGGTGAAGGACA
>TARA_R110002020_G_scaffold68920_7_pt1 | contig 15879 bp, 8 predicted proteins | sample TARA_R110002020 | Tara Oceans TARA_R110002020 (sample SAMEA4396489) | marine metagenome | biome: Westerlies Biome; feature: [MES] marine water layer (ENVO:01000295) within the mesopelagic zone...; material: water (ENVO:00002006), including particulate matter (ENVO:01000060) such... | reverse complement strand
GATAAGGAGTTGATATTAAATACAGAAATATTTAATCATCAATATGTTAGTAGGGAAGCAATTATTAAACAAGTGCCACTAGCTATTAAAACTAAAATAAAAGTTGGTGACACGGTAATTGTACATCATAACGTTTTTAGACGTTGGCATGATGTTAGGGGAATTGAAAAAAACAGTAAAAGTTATATTGATGAAAATACATATGCTGTTAGGGACGATCAAATATTTGCTTATAAAAGAGATAAATTAAAGAAAACTAACACATGCGGTGGGAATGTTTTAGTGCACGTGGATGGCAAATGGAAAGCCATGAGTGGTTATTGTTTTGTTAAACCAATTAAAGCTAATGATAAGTTTTATGTTAAAAAAGAAAGATCTTTAGTTGGTATAATGAAATACACCGACTATAATTTACCCGGTATTAAAAATGGGGATTTAGTAGGTTTTACACCAAGTAGTGAATATGAGTTTATAATTAATGGTGAAAGATTATATAGGGTTTTAACAACAGAAATTTCAATCAAATATGAATATCAAGGAGACGAAGAAGAATATAATCCAAGCTGGACACAAAGCGGTCGATGAATTAATAAAAGTAGCTAAAGAGCCAATTGTTGATTCTGATGATGACATATCAGCAGATAGACTAAAAAACGCTGCTGCTACAAAAAAATTAGCTATATTTGATGCGTTTGAAATACTAAATAGAATTCAAGAGGAGCAAAGTATATTAGAAAATAAACCAATAGAAAAAAAGGATAACACATTTTCTGGTTTCGCTGAATCAAGATCAAAGTAATGTACAAACAAACGTTATATAAAATAATAGAGCCAATACGAATTAATACCTTAAAGAGATTAAATAAAGGTAAAAAGTGGAAATACGGTTATAATAAAGAGCATGATGTAATTGTAATTAGCAAAACGGGTGTGATTGGGGAAATTTATGACATACAGGGATTAAAGGTTGCGTTACCAAAACCTACAAAAGTATATAGTAGGTCAAAAAACAAATCTGAGCAATACTGGGAAAGATTTGAAGACAAAAAAGAATTAAAAAACATTAAAACCATATTTGACTGGAGATCGTATCCCGACACAGCAAAAGAACAGTGGTACGACTATATCAATGAAGAATTTAATAGAAGAGAAAATGGTTTTTGGTTTTACAATAATGGTATTGCTACTTATTTACCAGGAACTCATTATATGTACCTTCAGTGGTCAAAAATTGATGTGGGTAATCCGGAGTTTAGAGAATCCAACAGATTATTCTATATATTTTGGGAGGCTTGTAAGGCAGATACACGTAGTTATGGCATATGTTACCTTAAAAATAGACGATCTGGTTTCAGTTTTATGTCAAGTGCTGAGAGTGTTAACCTTGCTACTATATCAAGTGACGCGAGATATGGCATACTTTCAAAGTCTGGTTGGGATGCCAAAAAGATGTTTACTGATAAAGTTGTACCAATATCAATCAACTATCCGTTCTTCTTTAAACCAGTTCAGGATGGTATGGACAGACCTAAGAGTGAATTAGCATATAGAGTACCAGCTCAAAAATTCACTAGAAAAAAATTACAAAGCAATCAAACACTAGAAGACATTGTAGGTTTAGACACAACAATAGATTGGAAAAACACTGGAGATAATAGTTATGATGGTGAAAAACTTAATTTGTTAGTACATGATGAGAGTGGTAAGTGGGAAAGACCTGATAATATACTAAGAAACTGGAGAGTAACAAAGACATGTTTAAGATTAGGTAGTAGGGTTATAGGTAAGTGTATGATGGGATCTACATCTAATGCATTAGATAAAGGTGGGGATAATTTTAAAAAATTATTTAGTGATTCTAATGTAAATAAAAGAAATAAAAATGGTCAAACTAAATCTGGACTATACAGTTTATTTGTACCAATGGAATGGAACTACGAGGGTTTTATAGATATATATGGGATGCCTGTATTTAATACGCCAAATGAAGATGTTTACTCGATACATAACGATATTATAGACATTGGTGTTATAGAGCATTGGGAGAATGAAGTTGAAGGTCTTAAAAATGATCAGGATGCGTTAAACGAATTTTATAGGCAGTTTCCTAGATCAACAGAACACGCTTTTAGAGATGAGACAAAAAATAGTATATTTAATTTATCTAAAATATACGAGCAAGTTGATTTCAACGAGGAGGTTAATAACTCATCGCAAATAACAAGAGGAAACTTCCATTGGGTTAATGGAATAAAAGACACAAAAGTTATATTTTACCCAGAATTAAAAGGAAGATTTCAAGTTAGCTGGGTACCACCAGCTAGATTACAAAATAGCATTACAATAAAAAACGGAATTAAATATCCAAGTAATGAACATATGGGTGCTTTTGGTTGTGATAGTTACGATATATCGGGTACTGTAGATGGTCAAGGATCTAAAGGTGCTCTTCACGGACTAACTAAATTTTCAATGGAAGATGCGCCTGCTAATAAATTTTTTTTAGAATATATAGCTAGACCTCAAACAGCAGAGATATTTTTTGAAGATGTTTTAATGGCATTGGTATTTTACGGAATGCCTATATTATGTGAAAATAATAAGCCAAGATTATTATATTACTTAAGAAGAAGGGGTTATAGGGGTTATTCCATGAATAGACCCGACAAGGTATGGAATAAGTTATCAGTAACTGAAAAGGAAATAGGTGGTATACCAAACTCTAGTGAAGATATTAAACAAGCGCATGCTTCTGCTATTGAGATGTACATACAAGATAACGTTGGTTTAAAGCAGGATGAAACGTATGGAGATATGTATTTTAATAATACGTTGAATGATTGGTCAAGGTTTGATATTAATAAACGTACAAAATTTGACGCAACAATTAGTTCTGGTTTAGCTATAATGGCATGTAATAGGCATTTATATAAACCAAATTCAAATTTAAAAAAAGAAAAAGTAAATATTAATATTACAAAATATGCAAACACGGGTGCAAGATCACAAATAATAGATTAAAAATGATACAAAATAATAAAAAAAGTACTTTCCCAAGTCAATCGGTTACGGATTCTGAAAAGTCTAGTTTAGAATATGGAACACAAGTAGCAAACGCTATAGAATCAGAGTGGTTTAAAAAAGATGCAGCTACAGCTAAATACTTAACAACACAAGGTAATTACCATAAATTAAGATTATATGCTAGGGGCGAGCAAAGTATACAAAAATATAAAGATGAGTTATCTATAAATGGTGATTTATCTTATCTTAATTTAGATTGGAAGCCAGTACCTATTATACCTAAGTTTGTTGATATTGTGGTCAATGGAATAGCCGAGAGAACATATGAACTAAAATCGTATTCACAGGATCCATCATCGTTACAAAAACGAACAAATTACGTTAAAAACATAATTGATGACATGAAGATGAAAAGCTTTAAAAACGCTGTCTTAGAATCGTCAGGAGTTAATGTCTTTAATAATGATCCAAACACATTACCGGAAAATGATCAAGAAGTAGCACTACACATGCAATTAGATTATAAACAATCTATTGAAATAGCGTCTGAAGAAGCGTTAAATAATTTACTTGATCTTAATAAGTATGATTTAATTAAAAAAAGATTAGATTATGATTTAACAGTTTTAGGTATTGCAGCTGTAAAAACATCATTTAACACAGCTGAGGGAATAAAAATAGATTATGTTGATCCAGCAACACTAGTTTACTCATACACAGAATCACCACATTTTGATGATTTATTTTATGTTGGTGAGGTGAGAAGAGTTAACATATCAGAGTTAATGAAGCAGTATCCAAATTTATCCCCAGAATATGTTAAAAAATTAGAAGAACTTGGTCAATCTCATAAGATACAAGGAGTAGCTTCTAATAATCAAGAAAAACGTGAAGGATCAATTGATGTATTATACTTTGAGTATAAAACATACAATCATCAGGTGTATAAAATAAAAACAGGTGCAAGTGGTGGTAACAGATCAATAAAAAAACAAGGTGATTTTCAACCAGGTGATACAGAAAATTTTATAGTAGCTAGAAGAGCAATTGAGGTATTATATGCTGGTGCAAAAGTTATAGGTATGGATGATATTCTTGATTGGAAATTATCACAAAATATGACGCGACCTAAATCAGATATAACTAAAGTTCAAATGAGTTATAGCATGGTTGCACCTAGATTATACAAAGGTAGAATGGAATCATTAGTTAGTAGAATGATGTCTTTTGCTGATATGATACAATTAACTCACTTAAAACTACAACAAGTGCTTTCACGTATGGTACCAGATGGTGTTTATTTAGATGCTGATGGTTTAGCTGAGGTAGATCTTGGTAATGGAACTAACTATAATGCTCAAGAAGCTTTAAATATGTTCTTCCAAACTGGTAGTGTAATTGGTAGATCAATGACTCAAGAGGGTGAATTTAACAACGGTAAAATACCAATTCAAGAATTAAACTCTGGTTCTGGTAATCAAAAAATTTCTAGTTTAATAAATTCATATAATTATTATCTACAAATGATAAGAGACGTTACTGGCTTAAATGAAGCTAGAGATGGTAGCACGCCAGACTCTAACGCATTAGTCGGCGTTCAAAAACTAGCAGCAGCAAATTCCAATACAGCAACAAGACATATACTACAGGGTGGATTATATCTTACATTAAAAACCGCTGAAGCTTTGTCACTTAGAATTTCTGATGTTTTAGAATTTTCAAAAACAAAACGTTCATTTATTAACTCGTTAGGTAGATTTAACGTTGGATCTTTACAAGATATACAAAATTTACATTTACATGATTTTGGTATATTTTTAGAATTAACTCCAGATGAGGAAGAAAAACAATTATTAGAAAATAACATTCAAATGGCAATTCAAAAAGAACAAATACATCTTGAGGATGCTATAGATGTAAGGGAGATTAAAAATTTAAAATTAGCTAATCAGTTATTAAAATTACGTAGGCGTAAAAAGGATGAGCAAGATAGAAAGTTGCAAATGGAAAACATACAAGCACAAACAGAATCAAACGCTCAAGCGGCACAAGCTGCTGCTCAAGCTGAAATTCAAAAACAACAAGGGATAGCTCAGAGTAAAGTTCAAATTAATCAAGCGCAGCTTGAATTTGATATTAAAAAAATGGAGACTGAAGCTCAGATTAAAAAAGAATTAATGCAACATGAATACAACATGAACGTTCAATTGAAACAAATGGACTTAGATGTTATAAGCAAAAAAGATACTGTTAAGGAAGATCGTAAAGATGAGAGAACTAGAATTCAAGCATCTCAACAATCAGAACTAATAGATCAAAGAAATAACAAAAAACCTCCAAAAAAATTTGAATCCTCAGGGAACGATAGTTTAGGTGGTTTTGGTTTAGAGCAATTTGAACCACGTTAGAATTAAAATTATTTTATAAAATTATATTATGGCAAATACAAAAACAAAAAAATCAAAAAAGGTTTTAGATGAAGTAGTTGATAAAAAAGTTGATACTAAAGTTGATACTAAAGTTACAGCTAAAGTTGTTGAAGAACCTAAAGAGAAAAAAGATAGCAACTTCAAGGAAGATGGTACTTATAAGTTAGATTTAAATAAAATCAATGAGAAAGAAAAACCCGTTGAGGATAAAAAGAAGGAAAACGAGGTTTTAGAGGTATCAAAAGAAGATGATGCTAAAGTTGAAACAGAAAAAGAAAAGGAAGTAGAAATTCCTATTCTTGAGGAAATTACCAACGAAAAACAAGAGGGTAATTCAAAAGCTACTGATGAAGTTAAAGAAAATCAAGTAGAAACACAAAAAGAAGAAATTAAAGAAAAAACTCCAGGAATGGAACTACCAGAAAACATTAAAAAAGTCGTTGACTTTATGAATGAGACAGGTGGAACACTTGAAGACTATGTTAGGCTTAATGTGGATTATTCGAAAACTGATGATAGTACTCTTTTAGAAGAGTATTATAGACAAACTAAACCGCATTTATCCTCAGATGAAAGAAACTTCTTAGTTGAAGATAAATTTTCTTACAATGAAGATATAGATGAGGTAAAGGATGTTAAGCGAAAAAAGCTTGCTTTTAAAGAAGCGGTTGCGGAAGCTAAAACCAATTTGGAGCAAATGAAAGGTAAATACTATGAAGACATTAAAATGGGTTCAAAGTTACCACCTGAGCAACAAAAGGCAATAGATTTCTTTAATCGTTACAATAAAGAGCAAGACGAAGTTAAAAAACTAACATCAAAGCAACAGGAGCATTTTGATAAAAAAACAAACGAAGTTTTCAACAGTGAGTTCAAAGGTTTTGAATTTGAAGTTGGCGATAAAAAGTATCGTTATAATATAAAGGATGTTGATGCAAATAAAACAGCACAAAGTAATGTACTAAATGTTTTTAGTCCATTTATAGATAAAAACAATCTACTTGAAAATGCTAGTGGTTATCATAAATCATTATTTGCAGCAAGAAACCCTGATGCCATTGCTAATCATTTTTACCAACAAGGTAAATCTGATGCTGTTTCAGAAATTACTCAAGATTCAAAAAATATAAACATGGATCCAAGAAAATCTGATACAGGTCAAGTTAACTCTGGAGGTACAAAATATAAAGTGGTTAGTGGTGATAATAGTTCAAAACTCAAATTAAAACTTAAAAATTATTAACAAACTTAAAATTTAAAAATTATGGCAAACGCAAGTTTTGCTGGCCCGGTAGCGGGCAGCATTGTAACCCCAGCGTCACAAAAAATGACGACTGCTGGAAGTTACTTAGATTTTAACGTCGCTGGAGGATGGGCTCAACAATATTTACCTGAGCTATACGAAGCGGAAGTTGAAAGATACGGAAATAGATCAATTGGATCTTTTCTAAGAACGGTAGGTGCAGAGGAAGCTATGGCTTCAGATCAAGTTATTTGGTCAGAACAAGGTAGACTTCACCTAGCGTATACAGGATCTCTAGCCACGGCTACAGGTGTTGTAACTGCTGTTAAAGGCATTGATACTGCTGCAACTGAAGCTCACGCTGTGAGAGTTGGCGCAACAGTTATATGTCAAATAACAACAGGTTCTAATGTAAAAGTGGTTAAAGCTTATTGTACTGCTGGATGTGAAACATCTACGTCTACTTTAACTTTACGACCTTATGGTGCTGAGCACTTTGATGATCTGGCAAGTGTAGCGGTAGATACTACTGCTGGTAACTGTAAATTCTTTGTTTACGGTTCAGATTTCGGAAAAGGAACAGCTAATATAACTGAATCAGTTGAGCCAAATTTCAAAACCTTTTCAAATAGTCCTGTTATTATAAAGGATCATTTTGAAATATCAGGTTCTGATACTGCTCAAATTGGTTGGGTTGAAGTTTCTGGTGAAGACGGTGGAAATGGTTACTTATGGTATATCAAATCTGAAGGTGATACTAGAAAACGTTTTGATGATTATTTAGAAATGGTAATGATGGAAGCTCAGACATCTCACGCGAGTGCTGCTGCTGCAATTCCCGCTGGTTCAGAGGGATTGTTTGCTGCTATTCAAGCGAGAGGTATTGAAGCTACAAATCAATTCGATTCCACGGCTGACACTCTATCTGATTTCGACTTATTGTTGAAAGAGCTAGATAGTCAAGGCGCTATTGAAGAAAATGCTATGTTCCTAGGAAGAGATGCTTCTCTTAATATAGATGGAATGTTAGCAGAAATTTCTACAGGATCACAAGGTGGTACTGCTTATGGATTATTTGATAATTCAGAAGACATGGCTATCAATCTAGGTTTCACTGGTTTTAGAAGAGGTTCTTATGACTTCTATAAAACTGATTGGAAATACTTAAATGATGCTTCTACTAGAGGCTTGGTTAATACTGGTGCTACTATTGGTGGTGTCGAAGGAGTTTTAGTACCAGCTGGTACAACTTCTGTATATGATCAAGGTATGGGTAGAAACGTTAAGAGACCTTTCTTACATGTTAGATACAGAGCTTCTGAAGCTGACAATAGAAAGTTAAAATCTTGGGTTACTGGTTCTGTAGGAGCTGCTACAACTGGTGATGATAAGATGGAAGTACACTATTTATCTGAAAGATGTTTAGTTGTACAAGCTGCAAACAATTTCGTATTGTTTAATAGCTAGAATTTAATATAAAGCGTTAGGTGCTTCGGCACCTATCACTTTATTTTTTAACTTATTTAATTATATTATATTATGAAAAACGTAAAACAAACGACTAAAGAAGTCAAAAAACCAACAATTATTAAAAGTAATTGGGAGGTTAAAGATAGATTATATGAATTGGTTGGAGAAAGAACTCCAATTGTTTTAATCTTAAAAAGTAGAAATATGCTTTATTTCGATGAAGCAAAAGGATACGAAAGGGAAACAAAGTATTGTGAAAATCAACGAACAGTTTTTGTTGATGAAATGAAGGGACCCCAAAGATTAAGTCATATAATATTTCGAGATGGTAAACTGTTTGTGCCAAAAGAAAAACAAACACTTCAAAAATTATTATCAATATATCACCCAGATAAAGATAGAATATATGAAGAATTTAATCCTGTTAGGATAGCTGAAGATGACCTTTCAATGTTAGAAACGGAAATCGAAGCGATGAATATAGCTAGACAAATTGATGTGGATCAATCAGAGGCTATATTAAGAACAGAACTGGGTAACAAGGTGTCTACAATGGCATCTAAAGAATTGAAACGTGATGTTTTATTATTCGCTCGTGAAAATCCAAAATTATTTTTGGAGCTTGTTCAAGATGAAAATATTAACATTAGAAATGTTGGTATTAAAGCAGTGGAAGCTAATATAATTACACTTTCACCAGATCAAAGAACATTTACATGGACAGATAATAATAGAAAACTATTAACTGTACCTTTTGATGAAAATCCATATTCAGCTTTAGCTGCATATTTTAAAACAGACGATGGTATAGATGTTTATAAGTCCGTTGAAAAAAGATTAAAATAAATAATCACACTTATAGTAGTTAGTCACTCTATATGGGTGACTATATTACTATAAAAAAAGAAATTATGGCAATAAATGTAAATTCAGTATATAAGTCGGTATTATCAATTTTAAATAAAGAACAAAGGGGTTATGTTACTCCAGATGAATTCAATAAAATTAGTAGACAAGTTCAGTTGGGTTTGTTAGATCAAGCTTTTACCGAGTACAATAAAAATCTAAACCTTCAAAATGCGAATCTAACAAATGAGGGATACGCTGATTTGCCAACAAAAATAGAAGAAAAAATAGACAATTTTCACAAAGAACAGTTTATTACTTTAAATTCAGATGGCGTTGGATCTTTATACTCTGACGTATATAAAGTTATAAGTTTATCAAAAGATAATACAGATATAGAAAAAATAAGCAAAAACGCTTTGCCTTATTTACTATCATCAACATTAAGCACACCTACAGCTGATTTTCCAATATATTATATGTCAAGCGCAACAGCAATAACAGTGAATCCAAAAACAATATCAAGTCCATTATTAAAGTATATAAAGGTACCAAAAGATCCTAGGTGGGGATATAGCATTAATGCAACCTATGGAACAAATGTATACGATTCATATACATATGAAGTAGATGGCTTAGTAGTTAAAAACAACACATTAGCTAGTAGAACAGCAATAGCAAGTGGTGCTACTAATGGTACGTACACTGGAACAGTGGGTTCAACTACCGGTTATACAACAAACGGTGATGGATCTGATGCAATAATAAGAGTTACAGTATCTGGTAACGCTGTATCCGCTGTGGATATTACAGTATCGGGTAAAGAATATACAGTTGGTGACACAATAACAGTAGCAAGTAGTATAATAGGTGGTAGTACAAATTTAGTAATAACTATTACGGCTGTTGATTTATACAGTGGGAGTACATATGGATCGACTAACTTTGAATTACACCCTTCCGAGGAAGTTAATTTAGTATTAGGTATACTTGGTTACGCTGGGTTAACAATAAAAGACGCTGCAATAACGCAATTAACAACACAAATAGCAGGTGCTAAAGAAATAGCTAAACAACAATAAATATGGGATTACTAGGAACAACTACAAAACAATCATACTACAGTCAAAGTCAATCTTTTACTGGAACAGGTACCGCTACAGGTAGTTCTGGTGAATTTACATTAACAACATCGTTTTTTCCTACGTTGCCAACGCAACAATCACAAATTAAAGTTTTTATAGATAACAGAGAAATAACGCAATCTAACTATACATATAATGGGACTGGTGGTGCTGATGTTACAGTGGACAATACTAATAAAATAGTATTTACTAGCACTAATATTGATTCAAACGTTCAAGAAACAAATGGTTCACCAAAAAACGGTTTAGCTGTTCTTGTTAAAGAATCAGCAACAACAGAAGCTTTTGGAACATATAGATACATTTCTTTAAAAGAAATAGTTAATAACTTTATGATTGGCTACGTGGGAGACGGTAAATTAATTAAAAATGTAAAAAGATCCGATATATTATTTTATACTAGAAGAGGTATACAGGAATTTGCTTATGATGTTTCTAGAGTTGAAAAAATTCAAGAGGTTGATGTTGGTGGTAACTTAAGTGTAAAAATGCCTCAGGATTACGTTAATTATGTTAAACTAACGTGGGTTGATTCAGCTGGTGTGGAACATTTAATTTTACCAGCGCGATATACTTCTAAACCATCAGAATCAATTTTACAAGATTCAGATTATAACTACATGTTTAATGCTGATGGCGATACGTTAACAGGTGGTTCAACTATAGATGCTAATTTTAAAGACAGTACTGTATCAAATTTAAATAGCGCTATTAATGATGATTATTATTATAACACTGAGTATAATAGAGATAGGATATTACATGAAGGTAGAAGATATGGGTTAGAACCAGAACTTGCTAATAAAAACGGTGTTTTTATAATTGATGAAGCTAACGGTACAATTAACTTTAGCAGTGATTTAGAGGAAAAAACAATAATATTAAAGTATATATCTGATGGAGTTGGTACTGACAATGAAATGCAGGTTCATAAATTTGCTGAAGAAGCAATGTATAAACACATAGCATTTAATATATTATCAACAAAATCTAACGTACCAGAGTATGTAGTAAACAGGTATAGAAAAGAAAGAAGAGCAGCTGTGAGAAACGCCAAGATAAGATTATCAAACATTAAGTCAGAGGAGATTTCTCAAGTGATGAGGGGTAAGTCAAAGCATATTAAATAATAATTAAATGGCAGAGTTAAAAAATAATTTTCAAAAGGGGAAAATGAACAAAGACCTCGATAAGAGAGTTATACCCAACGGTGAATATATAGATGCACAGAACGTTTTAATTAATGATTCTGAAGATTCTAACGTTGGTGCTATTGAAAACATAAGAGGTAACAAAATAGCACATGGAACTTTAACTGCAAGTGCTAATTCTGTTGTTATAGGTTATCACAATGATGTTACAACAAAGAAAATATTTTGGTTTATAACGGATTTTACACTTGGAGATACTGGAGATATAATAAACATGAGAAGGGCTGACGTGGAGACTGGTACTTTCGTCTGTGAGGTTATAATGATGGAAAGTGATGGTAGTATATCTAGACTAGCACATGGTGAGTTTTTAAACTTTAGTACAAACCATTTAATAACAGGCGTTAGCTTATTAGATGATTTATTATTTTGGACAGACAATTATAATCAACCAAGAAAATTAAACATAACAGTAGCTAAACAAGATGAGGATTATTATAATTCTGAAGAAAAAATAAGTGTTGCAAAAATTGCACCTTATATAGCTCCAGTCATTGTGAACACAAGTGGTGTAACTCAAGCTAGTAATGAATCTACAATTAAATCTAATTACTTACAAAAAAATTTTGTCAGGTTTTCTTATAGGTATAAATATGAAGACGGTGAATATTCCACAATGGCACCATTTACACAAATAATGTTTAAGCCATTAAATGATGGCGCTATATTACCGCATAATGATCAAGTTAATGCAACTTCAGCTGAACCTAATGTTACAACAAGTGCTGAGGATCTTTATAAAAAAGGTACAGTTGATATAATGGAAAATGCATATAACAAAATTATATTAAGAATTCCATTACCAAACGCTGATGAGTTCAAAACCTCAGCATACAGTACGACAACAACTTATGCTAATACATATAAAATTTCTGAAATAGATATATTAATAAAAGAATCTAACAGCATTGCTGTTAAAGTTGTTGGTAATATTGAAATATCTACACCTCACGTTGGGGCTTCGTCTAATAGAACTAATATAGAACAATATTCTATAAAACCAAAATCAGCTGGTAGTGTCACTTATTATAGACAACAAGCTGTTTATACATATAGATCTGAAAAACCATATAAAACTCTACCAGAAGATCAAACAGTAAGGGTTTACGATCAAGTTCCAGTTAGAGCTAAAGCGCAAGAGGTATCAAGTAATAGGATTATTTATGGTAATTTTACAGAAAACTATAACCTTCCAAAAGACGAGCTATCAAGATCAGGTATTAACTATATTGTGAATTCTAGTGTTAAAGGTACACATGAATATAACAAAACAACAGGTTTATTACAACATAACGAAAGCGGTTATAAGTTTAACTCTTTAAAACAAAGAAGAACATATCAAGTTGGAGTTGTTTTAGCGGATAGATTTGGTAGGCAATCGTCAGTTATATTATCATCTAACACGGATGATATTGGTGAAACGGATACATTCACTTTACCTAATGATTCGAGTGATTATTCATCTAAATTTAATAGTGCATATAGCTGGTCAACAACAGAATTAACAATAGGTAAATCACTGGATATAGAATTTAAAGATACGAGAATAGTACCAACAGCTGAAATATACAGCGCTACAAACCCAAATGGGTGGTACTCATGGAGATTAGTTGTAAAACAAACAGAACAAGAATACTACAATGTTTACGCATCACATCCAGCAGATAATTGGAATAACTTAGATCATAAATTTGATAACACTTCTAGTGGTAGAAGTTGGTTAACTTTAAGTGGTGATAATATTAATAAAGTACCAAGATCATCAGATGAAGACATGTCTAGAGATAACATAGCCGGTTCTAACGCTAGACTATTTCCTAAAGTTATTTCAATAAGTAGCAACGATTCTTTTTCAATAAGAAATACAGATGCTAGCTCAAAGTTAATTGATGTTATTAGTGTTGGTAATGCTAAAGATCAAAACCTATACCTACAAGCTTCAAATTCTGATTATCAAGGTGATGATTCTGGTACAACTGGTTTTTCAATATTACCTTTTGTTCATGGTGCTGATAGAAATCCTATAGTTGTTGAAATACCAAATTTAAGTATAATAGCAGGTACTAGTAATAGTGGTGGGGTTAAAGCTTCTGTATTTACAGATGGTACTAATAATGTTAACGTTATGGGCGCAACAACATTAGGCTTAGTAAATGGTATGAATATAACTGGACCAACGGTTAACTTACAAGATATAAACACTCTTTTAGCTGTTAGTAATGTTGGTAGTGTTAGCGGTGGAAATTTCCCAGTTACATATACTGGTGGTGATCAAGCATTTACGACAAAAGATATACTATTCTTTTCTGATTACAAAGAAGGTTTAAGTGTTTTCGAAACAGAACCTTTTGAATCACAATTAGATATTTACTACGAAACATCAACGGGTGGTTTAGTAAAAGATTTAAATGAACAAATGAGCGAAGTAACTGGAACACCAACTAATATGAAGTTTACAAGTAACAACTCAACAACTGAAGACTTTCCAGAAAATTCAAATAGTGGAACAACTATTGGTCAATTAACAGCTACAGCATCGGGTGGTGGATCACTTACATTTCAATTGTTATCCGCACAAACACAAGGCGGAACTGATGTATCAGCTAAATTTGCTGTTTCATCAAGTGGTTTAGTAACAACTGCTGGTGAATTTGCTAGACAACAAAGTTACAATGAAGATCAAAATAAATTAAGCGTAAGAGTTTCCGAGAGTGGTGCGAACTCAGCAACAGCTATACTTACCGTTTGGGTTTTAAATTCAGCCCCAACAATAGCATCAACATATAATACAAGTGGTAATATACCAACTGTTGCGATAGGAGCTGGTGATGGTGTTGAGATTTTTAATGGTACCGCTGAGAACGGTGCTGCGTTATCCTCAAGTGATACGACTGGCTTAACGTTTAGTGTTAATCTACCCGGAACCGCTTATGATAATTATTTTGCTGTAGCTTCTTCTTCGGCTGGTAATTGGGAAGTTACAACTACATCTAATTTCAATGGATCTACATTTTCATCATTAAGTAATGCCAATAGAACAATAACAGTAACCGTTACAGATGCAGAGGGTTTAACAGCAACAAAAGATGTTAGAGTAGATGTTGTTGCCGCTAGAGTACAAAGTACATTTAATTTCAATAATTTAGGTGGGAATGGTTGTAACACTGGTACACCTGGTACATATTATGTTGAACAAGGTATATCAGGTAGCCAAGGTTTAACAGCTAATGAACTTGAGATTGGCAATATTATATTTGATGGTGCAACGAGTTCAGTGAGATCCTCGTTAGGTTACTATAAATTTACAAAATCACTAGATGGTAATACATACTATGGTACAGTGACAACAGGTACCAATGCTTACAATGGTGGTTTAAGATATGTTTCAGCAATAACACAATGTTAATATGGGTGCAATAATAGAAATATCATACTACAATACTTTTATACTAGCCGGTGGTGGCACTAGTAATAGTGACGCTGTTGCTAGCAGGGGTAAATATCATATAGAAGAATCTAGAATAAAAGGTGGGTTTAATGAAACGTCAACAGATTATGGTGTAAAAGCATATATAGTTGATGATGAGTATAAAATGAGGACTAGAGGCAACGCTATGATATACTCTGGTATATTTAATGCTAAAACAAAAGTTAATAACACTAATCAATTTCCTATTGGTAAAGACATAACAAAAGCTGTTGATATAACAAATGGTAGCATACAAAAATTATACGCAGAAGATACAAATCTAAATATATTCCAGGAAAATAAGGTAAGTAGCGCTTTAATTGATAAAGATGCAATATTTACAGCAGAGGGATCACCATTAAAAACAACTTCAAATGTTGTTATAGGTCAAATAGTACCTTACTTAGGCAAATACGGTATAAGTAAAAATCCAGAAAGCTTTGCCTTTTTTGGTGGAAGAAAATACTTTGCTGATAAAAGTAGAGGAGTTATATTAAGATTATCAAGGGATGGTGTAACGCCTATATCAGTTTATGGTATGAAGGATTACTTTAGAGATAATTTAAAAAATACAACCAAAATATATGGTATGTATGATGATCAGAAGGAAAAATATGTAATATCATTACAAGGTAGTAATATAGAAGGTGCCTTGACTGCTACGGGTCAAACTACTACAGCTGTTGCTTCAGATTATGCAACACTAGGCTTTGATGAAAAATCTAAGGGATGGGTTAGTTTTTACACATATAAACCAACTTTTGGTTTTAGTTTAGAAAACGAATATTATACATTTAACAAACAGAATTTATACAAACATCACAAAAATGATGTAGCTTATTCTAAGTTTTATGAAGCTACATACGCGGATCCTTCTAATGTAACAGTTGTTATCAACGGTGAACCATCTATAAGTAAAAACTTTTTAACAATAAATTATGAAGGATCAACTGGTTGGACAGCTTCCCCTACTACAGAATCACACAATAATACAACTTCAACTACATCGTATTCGTCAATTGTGCACGAGGGGTATAAAATT
>TARA_R110002020_G_scaffold199549_1_pt1 | contig 15886 bp, 27 predicted proteins | sample TARA_R110002020 | Tara Oceans TARA_R110002020 (sample SAMEA4396489) | marine metagenome | biome: Westerlies Biome; feature: [MES] marine water layer (ENVO:01000295) within the mesopelagic zone...; material: water (ENVO:00002006), including particulate matter (ENVO:01000060) such... | reverse complement strand
AGTATCAGCCACTCCGTTGAAAACCAAAAGAGCGGACGAACTTGGACTTGGTGATCGAATTGTGATCACCCGAACCGACATCACAGGCACCGTACAAATGGAACTGTGCGAAGTAGTGATTGCGGCCAGCCCTTCAGAAATTGAAAATCGCGCCATCAAAGTGCGTGTTCGCCCTATGAGAAATACAACCGCTTTTGAACCTGCTACTCACGCTACGTTTCGCCCCGTTGAAGCCAACAAGTTACAAACAATCACTTTCACTGAGGTTGACGTAGAAGTAACGGTGATTTCCTAATGACGACCATGACGAAATGCTGCAACGCATACTCCACGTACCACGACGACGAACTCGTTTGCAAAGTTTGCTTTGAAAACGTTGAAGTCGGAGAGGGCGACGGCGAAGAAATCACTGAAGAAGATACTCAGTGGGCGCGTCGTCGTCTGCACGTTGTCAAAGTCAAAGGCAACTTGTTTCGGGAAATAGAACAACTTGAATGCCCTGACTGTCTCGTTTGGCAAAACTCTGAATACGTCTGCGACTCTTGCGGACTTGAGTTTCAAGAAAGCGTGCGAACATCATGAGTGACCGTGATCGCATAACGAAAAGCGTGTCCAACGCTTTGTACGAACTGGTGCGTGCCGACATGCTTGACGGCCACGGATCTTTTGATGAAGTGATGACCGCTTACATGGTCCGAATCTTGGACAACTTTGACGAACGACTCGGCAAGAAAGCACCTCATTGGGTGCCTGATCAGCTGCAACTTCTCATCAAGAACTTGAACTGGATTCGTCTTGAACGATCAGTTCAGATTGACAACGAAAACCCCGCCGTTTGATCACAGCACTTTGTTCTTTGGATGTCCCATCCTGAGAGCAAACTGGTGTTATCAACCAGAAAGGACATACACCAATGACAGACCTACAAAACGCTGACTTACTGCGTGAACTAAGGGCGTGTCTAGACGGTGTTGGACCTGACACTGATACTTCAAGAGTCGTTATTGACTCACTGAACGCAATCAGTAAATGGATCAACACAGTTGAAGCCACGCCCTCAGAGCTGGCACGAATGCTGCCAGAACTGAAAGAACACAGCGATCACACAAGTACCGCAATCGGATACATGCAAGACGAAATTGCTGAATATCTCATGAACAACGGTGGCACAGCCAATGTTTCTGTTGGAGAAACCAACTATGTGTTCTCAGCTGAAAAGCGTGTGAGCCGTAAAGCAATTGACCGTGATGGTTTGATCCTGGCCGTTGAACGTGCCTCGGGCGACCCGAAACACCGTGTTGTGCCTGAAACTGGCGAAATGCTGACCAGCGATGAAGCAAAGTCACAGCTGCTCAAAAAAGCATTTCGTATGGAACCACGATGGGCTGAACTCAAAAAACTTGACATCAGTGACGATGAATATTGCGAGAAAGCGTGGAAAACGGCGCTTGCAATTCAGAAAGGCGTGCCGACGTTATGAGCGACGTTCAAATTTACCAAGAACAAGCGTTAGCCACAGCTGATCGAGTTGACAAGCGTGCCGAGTGGCGCATGATGGTTGAACAAGCCGAAATGATGGCGCAAGCCGGCATTATTCCCTCAGCGTATCAACGAAACCCAGCCAACTTGATTGCCGCTGGGTTAGCTGGTCAAGCATTCGGTTGGGACATTGCAACCTCAATTCGTAACTTTCATATCATTGAAGGAACCACGTCAATGCGTCCAGAAGCGATGCTTGCTTTGGTTCGTGGCGCTGGTCACAGCGTTGAAATTGACTTCAGCGACGGTGCAGCTCGCGCAATGGGTACCAGAGCTGACAACGGCGATGAACACACGGCCACGTTTGATATGAATGACGCTGCCGCAGCTGGTTTGACGAACAAGAAGAACTGGAAACAGTATCAATCAGACATGCTGCAATGGCGAGCGGTTGCAAAGCTGTGTCGTGCCTTGTTTGGTGATGTGATTCTCGGTGTCAGCTATGTGCCTGAAGAACTTGGGGCAATCACTGACAATCGTGGCGATGTCGTTGACGAGTGGGAAATGATGGACGAGTTTGTGTCCGTTGCCGCTCCTCAGGCGAAGCAACGTTTGCTTGATGCTTGTAACGGTGACAAGACAGCTGCCAAAGAAATTTGGGAAGCAGTCGTTGTGACCGATCATCGGGAACGCACAGGCGGAGATCAGCCAATCATTTCAATCAGCGAAGCTGAAATGGATGAGTGTTTAACGTTTGCTGAGAAGCGTCAAGACGTAGAAGATGGCGCTTTGCCATTGGATGCTTTGACCGAACATTCAGCTGAGTAAGATAAAAGACCCACCGGCGGAGTAGAAGCGCTGGTGGGTCTTTTGAAATATATCGCCTGTGGGTCAGGACGAAGGGATAACAGTGACAAATACTACCAAAACGCGACGTTGGGAACCAGACAGAATTAGCGTTCCAGCTCAGATCTTGAATGTCTCAATGTCACCCACTGCTTTGCGTTTGTGGATTGGACTAGCTGCATTTGCAAATCGTGAGAACTGTTGTTGGCCTAGCACTCGGCGGCTCGTCGAACTTATGCCAGAAGGAACCAACGACGGATCTGTTCGTCGTGCCAGGGCAGAACTAGAAAAACTCAATCTTCTAGTTGTCACGCCACGCTTTCAAAACGGAAGACAAACAAGCAACTTTTACGAGCTGCGATATCCCGACAAGGCGCGCCATACTGCGCGGGACGACTCGCGCGAGGCTGCGCGGGACGAGTCGCGCGAAACTGCGCGCCCAATGAACTTAGATATAAAAGAAGTTAAAAAGAAAGAAGATAAAGAACGAGTTTTGGCTTTGTTTGAAACCTTCTGGGACACGTACGACAAAAAGCGAGGCAAGAAGGCTGCGAAAACTCAATGGGTCAAGAACGTTGTTGATGAAGAAACAGCAAACGTTGTCATTGCGGCCGCCTACGCTCAAAGAATGAACGTTGAACAGAAATATCGGAAAGACCCTGAACGATGGTTGCGAGGTCATCACTGGCAAGACGAACAAACGGTTTCAACACAAAAAGGAATGGGCACAATTTCGGTTCTTCGTCAGCTTGTGGAAGAAGAAGGACTCAATGACTGAAAACCCTGATCAACGACGGCACGCCATCGCCGCAATTGCGAAACTTGCGCTTGCTTTCGGCAAAGATCTGAACAAAGAACAAGCAGATCTTTATTTGACTTCGTTACGTGACTTGACCAGTCATCAGCTGACCACAGCCGTCAACAAAGTTATTTCAAACGAGAAGTTCTTTCCTGCGATAGCCACATTACGTTCAGCTGCGTTTGAGAACGATTCTGAGCCGTCCGCAGAAGAAGCGTGGGGCATTGTGACAGAACGCATACAAAGACAAGGCAGAGCGGCTGGCGCACGATCTTTGCCTGAACTGTTTCAGACCGCAATTGGGGCGTGCGGAGGGTGGCCAGCTTTATGTGAATCCACAAACCCGACTGGGGATCGAATAACGTTTGTTCGTGCTTACGCAAGCGCATTGCAAAGAGAACAACGAACAACAGCAGAGGCTTGGATACATCCCAGCATTGCGTCAAAGATGAAAGAACTATCACAGGGGGCGGACAGTGAGCATCCAAGAAAATTGCTTTGATCGTATAGTTGCCGCATATCCAGCTCAGCTTGAACACCGAAGTCTGTGGATGCAGTCGTGGGCTGATCTAGAAAATTCGGTGTTGTCACGCACCGTTGATTGGTTTCTGAAACATTGGGCACGATGCCCAACAGTCGCAGAGTTCAAAGCTGAAACTGTCAACGAACGCAACCGAATAACCGTTGCAGCGCAACGTGATCGAATGAACGCCTGCCCGAATTGTGAAAGCGGTCATGTCGTTATTGATTGGGACAAAGCAATCGTTCACCCTTGTCAGTCTTGCCGGCCTGAACAATTTGATCGCTGGCAAAGAGGGGAATACAGACCGTCATGACTTCTTGGATGAAGTGTGGGGCAGCTGTCGTTATGGTTGTCGTGTTCTATGTAGGCGTAGGAAATCAAGCAACTCAGGTGGAGAGAGCAAGTCCCACTGTTGTTCCCATAACAACAACTACCCCAGCGGTTACGACCGTATCACCCAACACAATTCCAATTGTGTCAATGAGCACGCCTCCTCAGCCAGCGAGCACCGTAGTTGAACCGTGGGTCACTGAAACCACGACAACGACAACGACCATTATTTTCTTGACCTCATATGAACCACAAACAGAGCTGGAACAAATGATTTGTGACCCCAAATGGGAATGGGATTGTCAAGAAGCCATCGCAGTGGCCACTTGTGAATCAAACATGAATCCACGAGCCGTCAGCCCACCAAACACCAACGGAACCACAGACAGAGGATTGTTTCAGGTAAACGACGTTTGGCGCGAAGCGTGGAGCGAACAAATGTGGAGTCGCATTTTGACAGCTGAAATCAACATCATCATGGCTCATCATGCCTGGAAAGTAGGGAAAAAGTCTTGGATGTATTGGACGTGTCAACCATGAAGATTCGGCCTTGTTCTTTGAAAGACGCACGCATTTTTGTTGGCGCTCATCATCGACACAATCTGCCGCCGCAAGGGGGACTGTTTGCATGTCGTCTTGAAGAAGATGAGCAAACCAAAGGAGTGGCGATTGTTGGTCGGCCTGTTGCACGCAAACTTGATGACGGTTACACAGCTGAAATCACTCGCTGCTGCACAGACGGCACAGCAAACGCCTGTTCCATGCTTTATGGGGCGTGCGTGAGAGCTTGCAGAGCCTTGGGCTTTGATTCAGTTATCACGTACACGCTGCAATCAGAAACAGGTGCCTCGCTGAAGGCGTCTAATTGGAAATTGGAAGAAGAATTGCCCAAAAGTTCTCATTGGACTCGTCCTCGCTATCAAGAAGATTTGTTTGGTAATCAGCGCCGGCCACCAGAACCCAAAGTTCGCTGGAGGATTGATTTATGACTACAGTTGGCAGCTTTTGTTCTGGTTACGGTGGGCTTGACCTGGCCGTTGAATCTTTCTTTAATGCGAAGCTGAGCTGGTGGTGCGACAACGCTGAAACGCCGAAGCATCTGATGGCTACGCATTGGCCTGAAGCCGCAGCTCACCACGATTTGACCGAATTAAATCCACACGATCTAGAACCCGTGGACATTATTAACGCAGGATTTCCCTGTCAACCATTCAGTTTGGCAGGCTACAGAAGGGGCAACGAAGATGACCGAGCCATATTCAGCTGGATCGCCGACAGTGTTGGCGTGGTTCGACCCAGATATGTGTTCTTGGAGAATGTCGCAGCAATCACTCCTTGGGGAGGCGGAATTGTTGGAGCGCTTACCGAACTGGGGTATGACAGTTCATGGGGAATTATTCGAGCGTCAGATGCCTCTGCTCCTCACCAGCGTGCGCGATGGTTCTGCCTCGCTACCGACACCACGCGAAGCTCTGAGCAGAGCGAGAGTGAAAGCACGTCAAGACTGGCATGGCAATCTGGAAGAAGTGTTAGCGGTGCTGTTACCGACTCCGACAGCGAGAGATTACAAAGACACAGGACCGAACACGAATTACGAGAAGATCGCAGCGAAGAAGCGTTTGGCAGGGACAATAGCGCTACTGCCAACACCGAACGCTGGGCTGTTCAACGACAGCGAAGACCCAGCGAGCTGGCAGGAACGACGAGATCGCCAGAACAACTACGCCGGCACGCCGCTGCCGATAGCGGTCAAGACGCTGCCAACACCGAGAGCGCAGAACGGGGAGACACGCAACATGAACGTGTGGGAACGCCCACTGGATCAGCCACAGAATCTGGAGAATGCGCTAGCGAGATTGAATGGGGAGACTACAGACCAGCCATTGAACGATGGGAACGAGTCGTTGGACGACTAGCACCGAACCCAGTTGATGACGACAAGCTGTCACCTCATTTCGTTGAATGGATGATGGGGCTACCAGAAGGTTGGGTTTGCGATCACATTCCGCAACGCAATCGTGCGCTTTCTTGTCTCGGTAACGGTGTCGTACCGCAGCAAGCGATTTTGGCGCTGCATCTGCTGACAGCTGACGAATCATGAAGTTTGCTTACGCTGATCCGCCGTATCCTGGTTTGGCGGCTCGTCACTACCGGCATCACCCAGATTTTGGTGGCGAAGTCGATCACGTCGAGCTTGTTGACAAAATTCTCGAGAACTATGACGGTTTTGTGTTGCATACCGGCACACCGACTCTTCATCTGGTGCTGGATATTATTCACCGAGCTGGCTTGACCTCAGCTGACTACCGAATTTTGAGTTGGGTCAAACCGTTTTGTAGCTGGAAACCAGGTTCACAGCTTCAATACGCATGGGAACCAGTGATCGTCAAACCTCTGCGACAACCAGCGAATTCGCTGCGTGACTGGCTTGACGAAAACATGGCAATGCGTAAAGGCACGAAAGGAGCTAAGCCTCGAAACGTGTGCTGGTGGCTGTTTGACGCTCTCGGAGCGACAGCTGACGACGAAATGGATGACTTGTTTCCAGGTAGCGGAGCTGTCACCGAAGCGTGGGAACTGTGGACGAACAACGAAACGTACGCAGCTGACTCGCTGTTTGATTTACAGATAGACGAAACAAATGAATGAACAGAAACAACTTTTTGAATCTTGGTGCGAGTGTCACCAACTACGAATTTGTCCCACAGCGTGGATGAATCCCCGAAAGGAACAAGATGACAGCAAACAACGAATGGCCATGTTGGAACGTGAATCACATAGCCGCCGGCAACCATGACGTTGACGGCCTTAGTTGTGGACCAATATGCCCAGATTGCAGCGATCCCAACGACTTTGACTGTCCAGAAGTTTTCGCTGTGCTTTGGCAATATCGTTTGAGAAATCACAGCGACGAGTACCCATCTATCCAATATCGGTTGCGTTGTCCAACTTGCGGCGAAGAACTACGACGTTCAACTGGTAAAGGCAAACCACCAACATGGAATGTCAGTCACAAAGAAGTTGAACAAGCTCGTCAAGCGTACGACGCAGCGTATGACGAATACGTGATGAATGCGTTTGAGATTCAAAGTCGAGTGATGAGTAAAAGCACGTTTTTAGAGCCAGCTCTGGATGACCGGATTCAAGTTGCCAAAGGCGGCCCTGAATGCGCTCACAAGTTGTGCAAAAGAACTGACACAGAACTGCATCACTTCATGCCACGCAGTTTCGCTGACGCACTTCCAGATAAAGACGACCCCGAGAATTGGCCCAAAGCGTGGTTATGCGTGTTTCATCATCGCATGGTGTGGCACGCTGTGGTGACTCCACAATTCGCAATTCACGGTTGATCTCAGCAATGAAACGCTCTGGCCCGTTAAAACGTTCCACGGAATTAAAAAGAAACACTCCGTTGCGTTCTCAATCAAAGAAGCGAGTCAAAGAACAACGTCAACGCCGGCAGCTCGTACGGACACAGCTTGAACAACGCCCATATTGTGAAGCCAGTCAACGCATAGCTCAAATTGATCGCAAACATATTTGTAGTCGACAATCAGTTGACATACACGAACCCAAAATGCGATCACGAGGTGGGTCATTTCTCGACGTGGACAACACAATTTCGGTTTGTCGTGCTTGCCATGATTGGATACACGCAAATCCAGCATCAGCTGAAATGACGGGACTTTTGAAGCACTCATGGAGTGACTAGTGCGCGCACTACTGCTAGTATTTTGTTTAGTGACAGCAACGAAAGGAACCCATCATGGGTGCTAGAGGAAACATTCAGATTGACCAAGACGCAATGGGCCAGGAAAAGCCTGATTCTTTGTTCTTGTATACACACTGGGCCGGCGGCCACATCTGCGAAATTCTTGCAGCTGGCTTGGAAAAAGGTCGCCCTCGTTGGAATGACGACGCCTATATGACACGAATCATTTTCAACGAGCTGCAAGGCGATGATCGTGACTTAACTGGATTCGGTATTCAAGTTGGCTACGCACCAGACAACGAGTATGAGATTCCACGAGTGTTCTGGACTACATACGACGCAGAGAACTTTGACCAAGAACGCATCCGCATTGAATACAACGGCATTGTTCGCACAGCTGACGAATGGATCGCATTCTTCTTGCCAGCAAGTTTAAGAGCGTGAGTAGCGAACAGATCGTGTTTCTTGGTCATCGTTCAATTGAAGGCGGAACGTGGGAACACGACGACAAATCACTGTATACGGGCATGATTAGTGGGCCATCGGAGATGGACAAAGTAATTGGCATGGAATACATACCCGTGTTTGTGCCACGTCACGCCAACTGGATCAGCATGGAACCATGGACGGGCAAAGTTCCTATCACTAACGTTCTTGAATACGACAAAGAAGTTTTGAGAGAATTCAACGCACAAAAGGACGACGCATCATGAGCGAAGAATGTGAACATGACGTGCCGACTTTGTGTTGGGAACTCACGATAGATGGCAGCGTCTACAACTACGAAATGGCTTTCGGTTATCTAGAAACCGAACCGACAGCTGTTGTGTTTGTCACCATAATTGACTCTGAAGGCGCGCAAGCGTCACGTCTACCTGTCGCATACATCCCCGAAGATGTGTTGTGTGCAGCTCTGGAAGGCGGATGGGGTTGTCATGGCTGACGAACTACCACCAGACGCACAAGCTGATCTTGACGCTTCGCTGGACAAAGAAATGGACAAAGCCAAGAAAGCAGTGTTTGATTTTGGCAACTCTGTGTTTGGTGCTGTTGTTGGGTCCGCAATCGCTGACGCAGTGGGCGCAGGTTACGAGTTCAGCACTGGCGTTTCAGAAGACGAACAACAAGACATTGGGCCTATAGGCGGTGGACCATTCAACTGGAAACCTGGCCAATGGACTGACGACAGTGAACAAGCCGTCGCCCTTTTGACAGCTTTATCGGTTCCAGCTGATGAACAAGTAACACAAGCAGCCAAAAACATTTTGGAGTGGTATGTGTCTGAACCAGCAGACATAGGCACAACCACTTTGACTGTGCTTCGAAGCGCTTTGAAAGAAAACCAAGTTCAGCAAGTTCATCCTGTTGAAGCATGTTTCACCGCAGCTCGCCGGCACGCCGTCGCTAGTGACACTCATCGTTTGGATCGTTCACCGTTACTCACCACAATGCAAGGCTGCGGCGCTTTGATGCGTCTTTCCAGTTGTGCTTTACTGCCAACCGAAATTGACGCCGAACAATGGGCGATTGCAACATCCATGTTGACTCACGGTTCAGTTCATGTAGCCGACTTGTCAGCTGCTCTCGGTCAAATTATTTGGCGCGCAGCTCACATTGACAATGTAAGAGTTGATCAGCTTTTCCGAGGCGTATTCAATCACTTTGAATCCGACACACGCAAAGAATGGGAAACACTGGTCAGCGCTGACGACGAACGACATTCAGAGCGTTTGAAAGCGTTGATTCCTTTTAATGGCACAGCTCCAGGTGCTTTGGCTTGCGCTTTGGCTGCAATCGTGGACACAACTGTTATTCATGGCAACTATCGTTTTAACCCTGAACTTTGGTTCAAGCACTGCATCCAACATGCCGTAGCACAAGGGGGAGACACTGACTCCGTTGCAGCGATTGTTGGGTCAATTGCTGGTGGCATAGTCGGTTATCGTCATCTGCCGGCAACATGGAAACGAGTTCTCCACGGATTCAATCACGAAGGAACAGCATTAGTTGAAGACAATTTGATCATGCTTTGTTTGAAAGCGCTCACAGCGCAACAACAGGCGACAAGTTGACTGGTTTGTTGATGAGTTGAGGGTTGCTGTCACTTCTTTCTCCTCATCAACAGAGAACCGAGCGGCAAAGCTGGGCCGCTCGGTTCTCATCTTTTTAGTTCAGCTGAATTACTTTTTGGCTGGCGCTTTCTTTTTTGCAGGCGCTTTTTTCTTGGGTGCTTCATCTTCATCTGCTGCTTTTTTCTTTGCAGCTGCTTTTTTCTTTGGCTTTGGAGCCGACTTACCCTCGAGTTTTGCCCACGTATCTGGACCAATCATGCCATCCACAGTCAAACCGTTGTCTGCTTGAAACGCAGTCACAACTTTGGCCATCGTCTGATCAAACTGTCCACTTGGGTGCACGTTCAACAGTGCTTGCGCCTTTCGAATATCTTTGGCGTTTGAATTGTTTGTTACTGACAACCAGCTCATTGTTCGCTTACCCTCGCTATGGACGCAGAATCGTCGCCTACTTTTCGGGCGCTTATCGCCTTGGCGACGGACACAAGCCCAGCCACCAAACCAATTTTGACTGAATCAAGAACATCGGGACCAGGAACAGCGAAAGCTGCCGCCCACGCTTGTATCGCAGTTGATACCGCTCGTTCTGCTAGATCGGTCAGAAAAACTTTGTTAAACATTTCAACTCCTACTTAATTGTTATGAATCACTGACCACGTTTTTGGGCCAACAATTCCATCAGACTTCAATCGTCTGCGTTTTTGGAATAGCTTGACAGCTCGTTCAGTCCCTCGACCAAACACGCCATCCACCAATTTGACTCCTATTTGTTGTTGAATCCATCGTACATCTGGACCACGGGCGCCTCGTTTGATGATGACACCTGGAAATTCTCGATCTTCACTCGGTACGACCGGTCTTTTTTGGTTAGCACGAAGAACGCTGAGCGTCTTCGGACCAACAATTCCGTCAGCTGTCAAACGATGCTTTTTCTGGAATCGGCAAACAGCCCAGTGAGTGCCCACCCCAAAGTCGCCGTCAACAGTGATTTTGTACCCGAGCTGTGACAGCGCTTGCTGAAGTTCTTTTACTTCGTCGCTGTTGTCTCCCCGTCGCAAAGCTGCGGAGCGCTGTACGGGCTTCTCAGGCGCTGTGGTGCCAGTCTGAACAGCTGACTTGGGTAGCTGCCAGCGATTTGACGCCATTGCTTTCTTTACCAGCTCACGCAACGGCCCCGTATAAGACATGTCGTATTTACGGCTGGTCCATTCTCGATGGTGAATGATTCGGTTGTGATCCCAGCCTTGCCATTTGCACATGGCGGCGCACAATTTGACGAGAGCTTTGAGCTGAGCTGCTGAATACTCCTCGCCAATGCCATTGTTCTCCACCTCCACGCCCCACAGAACGCCATTCCCACGTTTGTAGTCGTTTTGACGTTCTGAAAAGTTGCGAGCGTTGTATGCGCCTTGACCAGCGTCAAACTCAGCTGTGATATCTCTATTTGCTTCTAAATCTTTGACGACTTCTGACGATCCTCGGCCGGCGTGGTTGCATCTGTTCTGACTAATGAGCAGTAGCTTTCCTGAGCGTCCTAAAAGGAACTGAACAAGGGGGCCTTTGAGATCGGACCTGCCAAATGTGCATATGCGACGGCAAGGCATGTCCGCCGAACCGCCGGCAGCCGTGTGATGAACAATCATTCCCAACGTGCCACCCGGCGTATGATCGAACGACCATTTAGAACCCCGGCGAGTTTCCCAACCCGGTTCCGCCTCAACATCAAGACCAGCGGCTTGCAACACTTCCAGAACGTTCGCCATTAGCTTCTCCTAGCGAGCAGCAATTTCTTCATCGGTAAGACCAAGCTCTTTCAGCTTCGCGTCACCTGATGCTTTCGCTGCTGCTTTCGCTGTTGCCTCCGCTTCTTCTGCGGCTTGACGTTCAGCGATTTCCGCATTGAGCGCTTCTTGTTCAGCTATTTCTTCTGTCGTCATATCACGAACAGTTTCAATGCCTGTTGAACAATCAACTGTCGCTACTTGTGGGGTACTCATAATTGCTCCTAAGTCGTCCGACTAATTCCATATAAACGAATGTTGGAATCGTCCTTAATATAATTTCCGTTGTATGTGAGGACTTTAATTGACGTGACTGCTGCCGCTATATTCAAATTGCCGCTCTGCATCATGTGAGATCTGTCATAACTATTTCCGCTATATTGGATGCAGCTATGACGGCTTTCAATTGATTTACCAGTTGTAGCCGTGTTTTTGTAATCAAAAATCATCATCCGACCACAAGCGGATTGCGGCGTATTTGTTGAACCTATCCCGCTTTGTATTTCAAAAGACGCAGAAGCATTGTAATACCATCGAGCGCTACCACTTGCGTATACCATGCCCCCATACATGAAAGGGTAAACGCTGGTCGTAGAAGAACCGTTGACTCGCCAAAACGTGTTGCTGTAAGAAGCGCTAGTGGGGTTGTAAGAGTTGTATTTGAGACTCCAAACAAGTTCAAGATCCGTGAAAGTTTGTGGAATAGCCGTGAATTCTAATGCTGTCGTGCTGCCACCACCAGAAGCTGTTTGAACTTGAATTAATTCGTGAGTGGCAGCCATCAGTCTCTCCCATACAAACTAAATTTGGTGTACCGCATCCAGTTAGCGCCACCACAGTTCAACTGCAAACTAGTAATCGCTGTAGTTCCGTTGTTGTAAGTCCCTGAGGTGTAAGAGTTAAAACTGTAACTGTTGTTAGCTGTTGCTCCGGTGCTTTGAGAAAAATATTGCACGTCGCCAGTAGCAGCCACACCTTTGTAATTGTAAATGTCAGTAATGTAATTAGCAGGATAATAACCGCTATCGGGGGCTGACCCACTGAAATAGCCAGCCTGAGCGTAGTTGCCGTTAAAGATACCCTCGACGTTAGTGACTTGGCTGTTGTAATCAGCGGCTGTTCTTTGCCAAGCATGTTTAGACCCAGAAGTGTCCTGATTAAATACCAGCGAAAACACACCGTTCAAACCTGCCGATATTGAAGCTTGACCGTTGCCTACGCCAATTATTCTTAACGACTCATAGGTTTGAGGGATACTCGTAAAAATCAGATCTTGTGTGTCCGTGGCGTTAGCTGTGATTTCGGCAATAAATTCTAATGACATTATGCACTAATCCCATACAACGTTCTAGTTGTCCCACTTGGTAGAGCAGTCCCGTCACCGAATTTCACGGTCAATTCTGTAATAGGCATAATCGTGCTACCGCCACCATACAAGTTCCAAGCAGTTAAATACTGCGTAAATGAGCTAGGACTGCCACTCTTACCCGAATAACCGCTACCTATAGCTGACGGCCAACGAGTCGTAGCTCCGCTGCTTTGTGCATCCGAATAGTACGGCCACATAAAATCGTGGTATTGGACACTAGTTGAATACACCGAATCGTCACCAGAAGCCATCTTCAACCCGTAGCCAGTTCCTTGTGGACCACGCCTATCAGCCCCCAAAGAAGAATTAGATTGATACCACACTGCGGATGCTGAATAGTTGGGGACCGGGTTGTCTTGGGCGTAACTGTAAAAGTTGCCCCAGTTTGAACTCGCACCCGGAATTGTCCACACAAACCAAAGATGCTTATAGGTTTGAGGGATACTCGCAAAAGTTAATGATGCGGCTGTAGACGTTGACGTTTGGATTACAAACAGATCGCTATAGTTTGGAGCCGGCCATAGGCTGTCACGTTCTGCTTCGGCCAGTTCGCCTAAAGACCACACGCCACTAGCAGCGTCGGTTGTGGGCGTGTTTTCTGGCCCAATCACACCTCCATTAGAACCGTAACTCATGACGCAGTTTCCACTTCAGGAATTTGACTAGCAGCCCTATAGCTAGCTTCATCATCGAAAGCGACTTCTTCGCCGTCTACAATTAAGTGGCCTGTTACTTTCGGCACTCGTTCCCATTTGGCTTCTTCAGCATTCCAAATGTAAGGAGTGTCCCAGCTTGCGTCATCAGGGAGCGCATCCATGTCTGGTGTTATTTCAAAAGCCATCACACACCTCCGCTTTTGTATTCGGTTGGGTTTGGAACCAGCGTCGTGTCGTATTGAGTACCAGCAGTAGCACTAGTGCTCAGATAGGAGTACGAGGCACTTAGGCCCATGTTGGCTGTTCCGCTAGTTGAGAATCCGACCGTACAATTGGTAGACACTGTGTTGTATTGAAACAGAACAAACGAACTAATGTCGTGCGAAGTCACTGACATTCCGTCAACAGTCCCAGAACCGTCTTTAGCTGAGCCGTCGATAGGAACTGTGACGAGATACATGACCACTGGCGTGCCTGACCCAGAAGTAGTTTGTGTGTAACCGAACGAAGTGATCGTGTTGTTTGCTGTCAACCTCAACCCGTTGCGGCCCCTCTTTGGGTTGACAGCATACGACTCGTTGCAATAGGAGTTGATCCACGAAATTGCCCCAGTAGGAATGCCGTCGGTGCTGCACGGGAACTTGCCGATCCAAAGCGAATTAAGTGACGCGTTAGAAGCCCCAATGTTTGTGCAATTACCATGCAAATAGAAACACTCGTTTGCATAGTCCATGACCATTCCGGCGGCATACATGTTTTCGTTTTTGCCGTTGCTTTGACATTTCAGAATCCACGCATCAGCAGAGCCTTCGGATTGTCCGATTTGGTATTCACCAAACATCACAAAATTTTTGGTGCTGGAATCAACAATGCTTTGCCCAGCACCGTTTGCCAGCGTGAAGGTTTTCTCTGAATCGTTCTTGACTTCAAAGTCCGCTGGAGTCAGATCAGTTTGACCGACATTTGAACCAGACTTGTTGTACCAAGTGTTGTCCAACGAGGTAGCCGCAAAGCTGCTGCTGTTGTACGTGAATCGCACAATTTGCACAGTCTGAGAGTTATATGGAAGGGAGTAGCCGCCACCGGGGAAACCGGGAGAGTTGTCCATGTAGCGTCGGATACACATGAAACCGACGTTGCTGCCGCCAGCATCCAACTTGTTTTTTACAATGGTTTGGTAGGGCTGCAACGTGTCAGCAGCGTAAGAGAAACCTGATCCGTTAACTCGTGCTTGACTGGCCATGTTGCCATCCGTTGCACTGACTTCTGCCATTCCCATCAACGTTTTGTTACCGTTTTGGGCGACGTAGCAACTTGTTGTCATAACGAGGTCGCCGTTTATTTCAGCAATAGTGGGATACTGAACGCCATTATTAAGGGACGGATTGTTTCTGTAAACCTGCGACCATTGAACAACCATACTGGAGTTCAATTTGACGAGTCGACCGTGATATTTCGGTGGGTTAGAGGTGCCGCCTACATAGCCGTGGAACACCAAATAGAAATTGCCTGAACTGTCTTCATACCAGACATCACCTATCTGATTCATGCCAACGCCGTCAGAATACTGCCACCAGAACCCTTTGTTGTAACTCACCGTTCCACTCAACGGAGCATTCCCGTTAATACGAACGCCTTGAATGACGGCGACGGCAGATCCAGTGATCCCAGTTGAATCAGTTACACGAGCAATCAAGGTGTATTCGTTGTTGCCAGCCGAGACTTGCGCTGCTGTCTGAAAGAAACCGCCTTCTGAGTAATAGCTAGCTCCCGATCCAGACGAGTCAGGGTCACCTATGAAACTCCAATGCCCAACGGTAGGAGCAGGCCAAGTACCAGCGCCCTCATAAGCAGCAACCTCATCCATAGTCCAAACCCGAGACGCCCCAGCAGCAGACACCGCTGGTTGTGGGCCAATAGGTGACCAAGGTTTGCCCGACTCGTAACCCGTTGGCATCAGGTAATTTCCAAAACACTCAGTGAAAGCTCCAAGAGGCTACTGGCGGTGGAGGAGGCTTGAATGTAGTCTCCAGCCTCCAACACAAGTTTGCCTGCTATCACACCAACAGCAGCGTTTGATGGTACCGACAGAGCCTTCACAAGATCATATTTGGCGCTTGCCGAAGAGTCATACCAACAAACAGTGCCAGCTTGCGCACCGGTGTTATCGACGTTCGTGAGTTGAGCTAGCAACACAATCGAAGTCGTGGAACCCGGTGTCGTGTAATAGGTAACAAGCGAGTTGGTTAAAGCTGCGCCTTTGTTCTTAAACGTATTTGCCATTTTTGTTCCTTAACTAAGAGCCAGAATAAGCGGAAT
>TARA_R110002020_G_scaffold164988_1_pt1 | contig 15916 bp, 29 predicted proteins | sample TARA_R110002020 | Tara Oceans TARA_R110002020 (sample SAMEA4396489) | marine metagenome | biome: Westerlies Biome; feature: [MES] marine water layer (ENVO:01000295) within the mesopelagic zone...; material: water (ENVO:00002006), including particulate matter (ENVO:01000060) such... | reverse complement strand
TTCTTGTTGGTAATCTCTTAACTTCACAATATATCTTTTAATTGTCTTACTACTTCATACACCACATCTACAGTAACTGCATTACCACAAGTTTTGTATCGTTGAGTGTTACTTACTTTTTTGACTTCACCATCATACTCACCATACTGTGTCCAATTATCAGGAAACCCCTGTAGCCTTTCACATTCAATTGGTGTCAATCTTCTTATTTTACCAGTAGTTTTTTCTAATTTTTTTAACATAGACAAATATTCTGAAGAGGATCCTCCCCTTCCTATTGCTCCAGTAAGAGTACCACTTACTGATTCATCTACCTTTAAGCTATCCATTTTATTTTGTTGATTATTATTTAATATAATTCCATTTGGCTCTGAGGAACGAATAGTAAAAGCATCATCACCTTCTTGTTTCTTAGCATTACCATAGTTTTTAGAATTACCTAATTGAGTTGGAACAATCACACTATCTAATGGGTGTGTAGTTACTGCATTAGAAACATCATCAGCCCTGGTTTCTAACCTTTTCTTTCTGTTATCTTCTTCCCCTTTAGGTTTTTGTCTTGGATAAGTTCTCAGTGCTCCTGAAATAGCAAGTGGTGGCATTGTACTTATATCTTTTTCACTATGTCTTCGTGCAGATAAACAAGGGCTTTCATCATCTTCTCTTATTCTAAGACCTTCATCATTACGATAGTCTGCCATCTTGATATAGGTATCAGAAGAGCCCATCTTCCAATATCTTGAGGTTATTGTTCGTGTACATCCAGATTCGGCACTTGATAATTGTTGTCGTTTTTTCCCGATCTGTCCATTAAGAACTTTGTCATCTTTTTGGATAGGAAAAATTCCTCTCCAATCTCTTGGGGGGGTTGCAGAATATCCGACAAGGTAGATTCTCTCTCTGTTTTGGGGTAGAACCCACGATGTATTACACAATTGCCATTCAAGTCTATAGCCCCCAATGTTGGTAAAGGCTTGGATGATTGCCGCAAAATCTTCGCCAGAGTTTGAGGAGAAAGTCCCTTTAACATTTTCCCAGATAAAAACTCGTGGTTGGCACTCAGTGATGAGTCTAATTGCTTCAAGGATAAGACTTGATCTTTCGCCACCCATTCCCCTACGCTTTCCAGCCAAACTAAAGTCTTGGCAAGGGCTTCCGAAGGTGATGACATCGATTTTTGGTAATTGTTCTCTTCGAACATCTGTAACTGATCCGACATATGTACTGTTTTTAAAGTTATGTTTATATATTGCAATAGCATGTTTATCCACTTCAGAAAAATAAGAGTGACAATCATACCCAGCTTCTTCAAAGCCCAGCTTGAAACCTCCTATACCTGAAAACAAGTCTAATATATTTAATTTTTTCATTAAAATGGAAAATCTGTTTGATCCTCTTTCTTTTGCTTTATCTTAAATGTAATCCATTTCCCACTATTATCTCTTCCCTCTTCTGGTGTGCAGTCCCACTTAAATTCTCCATAAGCATAGAGCCACTTGTAAAATCTTCTTCTTGAAACTGTCATTTTAGATTTAGGAGCAAAGTCAGGATTGTCTTCTACGAAATCTAAATACAAATCATTCATAAACAATTTAGTATTCAATACTAACTTATGGTTTACTGTACCACCTACAACTCCACACCACTCAATAAACTCATGACATGTCTCGGCAGATAACTTTCTTACTTTTAAGTTTACAAAGTCACTCTTAATTAAACCATATTGTAGATATAATTGTAAACACTCTATCATAAACACATCGAACTGACACCACTCATCATCATCCCATTCTCCGAACATCATCTTACCAAACTCTTTTAATGGTGTAAACTCTTTAGTATAATATTGTGCTAACTCTAACTCCCACTTTCTTCTTTCAAATGAAGAGCCTTTACCTTTGATTGCATAGTTAGTAGTGATTGCTACTTTTGGACTCTTTGCAAATGGTATCTTAATTGCATCTTTGTTTTTCTTCTCAAGAGTTAATCCTTCTGTTACCACAGAGAATAATCGTTCAAAGTTAAAATGTTTGCTTACATCATCAAAGCATAGTATCTGTGTATCTGCACTTACTAACTGATAAGCAAAACTTCTTTCAAAGTTAAATGACTTACCATCAATAACAACTACTTTTTTCATTTGTGATATTCCATTCATAAACAAACCCTTACCAGTTCCTCCTTCAGGATTGTCTGATATGACTTCATCATTTAATATTGTAGCTGGGCAATAGGCTAAATTTTTATATGCATGTAGTAAATAGCCAATTGTAGATTTCATTGACTTAACTCTACTATCATCTTGACCACATATGTTTGTGATAAAAGTTCTATAATCACAATGAGTTATTTCACACTCAGTAAAAACTCTATCAATGACATGATCTTTCCACACATATCCTCCAATATCTAAATAATCTATTACAGTCAATGCATCATGAGTCACTTTGACTGCTCCATTTTTGTAATACAAATAAGCTGTATCCTTATCATCCTCTATGAAATATACATCTATTGAACTCAACAAGGTTAAAAACTCTTCTCTAAAATACCTGGTGTTCTCTGCGAAATAATTATATATAGCCAAATCATCCATCTCTTGCAGATAATCTAATATGAAATCCTTGATTTCTTTTTCTGATGTATGGTCTATTAAGTTATTTGTTACTCTTACAAAAACATAGTTTTTACTGCCTTCTGGATTGAATTTATAAAAGCCATTCTCTTCTAAGAAATGTTTAAATAATATATGTACAATTTTAATAGTCCCTTTGTCGTTTTTAGTCCAAAACTTATGATTAGATTGTTCTTCTTCTATTCTATTAATCACATTATCTATAGTAACTTCATCAATCTTTGACTCTTGTAGTTGTACTCTAATGTCTTTTTTTGCTACTCCTCTTTTTAATTTATGTCTGATTTGATTTACTTTATCTTCATCTTCATAATATTTAGTTCCAAAGTTTTGTCTTTGAGCATAGGCAGAATCTATGGTTCTTTTAATTTCAGAACGATCAAAGTTCCTGGACTCATATTGATTTAAAATATATTCTGCTAAGTTTTGATTTATACCATAATCATTGAAAGCTGCAGCTAATACATAAGTGTGATGATTTCTTTGTCCTTCATTCATAGGGTATTTCTTCTCCCACCACTTCACTAATATCTCTACAATTTTATTCTCATCTGTTACTGGTATTGTTGCTTTATCTACATGCTTTATGTACTCAGTGTATTCTTCTTCTTCTATTCTGTCCCATAAACTCGATGTTTCATTTATATATATTAATGGATCATATGATTCATAACAAACTCTTGAAATGTTTTTACTGGTGGTATCAAATTGTGGAGATTTAAAATAAACCTCTAAACTTTTAAAATAGTTTACATGTTGTTCAGGTTGTGTAGGAATTTTGACTAATGCTTTTAAACCCTTACCACTTGGAGAGATAAAAACTGAATAGACATATTTATTTTTTGTTAGTCTTTCTTTTTCTTGGAGCATATCTCGATTTGCTACATACCCATCAAAGTCTAAACAAATCAAACCACTGTGTTCATTCAGTGAATTATCATTTCGTTGGGTAAATGTTCCAGAAAAACAAATGGAAGGAAGATTTTGTTTTAACTTATTTCTTTGTTCTTTATCTTTTGTATTCCTTATTTTTTTAACTAATTCTTTAGATGCTCCATCTTTTATTCTCTGTAAAATAACATCTACTGGTCTGTAGAAGGGTTGACTGGTGTCTTTTATATCCTTGAATATAGTTATGTTCATTCTGTGTTGATTTAATTAAAGTTAATCTATTGATATTCAATACTTTATACTATTTAGTGTTGATTGTGTTGAAATAATGTTATAAATAATATAGAATAAAAATATAAAATCTATAAACATTAATGTGTATAAAAAACAAAAATTTTATAACACAACTAACACTATCTGCAAAAAAAAGGGGAGATACACACACTAAACTCCCCAATTGATTGCAGTGCCTTTCGGCTACCAAACATTCTTAAAAAGGTAAGTCTGATCTTTCATCATTACCTACTGCTTGTGGTTGCTCTTTAGTTTCGCCTTGAGGTTTAGGTACAAATGTATCTAACTCAACATAAGGTTTACCTGAAGATGCAGTTAAAACATTTAAGTTAACCCATCCATTTCGAGCATTACTTTTAAGGAAAGGAATTGCATCCTCTACCTTAACACTTAAATTTCCGATAACAAAATCGGGGGCATTTTCTCTTCTTTTAAAAGAAAAGCCATCTGCAAAAACTTTGTCTGCCATAATTAATTGATTTTTATATTTCTCTCCAAATGTTCAATAGTGGCAAGAATGATTTCATCCTTTTCTTGCCTACTTTCACAGATGCTTGGAGCTTCCATCTGTAATACTTTTGTTTTACCATATACTTTTTCTCTGACCGACCTTATACAATTATAAAGTTTGTCTATGAATATATGAATTAATGTCTTCGTTAGCCTCATCACTAAAAAAATTATTATACACTTCTGTTGCTTGTTCAACTTTTCGTTGTCCTGATCTTAAAAATTCAGAAGAACAATCGAATATACCTAATCTACTGGTGTTCTTGCAAATCACAAAAAACACCATAGGTTTGCCAAACATCCTTTGATAGATGTAGGCTTGACTATCATAATTATAAGTCTTAGCAGAATATAAAAATTTATCGATGTCCGAGCTGGTCTTAATATCAATAAGATAATCTTTATGCACAATATCAGCTTTACCTTTCCACCAATTAGCCATAATTTGCTCTACTGCTGGAACTTCATACTCATTTCCTTCTGCATATATAAAATCATACATCTCCAGGTTGCCCTTCATTTTTTCAACTAAAGAGTCTACATGGTCTGCTTCATGCCTTAACATGATTATATCATCTTGAGGACATAATTCTCTATATGCTTTCGTTGATCTTGATGAAACATCGGCTATTTTAAAGTCTTTAACTTTATCAGGCTCAATCATACATGCATGAAAGTAAGATCCTACAACCATTGGTTTAGTTCTTAACTTTGGCACTCTAAATTGAGTAGGATTTTTTAGCAGATAAATAATATCAGAATTAGAAAGGTATTGTCTACCATACTCTCCATAATAAAATTCATCATTCTTTAATTTATCTAAAGCCTGTTCTGTGGGTTCAAATACTTTATCAGCCATTATTTTATGTGTTTACCAAGTTCCTTCTTTACACTTGTAGTAATCTTGTACTTTGCAGATAAGTTCTTAACTATTTTAGTAAGACCTATTTCTTTGTTAGCAACTACATACTTTAAAACTTTTTCCCAGTTCTCATCTCCTAAGGTCAGCTCATAAGTAACATTCTTTTGTTGAGGTATTGGTTTAGATGTTGCATTGATTACATCTTCTCCTACCCAAAGAGACAAGCCTAACCCATGCATAGCACATGCTTTAGCAGTTGATCTTTGAATAGCAGTATTTACATCCATTGATGTAATCTTTTCAATTCTTATTGAATTGTTTCTAAAATCCATTATTGGTAAATAATCAATGTGTTCTATTTCATTAATAGTAATTCCCACTTTAACATAAGCAGTCCTTCCATCAGTGAAAAAGTTTAACCCACTGGATTGGTCCTCATACACATTTCTCTGTGCATTAGGATATCTTAATTTTACAAATGCCCAAGCATTTGCCCATGATAAATAGTCAAAGTTTCCCTTCTTTTCTACTTTGTCTTTAATGTTGACTTTAGCCAACTCTTCGAAATAATTGTTTTGTTTTGTCATTTTATTTAATTTGATTTAATTTCTGTTTATGCTTGGTATATTTATTGAGTATACCTTCTCTTCTGTTTTTTAGGTTTTGTATATGTTTATCATTCTTCCTGGTGTTGACTTCAGTTTTTATTTTATCCTCAATTAACCCAAGTTTGAATAAGCAGTTGGAAATAGCAAGATTTATTGCTCCCTTTCTCCAACCATCTGAATGAAATATATTATATTCATTTTCATCCAAGACCTTATAATAATCTCCACCCTTGTTCATGTTTAATATTTCTATATTGTCACCAAACTTTTGAATTTTGACTCCAGATCCTACAATTACAACACCTTTTTGCATTGATTGTTTGACCGCCAATGTGTCTGCCATTGCTTGATTCCATATGTCCTCTAAACTATACACTTGCTTTGATTTCTTCTACTAATATTCTATAATCAGGATCTTCATCTACTAATAACTTTGCTCTTTCATATCCATGAAGGATAGAACTCATAGGAACATTATAGCCATGATCCTCTAAATATGATTTTATAAATGTGAGTCTGATTGGTCTCTCCATACAAAGAAGATATAAAATCTGTCTTGCATCAACCTGATTTCTTCTTTTAGATTTTTCGAACAACTTGTCCATTTCTAAATGAAATGCTTTAGCTACAGCTTTAGCATATTTATCAAATATTATTTTTTTCATTTATATTCTTTTAATTTTTCGTTCTTTAATTTTATTAATCGTGCTTTTATTACTTCCTCCTCTTTTAATATCTGAACTTTAAGCAGTATTAAATATCCTATTAAATCTTTTAATGTATCTTCTGATTTCATTGGATGTTCAAACCCTAATTTTTTTATTCTACTTAACTTGTCATCTATTCTTGCCAGGATTCCTTCCTTGGCAGATAGCTTACTAAATATTTGTGGAGGGTGATTGGCAGTATCTCCATAGGCTTTGTTCTTTTCAATCAACAACATAACCACTTCTCTTCCTACCTCTGTTATTAAATCTGATGTGCTTTTCATGTGTGTTTATTTATTTATCAAACATACTAAGAAAGTTATCACTAAACAAGTAATAGAGAAAGCAAATACTTTCATAGTCTCTTCATATTTCTTGTCTGATCTTCCTTGTCTACTTCTATATTGCCTTACCTTTTTTCTTTTCAGAATCTCTCTACCTTCATTAGTATAATGTTTCATTTTTTATTTCTTAATTGTTTAATGATTTTAACAGCTTGTTTAATTTTTTTGTCCAGGTGATTTTCTAAAGCCTCTATTCTGTGCTCTAAAAAATTAATTCTATTGTCTTTATAATTCATAATTTATTCTTTCTACCACCACAAGCCCACACTTTTTGGGTGTGAGCTATGGCTTTGATTAACTAACTAAACTATAACACTTGATCCATAAGAAAATTAAATAAAGTAGTGTGGATCGTCACTATCTTTATTGTTTGTGTTTTTCCCAATAGGAAATAGGTCTGATAAAAATTTATCAAACACTCTTCCTTGATATTTCATTAAGTTGCTTTTGAGATTAATTTCTTTTCGTTCTGCTATTTTATTTGATTTTGCCATATTAAATTGTTTGTTCTGATTGCTAAAGTAATTCTTTTATAACTTCTTTCCAAATCTTTTCTTAATTATTTCGAACTTTTTTGCACCTCTTGGAGCATGTTGCTCGGCTTTTAGGATGGCTTGTCGAGAACTTATTGCCTCGACTTCCACCCTATTGTAATCGTAACCACAATCTTCATCTCCATGAAAATGTAGATACCAATACTCCACTAAATATTTTTTAAGTGGCTTTTTATCTTGTTCGTGTAGGATTTTCATATTAGTGATTGATTATCCAATGTTCTTCCTCTTGATAATCCAACTTCGATAAACTCCACGACCTCAACTTTATTATCCTCTACATTGATTGTCCCCATGTCATCGAACTCTTCTCCTCTCCATCTTACCCTTCCAGTTATTGAAAGTTTATTTGGTTTGAAGAAATACTTTATTAAGTATTCTAACCACTCAATGTAGTTGTAGAATTTTTCATTCCCATCCCACACTAAATAATGATGGTCGTTATATTCTTCTACTATCCATTGTAGCCATATGGATGGTTTTCCATTTGGTGTGTAACCATCTTCATGTCTTGTTTCATAAAGAGTTTCCATTGCTTGTAACTCTTTTTTAGTCAACTTACGATTAAAGTCGAACTGCCCATCTAAATCTGTTGTATATCCCATATCTATTTATTTTCTAATTTAATTAATATATCTCTTAAAGTTTCTTTGCCATCATTGTTTTCTAAATGCTCATATAAATGCTCAATTAGTATTTCAATGTCACTCTCCAAAACATAAGTTCTGGAGGGTTTTACATTATGGAAACTGCCTTCATCACACTTTAATTCTGTGTCTGTCATTTTAGCATCGTGCCATATATGAATCATTGAGCATATAGCATCATCTGTATGCTCTCCTTTATAATAGTAATTATACCAAGTTGTAAACCATTCATCTGCTTTACAATATTCCTTTTTGAAGATCTCATATTCTTCATCACTTGTTCCGAACATATAGTTCAATGCTACACGACCTTCTTGGTCGGTTTCTTTATACACCCAAAAGTCATCTATGGCAAGGTGTTGAATTCTTAAAGTATTTTTCATAATTGTTTTTGTTTTAAATTGTAAATAATGGTATCTAAATGTATTAGATATCCAAAGTCTTGTTTATGAAATGGTAGTTCCATTTCTGCTTTTAAGCACTTTGTATAAAATGCTAAATCTTTTTTCTTTTTATTCATATTTATTTATAAAGTTTAAAATTGTTTCACTTGCTTTAATAACCTCTTCACATAGTTGTGAAGGGATTTTACTTTTGTCATAATAGGATTTGATTCCTTGTGTTCCAGTCGATGAGCCTCTTGGTGCACTTTGATGGCAAGAGTCTCCATTCTTACACATAGGTTTACTTACCCACATAGGATTGTTATTCCAAATGTCAGTTGGTTTCATTCTTGTATCTCCATATTGACAATAGGTAACTCCATTTAGTTTCCAAGACTTATTGAAATGCTCTCCCCATTTAGGATACTTTCTCATTTTTCCACGAGGGTTCTCCACATACCAAACAAGGTTTGGATTCAAGGTCTGAAAATGTTTTATGATTTCAAGAGTCTTCTCTAACATTGCAATCCCTTTCTTTGCATTGTCTGTCTTTGGTGTGAAAACTTCTCCTTTCTCCCAATGTCTGCCTATACTTGCAACACTGAAACTTTCACAAGGTGGACTTGCCCAAATCATATTAGGAACAAATGGCACTTTGTTTACATCAAACTCCATTATGTCAACTACATAATTTGTGTTTGGAAAATCATTGAAATCGGAGGAGAACACATTGTGTCCTCTCTCCTCTCCAATTTTGCCGATGCTTCGGCTACCACTAAATAATTCTAATACATTCATAGTTTATTGGTTTATCATATCAACTTTTATTTTGAAACTATCTATAAGTAAATGTTCTATCTCATCATATTTATTATTGAAGAATTCTTGTGCCTCTTCAGTATATTCATATGATTGTTCAGATTCATTCCAAACAGACTCCTTGTTATTAAATTTTTCGGCAGTTATTTCCGATGTTATATCACAAACAACTTGCAAAAAAATAGAGTTAGGAATTATCATACAATTAAAATATAATTCCATTGTGTCAAGAAATTCTTGCTTATTGATTTTATCATTATCATACTCATCAAGTAGATTATGAAATGTTAATAAATTAAATTTTTCAATCATTTTTTTTAATTTTTTATGTTGTTAATTTTGCCATACTTTTCAAGTGCTCTCAAATTTTCATGCAAATCTTCCCAAGCTATAAATCTTGTAATTTCTTCATCATCCCAACAATGTACTTGAATTGTTAATCCTCCATTTGTGTAAGCATCCATAATTAAGTTTTCAACTGCAGAAATTAAATTCTCTTCATAATAATATACTTCTTGACTTATGTCTTTGACATTATATCCTTCATACATTGCATACACCTCATAATCATCTTGGGTGTGAAAAATGTCAAGAGTGATATCTCCTTTATGATGTGTGCTTAATAAAATCTCGATGTTTAATTTGTCACAGACTTCTTGTCTGTACTCTTCTTGTGTTAATCTTTTAATGTAACTCATTGTTATAATTTTAATATTAGACATTGACACCTCCCAGTGATCTATAGAGGTGTTTCAAACTTTTAGTCCATCATCAGAATGCCTCAAATGGTGTAAACTATATCAGACTCATTTTTATTGTAGTCATAATAAAGCATTGCTCCTCCATCATTCCCTTCATCATCTATTTGAGGAATGATACAAGTTTTATCATTAAACTCAATCACTAATGGACATTTATTCCATCCTTGAAGACTCACTTCATTTGGTGTTAATCTTCTCACATTTACAATCTTTTTACCTATCAGATAATTAAAGTTTGTTGTGTGTGTTTTGGCTACTTGTAAGGCATCGAATCTTGTCTTCCTTGCCTCTCTTCTTTTCTTTAGCCACTCTTTTCGATTAGAAGAAAATAACCTTCCTTCACTTGTCATTGAATAGAGTCCTTTGTCTTCTCTTTGGATTAAGTTTTGATTTACCCATTGTTGAAGAGCATCGGCATAATAACCTTGTCGAACCACATAGGTTTCAAGTTTATTGCCTTGAGCAATCCAAATTTGTTTTTGGATATCTTGTCTTGTGAAAGTCCCCTCAACTTTTGAGAGTGCTTTAATTACTTTTGTTTTAATCATAATTATTTATTTAAGTTCTTTAATTTAATTTCTTTATTCTTTATCATTAATTTTCTGTCTTGTGTGCTTATTCCTAAAAACCTACTTAAATATTTACTTGTAGTTCTTGAATAATTGTGATAATACTCATCTAAGATGATATTATTTTTATTGTCAACAAGAGCAATAATGCTATTGTAAGATTGAAAAAATAATCCTTTCGGAGTTCTAATCTCAAACTGGTTTGCAACTGGGTTGCCACTCATTGAACTTGTCATTTGTGTTACTTTATATTTCATATTATTATTTATTTAGTGTTAAAATTAATTTCGTTTATATCTTTTCATTATACATCCAAGCACAAGAAATATAATTGGGGGTTTTATTCATATGTTTTGATGTTTGCAATCCATTTTGAAAACCATTCTCCCAATACTTTAATTGATAATTTCTTAAAGAGTCATTCCCTTGTTCAATCTCATTTAAAAAGTGTTGCTCTTCCTTTGAACTCTCTTCAATGTTTTCATCAATTCTTTTATTTTGTGCCTCTAAGATGAAATTATAAAAGCCCATAGCCATAATAAATTCCTCTTCATCTTGGTTGTTTCTTTCTTCTACTTTAGCATAATATTGCTCCCATAGTAAGTTAAAATCTAAATCTTTCATTTTAAGTGTTTTTTATTGTTAAATCTGACACCGATTTAATCGGTGTTTCGTAGGTGTTTAAACCTTGACTCATCAGAGATTTATTTTATTTCCTCTCTGATTTCTTTTATTAGTCTATCACTAACAACCAAACCCCCTTGATAATCTCCAATACATTTTAAAGAGGAGAGCAAGTCTCCCCCTCTCCAATAGGTGTACTGATTAACTAAGTCTTCTGCATTGTCAAAAGTGTTTTGAATCTCTCCAAAATTTTCTTTTTCTTTTCTTTGACAATATGCAATTAATTCAAATATATTTAAGCCATTTTCCTTAATCCAAGTTTCACATCTATAATAGCCAATTATAAAATAATCTTGATTAAATAATAGGTGGTGCAAGTCATCAAAATAGTTTCCTTTGTTGTCTTCGATATTGTCGAAGATGTGGTTTAATATTGTGTTGTCTCCTTTTTGTGTGTGTGGTGTGTACATAATTAATAATTTAAATTGTTAATAAAGTTTTCTAATTCTTGGCAGTTGTTTTGAATGGTTGCAAGTTCCATTTCATAAGTTAAATTTTTCATAGTGTGTTAATATTTATTTATTATATCTTTTAGTTATATTATACCATTCTCTCTTTGCTTTTTCTTCCATACTTTCAAGCATAAATTCAAAACCAGTTTCTTCAACTTTATTATTTTTCATTTTATAGTCAAGCATAGATTTAACTGTCTTTAATCTTAATGATGTACAGTTTACTAATTTATTGTTTTGATTGAAGGCACAATAAACATATTGTAATGATGAGGTATTAAACATCTTCTCAATAGTGTAACCTTTGTATAATCTTTTCATAATGTGTTATAATTTAGTTTTAATTAATTTCTAATTCTTTTACAATACTACGATTAATAATTGGATAAATCTAATTTATTTCTAATTTATTTCTAAATAATACATAACTCGTTGATTGTCAGCTGAATATAAATTATCTTTTGGGGTTGTTTTGTTTGGTGTTTTGGTGTGTCGGTGTGGGATTAAGGGAAGGCTCTCCCTCTCTGTTTAGTTGTGAAGGGGAAGGGGAAGGGGGAAAGGGGACACAAGAGGGAAGGAATCAAGGCAACAAGGGAAGGACAAAGGGACAAGAGGAGGACACAAGGAGGAAGGGAGGAGGGGCAACCCCTCCACCCCTACCGATTTCGAAAAGTTGCACAAAAAAAAAGTAATTCAATGAGGGGGTAACAAAAAAAAATCAGTTTTCTTTTGGGGGGGGTGCAATCGTAAACCCATATATAACCCTCAACCCCTATATATCTGAATACTTAAATAATTTTTTAGTATCTTTGTTCAAAACGCAAGTTATGGCAATGAAAAACGCAACATATTATAACGATGGCTTATACATAAAAGATGGTAGGCTTGTAAATTATCAAATGGAGCCAGGAAGATCTGGAATAGAACAAGCTTCTATGTATAGAAAGCAAATGAAAAAACAATATAAGATTGACTGCATAGCTGATGGTATCGAAAGAGCTAAGATGCGTATGGATGGCGACCAAAACATATTTGAATATTAAAATAAAATTCCCAATTGTTCTGTTTTGATTATTGTGAGAGAGGTTCTAACGAACCTCTTTTCTTTTTATACCTAATCAACACTATATCTAACTACTTAACATAGTTCAACACTAAATCAACACTTCATAACTTACTCTATTTCAATACTTTATACTATTAGTGTTGAAAGTGTTAAAAAAAACTATAAAATTCTATAGAAGAAAAATAATATAAAAGAAAAAATACTATAGTGTAAAAAAAAAGGAAAAAGTTTAACACAACCAACACTATTATATAAAATAAATCCTTATCTTTGTCCTACTATAATTAAATAAATTTCGAATGAGTAACCAAGGATATATTCCCAAAGACTTAACTTTCGATAGCCAAGGTAGGGCAAAACTAATCGAAGGAATCACCAAAATTTCCACTGCAGTAAAGAGTACACTCGGCCCACGCGGTAAGACTGTGTTAATAGAATCACCAGATCACTTAGGTGGAATCACTATTACTAAAGATGGAGTGACAGTAGCTAAAAGTATTTTCTTAGATGATCCAGTTGAGAACTTATCTATTCAAATGATGAAGGATGCAGCTAACCGAACCGCAAATGTTGCAGGTGATGGAACAACAACTGCTATAGTTTTGACTGAGGCTTTGATAAAATCAGGAAATGTACATATAACTTCTGATCTCAATACCACTGAAGTGATTCGATACATAAACAAAGTCAGTGAACAAGTGCTTTGCATGTTAAAGAAGAAGTCGGTAGATGTTGATGACAAAAGATTATTGGATGTTGCCAGTATCGCTGCTAATAATAACAGTGACATAGGTGAGATAATAAGTAAGGCATATGAACAAGTAGGAAAACATGGAATAGTTACAGTTGAAAAGTCTATGACTGCTGAAACTTACGCGGAAGTTACTAATGGAATTAGAGTTGATAGAGGTTATACCTCAAACCTATTTATAAATAACCAAAGAAAAGATGAATGTATATTAGAAGATGTACAAGTTTTAGTATGTGATACAGAAATTAGTAACATACTACAAATTGAAAGTGTACTTAAACCTATTATACAACAAAACCAAAAACTACTTATCATCGGAGAGTGTTCTCAAAATGTAATAAACACTTTGGCCGCGAATGTTGTTCGTAATGGCTTGAAGCTGTGTAATATCATTCCACCAAATTTTGGATATAAGAAACATGAGTTGATGCAAGACATTGCAATCTCAGTAGGTGCTAAGTATTTTTCTGAATCGACTGGAGATGATTTAAGTTTGATAAACTCAAACGACTTAGGACATGCAGATAAAATTATTGTAGGTAAAGATTCATCAGTAATAATTAAACACAATCAATTAACTGAAGAGATTAAAAATAGAATAGAAGAACTCAAGGAACAACAAAGTAATGCAAAACAAAACGAGGAAAAGAAATTTATTAATGAAAGGATTGCAAGTTTAAGTGGAGCTATAGGTTGTATTTATGTTGGAGGCAATAGTGATGTAGAGCAAAAAGAAAAATTTGACCGAGTCGATGACTCGGTATGCGCTGTAAAGTCTGCACTTGATGAAGGTATCATCGCAGGTGGAGGAATTGCTTTATGGGATATTGCAGATGGACTCGGTGGAGTTGCACCTTTAGACAACGACAAGGATGCACCTAAAGAAGAGAAGGTAGCTTATCATATTATGTATGAAACTATTCGAACTCCATTAATACAAATATTACAAAATGCAGGTAAAGATTATAAAACAATTACTAACGAATTTAAAAAAACAAAAAATAGAGGTAAACAAAACTTTGGATATGATGCTAAAAACGAAAAGTATGGAGACATGTTTAAGTTAGGTATTATTGATCCATTGAAGGTTACAAGAAATGCATTAATAAATGCAGTAAGTGTGGCTACAACAATTTTGTCAACAAATGCCATTGTAACCCATGCAAGAGTAAATCAACAAAAATAATTTATATGCCAATACACAATTACATCTTCGACTCATATAGAGAAGAAGTAAAAAAGATTAAAGAAGCTATAGACCTATTAGAAAAAAATGGTTATATGGTTTATAACAAAGACAAAAAATATGACACCAATAGGAAAGTATATAGTTATAAACAAGATTAAAGAAGAAAAGAAAACCAAATCAGGACTGTTGCTTTCTCAAGAAGATGTTGAATCATTCCGATATCAAAAAGCAAAAGTAATAAAACCTGGTACTGAAGTTTCTGTAATAAAAGATGGAGACATTATATTCTTTGATAAATCAGCTGGTCACAGTATGTTTATCAATGATGAAACATTTACAATTATTTCTGAGAGAGATGTCGTTGTTGTTTTATAATTTTGTTTAAACCTTTTATAAAATTTCTAAATACCTTTTCCATATAGGAAGCATCATGCTTAAATAAAGGATTAGTTGACTCAGGTATTTCTTCACCATTTAATTTTTTATATACACTATTAATCATTCTTTTAGATTTATATGTTAATTCATATAGTGTAGTTTCGTTACCTTTTCTTTTCCTCCATACATGAATCCAATCATCTCTTAAAAGCATACGAAATCTTTTTTCATCCCAAGACATAAGTTCATTAAACTCCTCAAACTTAGATTTATTAAATACTTGTTCGCTATATAAGAATAGTAACATGTCTAATTCAGGTGTTCCTATACCATAAGTTGCTTTAACCCAAAACCTTACAACCCTCCAGTATTTAAGATAATCGTGATCTGGAGTAACTCGAGCACGAGCTTTTCTGATGTGTAGCCCTTTAAACTTCATTCAATTAAATTATTTATCTTTGTAAAGATACAAACAATATTCAAGATGCCTAAAATGACAAATAGTGCCAAGCGTAGACTTAGCAAACTAAGAAAAAAAGTTTCTAAAACTACTGTTAAGGGAAAAGTTAAAAGAGCAGCCCGCTTATCTAAAAGAGCAGGTAAAATAATCAAGACTGGAAAAAGAGGAACTGGAAGAGCAGCAGCTAAAGTTAAAAAAGTTGCTAACAGAATTAAAGGTAGTAAAGCTGGTAAAATAGCTTCTGCAGCAGTTAAGGTTTATCAAAATGTAAAGAAGGGTAAAGTTAAAGGAGCAGTTGATTCTGGAAAAGCATTAGTTAGTGCTGTAAAGGCAAAAAGAAGTTATCCAAAAA
>TARA_R110002020_G_scaffold131188_1_pt1 | contig 15916 bp, 24 predicted proteins | sample TARA_R110002020 | Tara Oceans TARA_R110002020 (sample SAMEA4396489) | marine metagenome | biome: Westerlies Biome; feature: [MES] marine water layer (ENVO:01000295) within the mesopelagic zone...; material: water (ENVO:00002006), including particulate matter (ENVO:01000060) such... | reverse complement strand
AGAAAAGATTACAAAATAGATTGCTTAGCAGCAGAATTTAAAGATTGGGAAATATCATGGAAGAAGAAAAAATAATTTGGACAAATGGTTGTTTTGACATACTACATGTAGGGCATATTGAGTTATTTAAATACGCTAAACACTTGGGCTCTAAATTATATGTAGGAATAGATTCAGATGAAAAGGTAAAACGTGATAAGGGTGACGACAGACCCTTTAACAAATTATCAGATAGAATTAGAGTTTTAGAATCTATAAAATATATTGATAAAGTTGTTTCTTTTGACAGTACGGAAGGTTTAGAAAATTTAGTACAAAAACATAAACCACATGTTCTTATAGTAGGTTCAGATTGGAGAAATAAAACTGTAGTAGGTGAACAATATGCACAACATGTTAGGTTTTTTGATAGAATAGATGGGTACTCAACAACAAATATTTTAGAATGGAAGGAATAATATTAGCGGCTTTTTTTATAGGTTTATTTATGTATGGATGCTATACTGGATTTAGTGACGGAAGAGATAATAAAGATAGTTAATATGGAAACAGAAAAGTTAGAAAATCCTTTTATTAGAGTAATTTGGGAAGATATACCTGGTAATTTCACCAAAGAAAGACTTCGCAGAGTAAAATCATACTTTCAAAAAAAATATAATTCAAAAAATGTTACGGTAGTAACAAAATCACAGTCTGTAGATGGTGAAGAACTTAAATTAGGTTTGGACACTAATATAATGGACCCTAATTATCAGAAAACATTACTTAAAGAGTTTATAGAGAATGAAAAAATGGATGTTAAATGGGCAAACCTATCAAAATTAGATGATAAGGTTAATACTAAATTGGATGAGATAGGTAAACTCCATAATGTATATAGAGCTTTAAAAATAAAGAAAATAACATTCTCAAACTTCTTATCTTTTGGTGATAACAATCATGTAGAATTTGATAACCTTAATGGGATTACTGTTATAGATTCTGACCCACCTAATTATGGTGGTAAAACAGTATTAGCTGTAGACCTACTATTATTTTTATTTTTTAACTCAACAACTAAAACAACAAGAGCTGAGGAAATCTTTAATAAATTTAGGGACAAAAATGAAGTGTCTGTACAAGGTGATGTTGAAATTGATGGTGATAATTATGTTATTCTAAGAAAAATAATTAGAAAAAAAACAAAGAAGGGTGATTGGAGTGTAAAAACTAGTTTAGATTTTTTTAAAAAATTAAAAGATGGGAGTTTACAGAATTTTACTGGAGAACAAAGAAGAGAGACAGAAAAATTTATTAAAGAGGCTATAGGTAATGTTGATGATTTTTTATTAACCATCCTAACAACCGGTTCTAATCTCGAATCTTTAATTGATGCAAAAGCTACAGAAAGAGGTAATATTTTTTATAGATTCATAGGTCTTGAATTATTAAGGGAAAAAGAAAAGGTATGTAAAAACCTATACAATACCTGGTCCAAAACTTTAATATCCAATTTAAATGATATTGAAACACTTAAACAAGAAAGTGATAAATTAAAAGTAGAAATAGAAGATGATGTTGAGAGAATAAATAAAATAGACCACACCCTAGATAGGTTAAATAGTGAGATAACAAAATTAGAAGAAGACAAGGATGAAATCCTATCATCAAGATATTCTGATATAGATGAAGATGTCGTTAAGTTAGACTATAATTCTATAACTGAAGAAATAGGAAGATTAAGTGGGTTAATAGAGAATAAAAAAGAAGAGAGAGATTCTATAATGGTAAAAGAACCAACAACCTATATAAACACTATAGAGTTGGAACAAAAGAGGGAATCATTAAGTAATAAAAAACTTAAATTTGGTATTTTAAATAATGAAATAACATCTAAAGAAAAAAATATAATAGATTTACAAAATTCTGAAATATGTCCCGTATGTAAGAGAGATTTGGATGATGTCGACCACACTAACGAAATATCTAATTTAAAAAAAGAGTTAGAAGATAATAAAGTTAAGTTAAAAAATATTAAAATAGATTTAGAAAATGATGAGTCTGAATTAAAAATACTAGAAACATTAAAGAGTGAACTAGATTCTTATGATAAGAATAAGTTAATAAAAGAAAAGAAAGTTCTAGAAATAGAATCTCTTAGGAACACACGTAAGGATAAAAACACATTAACCACAAAATACGAATCTAACCAAAAGAAAATTGAGCATAATAAGAAAGTCGAGATAGACAAACTAAAAATTCAATCAACATTAGATAATGTTAAATTAGATAAGAATAATAAGTTAGACCATAAGAATACCATTAAGATTAAATACGAACAAAGTAAAAGAATTTTAGAAGATAATCTATCCAAAATAGAGACTATTAAGAAAGAAGAACAAATACAAAGAATCTTTAAAACTTATTTAACAGCTTTTGGGAAAAACGGAATACCTAAAGTAATATTAAAAAGTCTAATGCCGGTAATTAATGGGGAGTTAAGTCATTTATTATCTGATGATTGTACATTTGATTTAGAGGTTAAGGTTAATGAAAAAAATGAAATAGATTTTTGGATGATAGATAAGGAAACGCATATACCCAAACCACTAACTGCCGGTTCTGGATATGAAAAAACGGTATCATCTCTAGCTTTAAGAGCTATCCTAAGTAAATTTTCTTCCCTACCAAAACCAAATGTAACCGTATTTGATGAAGTATTTGGAAAAGTATCAAATGAAAATCTACATTTAGTAAAAGATTTCTTTTTAAAGTTGAAAGAATATTTTGATTGTGTATTCTTAATAACACACAATCCATTAGTTACTGAATGGGGTGATAATTTAATTACTGTTAAAAAAAGTAATAATGTTTCTAAAATATAATATTTATTAGTATGAGGAATAAGAGAGTTAAAAAATATCTACTTTTTATGTTTGGAGCTTGGATTAGACTAGAAGATAATATAGAATTATACGAACACATCAAAGACGTGTTAGAAACGATATTGGCAACACCAGAATTATCATTTGTTACAGGAGAACACACATTAATAGCTTGTATAGAATCCACATCACCACTTAATGAGATAAAAGACCTACTAGATGAATTTTTAAAACCAGAAGTGCCAGCTTATTTTTTAATGCCAAAACCTAGAAATTTAGCTTATAGATTAAACCCTATACTAGAAAAACATTTATTCTCAAAAAGAAACATTAAGAAAGAAGACGCACCAAACCCAGAGGTGCTTAAAGAATTGATGGAGTATTTTAAAAAAAGAGCCATGGATAACTTAGAATTTTTTGAAGATAAGTTAGATTTAGAATTTATTGAAAAAATATCCAAAGAAGATTTAGAAGATAATTTTAATAGGTTAGAAAATGAAACTCTTGACATCGACTCTATTTTAGATAAAATTAATGAAGAAGGGTTAAATAGTTTAACCATAAACGAAAAAAGATTTTTAGATAAACAAAAAAATGACAAAGATAACACTATACACTGAACCAGAATGTGATGACTGTAAAGACCTTAAAAAAAGATTAAAAGAGGCAAATATAGATTTTCAAAATAAAGATTTATTAGAACATGACAGTACTAATTTAATGAATCAATATCCTAATAAATGGGAACATAAAGATTTAGTAGACGAGATGAGCCTACCACCATGGGTACCGATGGCAGTGATTAATAAAGGAAAAAAACACCCACTAAGTTTTGTATGTTCGAGTAACAAGACTGGGGAAAGGGGTAACGTCTACATTGCTGAGACTACAGAGTTAATGGAAAAAAAGATAAAAGAGTTGTTATAGTTATATATTTTTATTATATTTGTAGTGGAATATATTTATTAATAAAAACTACAATCCCATGAAAAACATTATATTAATTTTAACACTTTTTTTATCTAGTTGTTATGTTTACGAAGAAACGTATGTAACTAGACAAACTAACTCATGTGAATTAATGGAAAGAGGAGAAGAATGTCTTTCCGACCACAGATGCTGTAAAACACAAAACCACTCAACAGAAATATACTACTATAATCAATTACCGTATTGGGGATTTTATAGTGGATATTACTATTACTATGGGGTTCCACATTATTATCCTTGGTGGTACTACTATAGTTTAAGACCACACTATACCTATAGCGTTAACACCCATGTTTATGTGCACTGTGATAATGGGTACTACATATCTAAACCAAGAGGACCTAAATTTAATAATGGTAAAAATAGAACGTATAAACCCAATAAAACTATTGTGGCTAAACCTAATAGAGGTTGGAAAACATATTACCCAAATACTAAAAACATAAAAGTTAATACTAATAGGTCTAATATAAGAGTTAATACAAATAAGAATAATGTTAAAATTAACACGAACCGTTCTAACACAAATATTAAAATAAATAGAAATAATAGTAACAAAACTATCAATAGAACGTTTAATAATAGGAGTAACAAGACGAATATTAGAAAAAATACCAGAAAACCAAGATAACTACTGACATTATGTCACCCACCAACTTAATGGTACACTAATTGTATATAATACTTGTGTGTACCATTTTTTTTACTTAACTTTGTACCTAACCTAATAAAATATAAAATATGATTAATAGACAAACATTTATAAAACAAGATGAGATTAGCCATTACTTGAGAGATGTTAGAAAAATAAAAGTAATGACACCCGCAAGAGAAAAAGAATTAGCAAAAATTATACTGAATCCTGATACCAACGATATTGAAATAAAAAATATCGAGAAAGAAATCCTAGAAGGTAATTTAAGGTTTGTAATTAGTGTTGCAAAAAATTACCAGGGCCAAGGTATAGATTTACCAGATTTAATAGCTGAGGGTAATTACGGGTTATTAAAAGCAATTAAAAGTTTTGATTGGAAAAAAGGATATAGATTTATATCTTATGCGGTTTGGTGGGTAAAACAATCTATACTACAATGCTTAAATGAAAATGCCAGAACTATTAGACTACCGGTTAACATAGTACAAGAACTACAGAAACAAAAGAAAAAAATAGGTAAAGAAATAACCGAGTTAGATAGTAAGTTAGCACAACTACCAACGACTATTAATTATGACAAACCCATAAACGAAGAAGGTGATACCCTCATACAGATTCTACAAGATGGTGACGCACTTATGCCTGACCATCTTTTTGATGACGAGTGTAATATTAAAACAGAATTAAATAGGATAATGTCATGTCTAGATGCTAGAGAAAAAGAGATAATAGAAAGATATTATGGGTTAGGTTACACACCTCACACTTTACAGGAAATTGGGGATATTTTTAGATTAACCAAGGAAAGAGTTAGACAAATTAAGGAAAAAGCCTTAAGAAAATTACGAAATGATAGTTATTCTTTACTTGAGTACCTAACTAACTAATATTTATACCATATAGACTATGGTATGAAAAAAAGAATATTTCCACTAATTATCGCTTTATCAGCACTAGCTGTTTCAGGTAGTGCTGCTTTTTATTCAGTATTTGGACTGAGTAAATTATTTGCTGGAGCATCAACACAAGTAATAATAATGGCTGGTTCACTAGAATTTGCAAAACTAGTGGTAGCGTCCCTACTATACCAATACTGGGACACTATTAATAAATGGTTACGTTCATATCTTGCAATAGCATGTTTTGTTTTAATGATTATTACTAGTGGAGGTATATACGGATTCCTATCCGGAGCTTATCAATCAACTGCTACTCAATCCGAACTACTAGATAAATCATTAGCTATATTAGAGCAAAAACAAGTTAGGTTTGAAGAAACAAAAGAAGATTTAATAATAGAAAAAACACAATTAAATCAATCAATTTCAGATTTAAGAGTGTCATTATCTAATCCACAGCAAGTATCATGGTATGATAAAAATTCTGAAACAGTAATCACATCAACATCTTCTTCAGCAAGAAGAGCATTACAATCAGAATTAAAAACTACAATTACAGATAGAGATAATATAAATCTAAAACTAGAAGCTATATTAGACTCTATAAACAAAACAGATATGGTTTTATTAGATAAAGAAATAGATAATGAAGCTGAAAGAGAATTAGGGCCGTTAAAATACCTAGCAGAGACAACAGGACAAGATATGGGAGTAGTTGTTAACTGGTTCTTATTACTTATCGTATTTGTATTCGACCCATTAGCCATAGCTTTGGTTGTAGCATCAAATATGGCATTTGCTCAATTAAGAAAACCAAAAAAGAATGATACCGAAGAATACTTCCAATCCAGAAATAAACACCTAGAAAAGATGGTAGAAATGAAGACATCAGAAGAATTTGATAACATTCCAGAGGAGATAAAGGACAAAGAGGACCAGTTAATGTTAGAAGCAGAAGAATCTGAGAAACGAATGAACATTATAGGTCAGAATGGAAATGATGGGTTACATTATGATAATGAGGAACCTAAACCTGTGACTCTTAGTGAAAAAGATTTAGATAAATTACAAAATCATCTAAATAAGTTAAAATATCATTATGACGATTTATATTATGAAGAAGATTATTTCGGTGATTTAGACAGACTAACGGATACAACACAAACCTTAATTGTTGATAAACCCACATCAGACACTAAAGAAGATGAAAAGAGAACTCTTAGATATAGAAAAAGAAAATAAGAATAAAATATATAAAGTTTCTAATTTGGCAAAAACACAAATAATGATTGGCCATACATCTAGAAATTTTAATGATTATCTTAAGTCTATAGAAATAAGAAACAATGGTAAATATAAAAGAATACCACATTATATAATATCAGAATTAGGTGAAGTTAAAGAGTTAGTAAATCCAAAATATACAAGTGAGTTTTTTGGTGATAAGTCTATAGATGGTAAGTTAATATCAGTTTTATTGGAAAATAATGGTTGGTTAACACATAAAAAACAAACTAATCGGTTATGTGACTGGTTAGGTAATATTTATAAAGGAGAAGTTTTTGAAAAAAAATGGAGAAATAAGTTTTTTTGGTCCACATATAGTGATAAACAATTAAATAATTTAAACTCACTTTTAGAAAACTTATTTAATGATTTTAAAATTGAAAGAAAAATGGTAGGTCATAATGTAAGGGTAAAAGGTGTAGAAAATTTTAAAGGAATTGTTAGTAGAAGTAATTATAGTGAATTTTTTACTGACCTAAGTCCCGCTTTTAATTTTGATAAAATAAAAGAAATAATATGAGAAAAAAAAGAGTACAAATAAAAGATTACACAGCATATAACGAGAGTTCATATGATGAGATGAAAAAGATGTTAAACATATCAAGAAGTATAATCGCTGAACAAGAACAACAACTGGACATCGATATAGATTCAGATGTTGATATTGAACGTAAAAGAGAACAAGAGAAAACAAAAGTATATACTATTTCTTCAGGTAAATTAATTATTCATGGAGATAAAGAATCTCAGTTAGACTTAACAGAAGATGAAAAAACAACGTATCAAGAAACTATGGATGATTTTCTAGACCAAGTATCTGATTTAGTAGACTACAGACCACTTAATTTATATACAAATAATGTAGAGTGGGGTGGTAGATTGGTTAAAGAAGATATTGATTTCTATTTTACATTAGGAGAAAGTAACGGTGTTTTTATTGGTGGTAATATGGTTAAATTAAATAATGATTTTGTTGATACATTAGAGAATCTTAGAACTTTCTACGAAATGTTTTCAGCGAAATGGGCAAAAGTTTTAGCTAATAGAAAGGTTACGGATGTAACTCAAGACGCTGAAACATTAGATTCAGAAATTGATATATAGATATGGAATTTTTAAAAAAATCATGGAAATGGGTATTGGGTGTTATAGGGTTCTTCATTGGTCTTGTATGGATGTTTAACGCGAACTCAAGTAGAAAAGTTAAAAAGATTAAAAGGAATATTAAGTCTAATGAAAATAAGACTAAAGAAGTAGATAGGAAAATAAATAATATAAAAAAGAAAAAGAAAAACACAAAGAAGAAAATAGTTACAACAAACCAAGAATTAAAAAACATTAAAAAGAAAAAACCTAAAGTTAAAAAAAGAACAGCAAACGAGGCTACAAATGCATTAAAAAACAGACTCAAGAAAAAAAAGTAATATGAAAAAATTAATACTAATATTATTATTTTGTTTACCAGGACTATTGTTTTCACAAACACACACCTTTACAGATAAGGAAGTTGTTGAAATGGATTCACTATTCCAAGTATACGAACAAAAAGATAGTTTACAGAAAAAAGAGATTAATTTATTAAATATACAGATTACAAATTATAAGACTTTACACGTACAAGATAGTTTACAAATAGCTTTTATGAATGAGAAAACAGATTTGTTAAATCAAAGAATAGATTTGTATATGGATTTAACAAAAGAGCTAAGACCAAAATGGTATAATAAACCTGTAATACACTTCTTTTTGGGAGCAGCAACAATTGTTACAGCGTCATGGGTAGTATCCAACGTTAAATGATATTTATAATATATGGCATTAACTGATACAGATAAAAACCAAATTGGGGTAATTGTTAGAAGAGAAATTAAAGATTTTCTAGGCAAACCCCAGTTTAAAAACGAAATTGAAAAATTAATAGATAAACAAATAGCTAGTGGTAGAAAGACTAGAAGTGAAATAATTGACATTGTAAGTAAGGTAACATTAGAATTGTACAAAACATTCTGGTTTAGAAGAAGTATGTGGCAATCTGAAATTAAGAGAATAAAGTAATGGGCATAGAACAAAATTTTAATAAAAATCTAAAAAAAGCTGTAAAGAAGCAGACCCATACACTACCATCAGATTCTAAGTTTCTATTACACCAACTGGTTAAAAACATAGACGAAGTAGAAAATATGTTAGAAAGAAGACAAACTGAATATAATGTTGGTGAACTTAGAGAAGTTATTGACGAGTTTCAAACCGAAGAGGAGTTAGAAGAGTACAAAGTACCCGGGTCATGGACTAATTACAGTGGTTATGGTAAAGTAAAGCCCGCATTTACTTTTAAATCACAAGGACCAAATCCAGGAAGTATGGTTGGTTCCGGTTATAACTTCCAATCGAAAGGACCCTTAGGTGTTAGTTATTTTACTGAAAGCAAAAAATATAATGTAGGTGACCTTAAAAAAGTTATATGGAGTTTAAGAGAAGATATTGTTGATATAGACCCAGATAAAGAACCATGTGAAGGACAACCATGTTTCATGAACTGCACTAATGTTGGTACTGGTGATTGTTATTGTGATAGTTCTAAACCGGAGGGAGAGAGAAAATGTATACCAATAAAAAGTGGAAAGGTTGATGTTGAGGATAATAAAGATGTAAAAGGTGGACTACAAAATAGAGGACGTGGTGAAAGAGCATTAGATAGTTTAAGACATGAGAGTGTGTTAAAGGATTTAATTAAAAGAACCGTCAAAGAAAATATATCATCAGAAAAAAAACTTTTAAATGAAGGTAAACCATGTTGCACTAAGTACTGTTGGTTTAGCCCTAAATTAGGAGACGCTTGTGACGGAGGAGATGGTCATAAGGGTGGTAGATGGTCTAATACAGTTAATGGTTGTTCTTGTAGTTATGATAAAACTGCTGATGGTTGGGATGTTGGTGGTAAATATGTTGCGAAAGGAAAAGATAAATACTTAAGTAGTGACGATGTTGAAGTAGAAATGGATGAGGCAACTGGAGCGGCTTCAGCAGGAGCATATGAAACTCCAAGATTTTGGGCAAAAGATAAAAAGAATCAAAGATTTGCAAAAGAAAGATGGATGCCTGGTGCACAGTACGTTAAAGTAAAAGAGAAGTGTAAAAAATTTCCATACTGTAACCAGGGTGATATAAACGCCTTAGAAATATGGGAGAAACAAATGATGAGAGAATCAGCAAAAAACGTAGCTAAGAAAACAGGACTCTCAGAAAAAGAAGTAAGAGAAAAAATAGAAAGAGAAATAGAGGAGATAATTAGTAGAAGTTTTTACAAATCACCAGTAACAGATTTGGTAGGTGGTGGTAAGATGAACACACCTATAGGTAAGATATTTACCATGAGTGGTAATAAACCGAAATATGAGAGTTAAACGGTATTAAGATATATTTATAATAAAAAGAAAAATGGCAGATATATTAGCAACAAACCCAAAATTAGATGATGTGATTAGAAGAGCAGCTAATCGTTTAGGTGAAAATCACGGCCTCACAAGAGATAATCATGGTATGAGGATTGATAATGAAGGTAATAGTAGTAGATATGTAGGTTCTAATGGAAGACACCCATCTAAATCTAGCCAACCACAAACATCAACAAGACAAGGGTGGCATAGAACATTAAACGAAGAGGAAGATTTAAATGAAGGATTTTTGGCAAGTATGTTAATTTATATGTTATTAAACCAGTTGGAAGACTGGATATGGGGTGATGATGATGAGGGTGGTGATAAAGTTACCAATCCAAACTCATGGAATGATTTTAAAAATAAGAATAGAGATACTTTTGAAAAACTTGGTGCAGATGCACCGAAATCATTTGATGACCTTAAAAGAATGGGTAGAGAACTAGACAAAGACAATAAGGGAAAAGAACTCCGAGAAAAGTCACCAAGAAGTAGGTATTGGAAATGGCCATGGGAAAGAAAGAAAAAACGTAACGAAGAAGACGAAATGGAAGAAGCAACCGGAGCTGCGTCCGCTGGAGGATATGTTGGGCCTATTTTTGGGAATATTACTGAATCTATTATTAGAGAAGAAATATCTAAAAAAGTATCAAAACAATTAATTACAGAAAAAGTAACTAGGTGGACAGTGTTCTGTTGTGCTTTAGGATTCAGGAAATGTTGTAGAAAACTAATGGGTGGTAGGGAAAGAATCGGCGGTACTAGACCAACACCAGCAAGTATGGGACTTAGTGATGCAGAGGTTCAACAATTCAAACCTTATATGAATGCTAATAGTGAAAGTGATTTACCAGCTAATTTAAGAAAAATATATAATAGAGCAATAGTGGATGTACCACAAGATAGAGAAGAAATTTCTAAAAAAGTATTAAAAAAAGAAAGACTTAATGAAGGTTGGTTTAAAGATTGGTTTTTTACACATTTTCCTGGTGGACTTTTTGGTTGTAGTGGACCATGGTGGGATAATTGTGATGACGACGGAATGGTGGTACAAGGAGGTGGAGACCCAAACGACCCAAACGCTTTTAACGAGTTTATGAGTAGTGTTGAATGGCCTTCAGATTTTGGACCTAAACCAAAAAACATGCAACAACTAAAGAAGTTAGCTGGTAGTGATAAAAATAATTTAAGAGAATCTCTTAAAAATAGGTTAGTAAAAAATCTTTTAAATGAAAAATCTTTTTATAATACAGGTAAATTTAAATACGAAAAACCTAACACATCAGTAAGTGGTAGTAAAAACACTCCAGGCATAAAAGAAACTGAATCCACTCTAAAAAAATCTAAAAAAGAAAATGAAGATTATTTAAAGAGCTTTAATAAAAAAATTAAAGAATATTTAGATTTTGAAGGAAACTCTAACCCAGAATTTCCACACCAGAATAATTCTAAAACAGATTACAAATCACCAATGTATAGAAACAGTAGTGAAGATGAAGAGTTTATTGATGATTTTAGAGGGATGGGGTTACAAGACGCAAATGGTGTAGAACATTTAGATAGAATTGACGATTACTTAAATGGGTCAACAAAGACAGGTAATAGTCAGGACGCTGCAAATGTGGTACCAAGTAAGTTAGGTAAGAAGTTGAAAAAAACTATGAAAAGAAAGAAAGAAAAGATAGCTAAGAGAAAATCTAAAATGACTAACTTAAGAGGTATGACTCCAGACGTTCAGACAGTAACCAAAGAATCAACACCAAATGTTTATATTGTAGAACAAAAGAAAGAAATAAACAAAATTAAACACTTGTTTAATTATAGTGATACAACTCAATAACCAATAGACAAAGGTTTTTCTGTTTACGATTATTTAACCTATATTATATTTTAAATATGAAAAGAAGAAAACCACTTTCACCAGATGAATTTTTAAAGTATGTTGCAAAACCTGTAAGTCCAGAAGAAATGGATATATGGGTAAAATCCAACAACATAACTAGTGAAAAAACCAATCTATTTTTTGATTTTATATGTTGTTTATATACTATCATGAGTGACACTTATTTAGGGGATGATGTGATTGTAACGCCAGAAGATAAAGAAGGGCATTTTACTTGGTGTTGGACTAAGAACATAGAAAACTTTAAAGAGGAGAATATAAACTTTGAAATAGAAGGGAATCACTATAAATACCTATGGAACTTCTTCCAAGAGTCATTTTACGGAGACAATGAGAATAATAACAACCTAGATAAATTAGATTTTTATCTTACCAGATTATTTAAATTATATATAGAAAAGACTAAATCGGAACTAGATATACTTAAAAATTTATATATTGTGTTGGATAAATCTTTAATAATTGACAATAGTAATTAAGTTTATTATAATTTGAATATGAATAGAATTACAGAAATAATAACCAATGAGTTAATAGTTAAAAAACATAAGTTAGAATATGAATTAGAAGCGACTATTAATTCTAAAGATACACCTATAGATGATAAGGTTAAAAAGGTAATTAAATTACTTAATAAGGTTAATAAAGTTACAAACGCATTTACAACTTTTGAATCTTATATAAAAAATAACAATAATAACACATAAAATGGAATTAATCGAAAAAATTACAGAATTAGTAGACGCCATTAAAGTAGATTCTAATAAGTTCTACACTAATGGGAATAAAAGTGCTGGTATAAGAGCAAGAAAAGTTGTACAAGAATTAAAAAACTTACTACAAAGTTTAAGAAAAGATATCTTAGAAAAATCTAAAGAGTAATGAATTATTGGCCCTACACATTAATTTTTATATTTTCATGTTTAACAATCGTTAGACTAGGGGTTATGTTAGTATCTACTATTTTATCTAATGAACCTAAAAGTTTGGGGCTAAATAACTATGAAAGAGTTTTATATGGGTTGTCCCTATCTTATATGTTAACTTATTTAATTTATATATAATGGATATGTATGATGTTATAAAAAAATATGAAAATTATTTCCATAGTATTAGATTACACGATAGTATAGTTTTATTGGATTTAAAATTACCAGCAAAGTGGGAGATAAAAAAGCTATTAACTAGTTTTAACACAACTACACAGTTAAAAGTTAATGACCAGACTGACACCCACACACTAATTTCTTTCTACTCACCATACTCACCCAATGAAATTAAGACATTAGTAAATGATGTTGATAGAATTGTAAAATGGAATAACGATAGGGAAGAAAAGAATAATTTGTTAAATGTTAAAATTTTAGAACTTAAAAAAGTTTTTGAAAGTAATAATGTAGATTCTTTAAGAAATATTAATTTTGATTTTAAAGAAGAAATAAATGTAGATTTAAATGGAGAAGAACTTAAACTGGCTGAAGAAGGAAATAGAGAAGGATAGGACAGACATAAAAGAATATAAAAAAGAAGTTATTAAAGAAATCTTATCTATATCTAAAGAAGAAATAGCATGTGGCCCAACAAACATACAGAAACCAAAAAAACCCCTATGGAAGAAGATACTCACAAACGCCAAGAACCTCTTGAAATATTAGCTGGTATCGCCGACCAATTTACATTACTTACCTTAAATAGAATCACCACAGACATTAATATAAAACTAAACCAAGAAGATTATACATACTTAGTTAGGGAAATTGAAAACATAACTAAAGTGGGTGGACCACCAGATTCAAAAACATTTTCTTTAGAGATAGATAATGTAAATTTTATATTTAATAGGGATTAGTAGGTATATTGTTTGTATAAAAATTTTCTATCAAAGCCATTTTCTTCTAATAAATTGTAAAGTTCTTTTCTTTGTACAGTACTAGAGTCTGGTACAAATAAACAATCAGTTCTTCCATCATTTATAAAAGTTTCTTTTATAAGATTTAATAGTCTAGAACAATCATCTACATTTTTCATAGAAAATATTTTAAAAATATTATCATTTTGTACAATTAATTTATTATTAATGGTAAAAACTTGCTTAAAGTCCTTTTTAGGTAGGTAGTTGTCTACTAGAAAATCAAAAGACACCCTACTCTTATTTTGATGGTCATAAATCAACTCCTCAACCCAGTAAGGTGATAATTCCATTATATGATAATTCTGAACAGTATCCACTACTTGAATATTTCTACCAACATTATCCTTCCTATAAACAGCATTTTGATTATCTTCTGTAGAAAAGATACCCAATTCAAATTGACAAAATTTTCTTTTTACGTATTTTCTATAAAACAAAGGTTTATTACTATTAAGAAATTTACGAAATTTATGGAAGGTAGTCCTTTTCACATTAGACGTAAATAAGGTCTTTTTCGAAAGACCATTCTGAAGTAGGATTATTTTATATTTTTTTAACATATGAAAAATTATTACGAAATATTAGGAGTAAGTAAAGACGCAAACGCGGTAGAAATAAAAAAAGCTTATCGTAAATTGTCTTTAAAGTACCATCCAGACAAAAATCCGGATGGTGAAGATAGGTTTAAAGAGATTTCAGAGGCTTATGGTGTTTTAGGTGATGCAAATAAGAAATCACAATACGACAATAAAGGCCCTAGTATTGAGGATTTATTTGGGCGAGGATTTGACGGTGGTAGTCCTTTTGAAAATTTCGAATCGTTTTTCTCAAATCAAAGACAACATAATGTTAGGCCAAAAGGTAGAGATTTAGGTATAACTATATCTGTAAGTGTAGAAGACATTTATTCTGGCAAAGAAAAAACTATAAAATATAATAGAGATGTACTTTGTAAAGTTTGTGATGGTACTGGTGGTAGCTGGACCATATGTAATATCTGTAATGGAAAAGGAGCAAAACAGTATGTAACAGGAAATTCTTTTTTTAGAAATATACAAACAGTACCCTGTGATAGATGTGCTGGTAAAGGTAGAACACCAGTTAATTTATGTTCCGGTTGTATGGGTAAAGAGACAGTAAGCGTCAAAGAAACACTTAAATTTAAGATACCATTAGATATAAGACCAGGACAACGTGTAAATTACCCTAGTTTCGGAAATGAAATAAAGGACGGCATAACCGGTTCTGTATTTGTAGGTATAGAAATAAAATCTGATGAAGTTTTTGGAATAAGAGGTGATGATTTAGTTTATACCGCTTTAATAAATCCAGTAGATATGTTAGTAGGTAAGGTTATTAAAATACCCCATTTTGACGCTACATTAGAATTAAAGATACCAGAATTAGTTAATATTAGACAAAATTACGTTTTAAGTGGTAGAGGACTCAAAAAACCATACGGTAATACAGGAAACCTAATAGTTTATTTAGACATAGAGAATCCAAAATACCTAACCGACCAACAAAAGAATATTTTAGAAAATATAAAGAATAGTGAAAATTTTAAAAAAGATTAATAATAAATCTTAGTATAGAAAGATAACCTATAATTAAAGGGATGTAACCAAAAACCCACGTTATAGTTTTTTCAGTAATATTTAACGAGAAATGACTTTGGATGTTTTTACCTTCTTCAGAGTTTAACCATTCTCTAACTTCTCGTCTTCCTTCTTCACATGTTGTTTTAGGTTCATCACCCTCTTGAAGTTTAGATTTTAAAGCAGCGGTTAGTTTTGATGCGTTCTTTTTACAATTTTTACAAGCCATAAGTTTTTTTATAATGGTAATGGTTAAAATCTTATTAATCAATATATTGCTTTTTATATTTTTTTTACTATATTTGTACTATGAATGAACAAACAACAATATTTGATATTATCGAAGCTGAGGATTCTTTTAACTTTGAGGA
>TARA_R110002020_G_scaffold90465_2_pt1 | contig 15924 bp, 14 predicted proteins | sample TARA_R110002020 | Tara Oceans TARA_R110002020 (sample SAMEA4396489) | marine metagenome | biome: Westerlies Biome; feature: [MES] marine water layer (ENVO:01000295) within the mesopelagic zone...; material: water (ENVO:00002006), including particulate matter (ENVO:01000060) such... | reverse complement strand
CTGTAGTACCTACATTTGAAGGTAAAGAAATACCTAAAAAACTTATTGACCAGTATAAAAAAATGCGGGAAAACGACGAGGCATCGGATGGAACTGCAATGTCCTACGGCAAAGGCAGTCAACGGTCTAGCACTATTATAAATAGGAATTTTGTCAAACAACAGGAGGCGTTTTTAGGTCAAGGTGATTCAAGTTTAACACCGAGAGGCCGCGAATTTGATGATCTTTTAGCCGAAATTTATGAAAGAAACAAAGCTCAAGACAACATACAAGAATCACGAACTGGTCCTCCTGATACAGAAAGAGATAAACTGTTAGCTCAATACCGTGCAGATAAATACATGGAAGACAGTCACATAAGGCAGGGAGAAAGAGTACCTAAGTGGCTACAGGCTAGATTAAAAAAACTAGAAGCTCAATTAAAAGTTCAAGAGTCTAGAAATATTGAGGGTACTGGAGAGTCTAGAGCTGCTGTTATTGATTCTTTGAGAAAAGAGTTTGGTCCAGACATTGATAAGTCTATTGAGTCAGGACAGTTAGTAGTTGTTGATTACTTATCCGAACTGCCTTATACAGTATCGCTTACTGGTACTGCTAATGGAGCGTACAGTCCCACATCAAATAAAGTTTATATTGTTGCTTCTAAAGTAATGCCCGGGCAAGGTAGAAAAGTATTACTGCATGAGCTAGGAGAGCACTATGGGTTAGAACGCTTATTAGGTAAAGACTACAAATCAACCCTAGATAGATTAAAAACACTTAAAAATACTGATCCAAAAGTAGAAGCTATATGGAATCAAGTAGAAAGACAATATCCAGACATTGAAGTAGGTGGTAAGTTATATCTACAAGAAGTCATGGCTAAAATAGGTGAGCAAGCACCTCGAAGCACTATTTTTAAACGAGTAATGTCCCTTGTTAAAAACTTCTTGCGTAAGCTAGGCTTCTTTAATCCTAACAATTTAAGCACCGCTGATTTACAAGATTTGATAGCATACTCTACCAGAGTGTCTCTAGCTAAAAGCGATAAGGTTACCAACAATCAAATAATAGCGTCATCAGTAGGACTAACTCCAATTCAACTGTCTGTAGCAGAAAGAAGAAAGTTAACATACAAAGAACTAGAGCGAGATAGCGGGTTAGAGGAAGAAGCAGAAACAATAAACTTTGACCAAGACTACGTAACAGTGCCAGCTAATACTTCTTTCTACCACGGAACTCCTCGTCAAATAGGCAATATAATAAGAGGTGACAATAATGTAATTAGCTCTACATCCCCTATAAAAGCTAATGCCGGCGGTCTTACTACTGAAGGGGGTCTTGTGTGGGTTAGTCCGAGAAAAACAACGGCTCAAGTTTATGCTCAAAAAGGTGAAGATGCAGGTAATTTATTTGAATACAAAAATGAAAAACCTACAAAGCTAATTAACTATAGACACGTATTAACTGCTAAAGAAGCCGAGATAGTTAATAGGGCATTGAATATTCCTCATTACAAACTAGCTAAAGAAGGACTTAGTCTATCCACTGCAGTGACTCTTCGATCAGATTATGCTAAAAATATGGCTAAGTATGGGGCAGTAAATTACAGCGACGGTAAGATTATATACCCAGATAAAAATAATGAACCAACCACAGACGAAACTTTAGCTAAAGGGTATGGTATGGGTCCGCTTAGACCTATGTATATAGATAAAATAACTGCGCCGTGGCCTATTGCATTAAAAGCTCTGGGTTATGATGGGTACTTTCACGGTCCCGATGATTTTGTAGGAGGAATACAAGTTGCATTAGTTGGAGATCTACAGACTGATCTTATGTATTCTAAAACAGATGTACCTGCAGGACTAGAAGCTACTGAAGTTTATTTAGCTGGTAACAATGATAACAATAAAAAATATTATGAAAACTTTGTTGAAGGGTTTGAGAACGCTAAAAATAACCCTAAAGGCATACTTCAAAACATATATACTTCTGGGCGTATTAACTTAGCCTACGCAGGTGCAGGTATAGAAAGAAAACTAATTAACGAGTTTGAAGGTGCAGTAACTGATGGGTATGGTACTACTCGTGCAGATATAGTAATGGCTCAAGCTTTAGAATCTAGTGTAATAGCAGCGCAATCAGCGCAAGACGGACGTGTTCAATTTACTGAAGCGGGAACCGCTGAGGTGGTAAACGATAAAAATAATATTAATAACCTAATACAACTTCGTCAACAACTAGCAGATCAAACATCGGTTGAATTTGCTGAAGGGCTTGTACAATCTTATACTTCTGCTCGAAGATATAGACTAGAACTAGATAGATTAGAACAAAGAGCCCGTAACATTGCCGCTAGAAAAGCAGTAATAAAAACAGCAAAAAAAGACCTTAAAACTGCTAAAGGTGATGACAAAAAAGTATTAACTAAACTTATTACAAGTTATCAAACACAAAATAAAAGAGACGAAAAGAAAAATGAAAGCGTTAAAATTACTGATGAACAAAAAGCAGCTATAGCACCAGGGTTAGCTTATGCACAACAATATCCATTGCTTATTGAAATGGGAGAAATGATTGACGCTATTAATGTAAATAGAATTAATTTGTTAGAAGAGTCTGGAGTTTATTCAAAAGATAAAGCTGATGATTATAGAGAAAGAAAAGGATATGTGCCTTTATTTAGAGAGGTGTTAGATGATTTAGCGCAAGGTGATAATGAAATAAGAGAATATTTTAACGGGTTTTCTGACATAGGTAGAGAATATGCGTTTACTGGTTCAGAAAAAGCTTCTAAACATGTTATTAATAACTTATTACAACAACACTTCTGGGCTACTAACGCTGCTTTAAGAAATAATGCTAACTACAAAGCAGCTCAACAAGTGGCACTTCATAATGAAAATAATGAGCTTATATTAACTGATAAAAAACCAGAGGGTAATACTTCAGCTCCTGTTTTTGTAGAAGGAGAAAGAAAATATGCAGAATACTCAGACCCTTCATTAGCTATTGGAATACAAGGAGCACTTCCTGTTTATACCGGGATGTTATCATGGTTTGGAGCGGCTTCTAAATGGTTTAGATTAGGTATTACTGCTAACCCAATATTTCAAGCATATCAAGTAGTTAACGATGCACTAGGCGCAGCAATGTACTCTGGCGTTAGTAATCCGTTTCAACTCGGCAAGCGTATTATAGGAGGCTTTGTAGGCGATCAATTTATGGGTAGCACTCAAGCTATAGATGCACAAATGGCTAGGCTTGGTATTGCAGGGGGTTTTGGTAAAACATCTAGAGATATTTTCACACGGGCTCAAAGAGACTTAGGCGTAGAAAATGTGACCAAGTGGCAAAAACTTACGGACTCTGTTGAGAGCTTTGCTTCTAAATCTGATTTAGCTCAACGTCGAGGTATATTTCAACAAACTCTTATAGAGACTGGAGGTGTATTACAAGCAGATGGAACAGTAGAAGGTGGCAATCAAGTGCTAGCTATGAACCGAGCACTAAACATTATTAACTGGCAGAAACGAGGAGCTAGTGGGTTTGTAAGAGCAATGACTCATGTAATACCGTTTGCTAATGCATATCTACAAGGTATGGATGTTTTAATAAATGCTATGACGGGTAAGGGATTATCTGGTACCGATGCACAAACTGCAAGAATATTATTTTTAAAGACTGCTTTAACGCTTACCTTAATCAATGCTGTGTATTCTATGCTAGTAGCAGGTAATGAAGAGTATGACGAACTTGATGATCGAATTAAATTTAGAAACTATATTGTGCCTGGCACAGGATTTAAACTCCCAATCAGAGCAGAAATATCGTTACTTACTAAATTTATTCCAGAACAAACTTATCAAGTGGTAAGTAAAATGAATACAGTTGACGAAGTAGACGCAACTAAAATACGTCAAGCTATGAGCCTAGCATTGATGGATGCAGCTCTAGGACCTAACTTATTTCCTCAAGCTATTCGAGGTGGCGTAGAAGTAGCTACTAACTACAATTTTTATACTGGTAGACCATTAATAGGATTAGGTCTTAATAGGTTAGCAAAAGAAGAACAGTACAATGAAGCAACTTCACAATTGGCTAAGCTACTAGGACAGACAGGAATGATAGCTCCTATTAACGTAGATCACTTAATACGTTCTTACTTTGGAACTATTGGAGCAACTGCATTGTTTACCATAGACCAGGGAGCTAATGTGTTCTTTGATGAAAAACTTCCCGCTCCTAGATTAAAAGATTTTCCTATAATTTCTCCTCTTATATATAGTGCTCAAGGTAGAGATAGACTAAACGATTTCTATGATTTAAAAGAGGCCTCTGATGAAGTAACAGCTACAGTAAATAGACTAACAAAATATGATCCGAAGAAAGCTGTAGAATACAGAAAAGATAATAGAAAACTTTTAGCTACTCGAAGTCAGGTAAATTTAATAGCTAAAAGACTAAAAGATTTACGAGCTCGAAGAAAACAAGTAATAGAATCAACTATGGATGCTGATGCAAAAAGAAAAGCTTTAGAAAATTTAGATAAACAAATGAGTCTTACTGCACGTTCTATTAGTCGCTTAAGGATTGCGTCAGGCTTATAATAATCTCCAACACCTGACGCCCATACAACCGTCCTTTCTCACAACAAATATTTTTACTTTTACTTTAGCTCGTTTAGCTCCTGATTCAATTGCATAAATAGCTTGAGCAGTTTTTAGTGTGGGTATAAAAAAACTTTCTCCTATACCCATAGCTTCAAATGGAAATATCCATTCAGGTTCATCATGTATTCTCATGTAACGTCTCTAAAATAGAATCAAAACTATCAAGAGGAAAAGCATATGTCATTACTGGCGTACTTGCAGCTGCATCTTTCCAACCTGTACCCATACGCTTTTTAACTTCTTTCACTTTAATGCCTATCTTGTTTAACTCAAATACAATTTGTCGAGAGCTTACCATGTTCTCTGCTAAAAACTTACGAAACTCAGGCTTAGAAATAAACATTAAATTGTTATCCATTTCAGCTCGAAGAACTAAAGAAGTTCTAGGCTCCATCTCTAGATTACCATTTTTAAAAGCTAGCATGCCTGTTTGATTCTTCATAATAAATTCACCAACAAGTCCTGCGTAGTCCACTTGATTGACTTTTACTACCCCGTCTCTAATAGCTATCATTTCACTGACAATCCTGTCATAAATTCTGTCAAGGTCATAATCAATGATTCGTGCTTGCAAAGCTATTTCTCCTGCTGTCATTGATGCAGCAAGCGTATTCTCATAGAATCTATAAGCAGTATCCTCTCCAAAGTCTTTTCTAAATCGCACTACCCATTTTTCTATCATGTGTTGTACTTCAGCATCTGAATGCTTATATAAATTAAATATAAAATCTCTCCCTGCCCACCCATAATTAAATCTAAACTTATCAAATATTTCTCTACCCATAGTAGCGTCGTCTTTAAAAAGTTGAGGTTTTTTAACTGAAAACTCAATTAACCGAGCCACCTCTCCATTAGGGTCTTTTTTCAATACACTAAGCTTGTCATACAAAGAATGATTAGAAGTAAATATAGCTATCAAACTTGCTGACATTTCGTGGTCTCGTTCTGCATTTACTGAAGCCTGCATTCTAATTTTAGATTTACCTTGAGAAACTTTGTGAATAAGTTGTGATAAATCTTTAGGCAAAATATTGCCAACTTCATCAAGCCCAAAAGGAATATTATGTAAGCCTAGATAACGACCAGTCATACCATTTGCTGTTGCTTCTAATACAGATAAATCTTTAGGATTGCCCCACAAAGAAAGGCAACTGTATAGAGCACCTGTCTTAGCTGCACCTGACTCTCCAGTTAAACATAAAGTAACTCCTGAAGTAGAAGTATAGTCCATCAATACAGATCCAAAACCAGTGAGTAAAGTAAAGGCGTGAAGCTCTAACGTGCGTTGATTAAGTCTGTTTGCTGCTTCTTTCCAAACTTTATAGTCACCGCTAGTTTTTAAATGCTTGGCAATGCTACGACATAAAGGAGATGTGGGTGAGGATACTTCCTTTCCTTTGCGAGTAAGCTCAGATTCTCCCACTACAAAAGATTCTCTTTCAGGAGTCCAACCCATTTGCATTCGCATAATTTCTGCAGATTGTTTACTTGTAAGATAGTGTCCCCATTTTATTATGTAATTCATTAAATTTTTTGCTCCTTTAATATCAGGTGTAAATAAAACCCCTTGACTAGCTAATATTTCTTTTAACTTTTCTATTGCATATACAGATCGCATTGGCAATAAAAATTCTCTTTCGGGATCGTTTGGTAAAATAGCTTTCATTAATAAACAATCCCCATCTGTAGGACTGTAAATTCTTTTAATTGGAAATACATCATATAAAGTTACTAACTCAGGCTCTTGTGGTATAGCTTGACCATCGTCATCATACTTAATTATAGGCATATAATAAATGCCGCCTTGCGCACCATATACAAACGGATAAAGTTCTTCTGGCAATGTTGCAAGACCGGTGCCTGTAGCACTTTTATCTTTAATAACATTAAGAGTGGCAGAGGGTATGTCTTCCCCTACAGCCACACCGTTGTGCTTTAAAACATTTTCATTAGGTGGAGCTGTTTGTAACACTTTACCAAGTGACAAAGGGTTAGTAATCTTACCTCGATGTGAACAATCGTTGCATACTTCTGGATTAATAGAATTAAATGTCTCACATGAGTGAGGCATACCTTGAGTTTGAAGTGCTTTTTTCTCTGTCTCCTCTGCGTTGTATGTTGGATAGCCTTTGGATATTTCATGTATTGCTTCATCTCTATCCTCACAATGTTGGGCAATTGATAAAGCTGAATACCATAAAGGTTCTGCTAAAGTCTCAGCATTATCAAGAACATATTGAATTTGAGCACACCCCTTTTGTTTTATCTTAGCAAAGTTAGACTCAAAATTATTTAACTTCATCATCTTTATCTGAGCGTCAGATACTTTTGTAGGAAGTTGCACAGGCAAAATTTCTCCTAAATAATCTTGAAACTCTTTAAAGTCATAAACAGAAAGAGGCCCGTCTATAATTTTAGTAGGTACAGGTGGATCAGTTTTTAAATTAAATGTATCAGGACACCGAAGTATGCGAGCTAAATCAGCAGTAACTACGGGGTCTATCTTAAGTCCTTTCTTAATACAAAGGTCTTTAAATTTTTCTGCGTATGGCTTCCATTCAGCTGCGGGTATGTCCTCATCAAATAACCAATAAGCGTGTATACCTCCTCCTGAATCAATCTTTATAGGGGGTGGTAAATTGGCTCGTTCTACAAAAGAATCCACTGCTTGCGAAGCTTCACTCTTAGTATCGTATCCTTTACCTTCTCCTACATCTAGGTCTACAAAAAAAGACCTTACATAAACTGCATCATCTGCTTTACGGCTATAACTTGAAAAAGAACTCAACGCAACAAAAATGTTTTGTTTTTCTTCATTAAACTGAGATACTGCAGATTGTATATCGTCAATAGACTCTACAAATTTATGTCTTGGTATTTTCTTAATAGGGTCGATAGCCGCTACACAATAAACCCCATTGCTAGGTAGTGCTTTTTTATAAAACTCTGTAATCATAGTTTTCCTATCACATTTGACTTAATAAATTGTTTCGCCTCTTTATGAGATTGAACAGGTAATGAATTCAAAGAAAGGTTACTATTAATAATATCCATAAGTTCTTCAATTCTTTCTATGTTTTTACTTCGTACTGCGTTACCCCTGAACCAGTTATAAAGAGTCATGCGAGACACCCCAAGCACTTTAGCTACTTCGCCTGGTGGTAGATTGGCTTTAACACATAGGAGCCCAAACTGAACTCCTAGTCTTTTATCATTAAATGAATACAGGTCTCTTAAATATCTTTCACTAAACATAAAGTCTCCTTAGTTTTTCACCGACCATTTTTTAACGATGTCGTCTACATCAGCAGGCTTTTCTATAACAGGCTTGCCACTATCTTTTAGTGTAGGTTGTTCGACTGCTAAGTCAGACTGTGGAAGAGCGTCAGCATTAAGAGCAGCAGGTGGATTCTCCTCAAACCCATCTTCAGCTGCGGTGGGTTCTGTAGGTTGAACATAACCTTCTTCTGCTTTAAACCCAAAGTCGTCCACAGAAACATCAGCTCCGTCTACATATTTTATTACTTGCACCCCCATTAACTGAAGCTTTACTCCTGCCCCAAGTTGTGGAGAATACCAAGGTTTAAGTTCAGCTTTAACTTTAATTTCTGATCCACCCCAAATATTACTATTAGTCATTTGTTTACCCGCTGCATCAAAAATCTTCGGCTGATACTTAGATTTAAACTTAAGAATTGTATTGCCTGTAGCTTTTTGACCATCATCAAACTCAGGTTCATATGGAGGGTTAGCTGTATTAGGTTGCTTACCTGTAGTCTCCGCTACGTCTTGTAAATTCTTTTTAAAAACTTCATTAATAGTTTGAATAAGCGGTTTAGCATCTGCTTCAGAAAGAATAAGATTAGTTTTAAAATCTCCCTCTCCTGTTTTTTCATCAAACTGAACCCACTTAACATCAGGTTTTGATATCCAGGGGTACTGAGAAACTCCTGTTGGAGTGACTATTACAATAGGCTGTTCATCTGCCATAATTAAATCTCCTTATATAAATGTGACCACTTTTGCACGATTGCATTTGCTTCGGCTCGGCGGTCGGATTGCATTGCATCTTTTTTACTAAACCCAAAAGACTCTGCGTCTAGTAATTTAGGCACAACGTTTAATTGCACTGCGTTGAGTGCTTCTTTACTTTCTCCATAGCTCTTTACTACCTCAATGTATTCTGAGTCTACTGCCGAACTAGGAGAAAATAATACTTTAGGAAACGACGCAACAGGGTCTAAATGAATTTTAGTTATCACCTTGTTTGCATTTACATTATTAGTCGCTAACATATTAATATATGTTTTTAATCCCCACTTTCCATATGATTCTTTTTGCCAACATGAATTAGACGGTACAATAAACTGAAACACGCCACTCTCTAAATCATCTTTTACTACTACTGCTATTTGCCACGAGATTTTACAGGAAGACCCGTTACTCACTACGCTATTACGAACACTGTAAGGACATTGATCGCACGAACTAGATAAAGGATTGGATACTTCTGCGTCAGGAGTCTTTGAGTCACTAGACCAACAAGTAGGCTTTGTGTACACTCCTGGAGTAAAAGATTCAGGGTAATAACGACGGTTAGTAGTATGGGCCATACGAACTATAACTACCTTTAATTCACGACCTTCTACTACTTTAATAACTCCGTTACCCAAATGTTTTTGAAACGTGTTGTCTTTAACTTTTAACTTCTGATTACTCGTATATTTTGCTCCTGCAACTGCAAGCGTATCAGAATCCAACACACCCTCAACTATATCAGGGTTGTCGCTAATAATTTTATCTAACTCGTCTGTCATTTTAAGTTTTATTAGTCGGCTTTTTAACTACAATATTGTATTCCCTTATAGAGTTTATTCCTGGGGGAAGACCGTCATTCCCATGACTTACTAAATACTCTTTTAAATTACCGTTGTGTAGCCTTTGTTGTAGTAACTCAATAAGATTGTTTTCCATAATAAAACTTTTCAAGCCGTCCCAATCACTACAAACAAAATTTTCTCTTAATGTTTTGATAATAGTTCCAGAACCTGTTTTAATACTATCAGCGTTAATGTTATTACATTCCATCAACATCACGGCTTCTAGCTTTTTAAGTTCATCTTTTAAGCTTGAATCATCTAGCTCATATTTTCTTTTCAAAGCGTCCCTTTGATTTCTAATGGCGATATAAGCACCTACATAGTCATCAAGCTGCACTTTGTTTTCGGTTGGTGTTTCTAACTCACTCATGTGTATCTCCTCTCTTTAAGTTATTAATAAGTGTATCTACTTGCTTTTGCGATTTTCTTGCGTCACGATCAACTGAAGCTAAATGAGCAAAAAACTTTTCAGCATCAATATTTCTTTTAGCCAGTAAACCTAATATAAGGCATGACACAATTAAATACTCATGGTGAGGTTTTTCGCACATATCCTCAATTGCACTATCAATTAAACGCATAAGCTTATCAAATGCCTCATAAGGCGGCTCGCTCATAGTCCTATCTCCTCTCTATATAAATCAACTAAATTTTTATGTCTATCTACTTTACCTTGCAACATAGCGTACATTTTTCTTTCTACTTCAGAACCTTGCAAATGAACCACGGTCATTTTGTTTTTTTGTCCTACTCTATCCATTCGAGCAATACATTGTAAGTAAGCTTCTACCGACATTACTGGAGACCAAAAAACTACTGTGTCTGCCCTAGTTAAAGTTACTCCATGCGACGCAGATTGAGGTTGTATAATTAGTATTCGAGGGTCATCAAAGTTTTGAAAACGATTAAATATATTTCTTCTTTCGTTAGCACTAACTGCACCATTTATAACCTCACAGGTAAATCCTTGCTTAGTAAGATGAGCGTTTACTAATTCTATAGTGTGTCGATAAGGAACAAATATTAATATTTTATGTTGAGTTTCGTCAATAACTTCGTTCAAAGCCGCTAGTCTAGGTTTAACATCAAACTCAACAACTTCTTTTTTGTCTGTATACACAGCTCCACCAGAAATTTGAAGAAGTTTAGTTAGGTTGCTTGCAGCATTGACTGCACTTATTAATTCACCTGCGGTCTCGATAAGCATTTGTTCCTTCAAAAGTTTATAATATTTAACTACTTGTGGCGTTAAAGGAACTTCCCTTGTTTGATGCATTACTTCAGGGAGATCCAAACAGTCATTCTTAGCAAAACGAATAGCGGGTTGCAAAGCTTTAAACACTAAATCTTTTGCGTTTCGTTTTGGAGTCCACTTAAACCGAGTCACTTGATACATTACTTTATCTCTCCAAGCACCACTAAATTTTGGTACGCGTTGAGGAGAAACTAATTTAGCTAATCCAAAAGCATCTACTGGTGATTGAGCTGCTGGAGTACCTGTCATTAACCACAGTCTTGTATCAGGCTTTATAATTTTTGCTAAAGTTTTCCAACGGGCAGTGGTGGGTGATTTATAAGCATTTGCCTCGTCAATAATAATTAAATCAAAATTGTTTTTAGCAATGGTCTCTCTTACAATACCTACCCCATCATAATTAATAGCAATAAAGTCAAATGGCTCTTCAATAATTAATTCTCTTTTCTTTTGAGATCCATGTGCTACTCCTACTGAACGATGCATTATAGTATTTTGTATATCAGCTTCCCATGCAGAGTACATAATTGATAAAGGGCAGATAACTAAAACTCTTTTAATTTGTCCTAAGTTCATTAAATAGTCTGCCGCCCACAATGCTGAAGAAGTTTTTCCTGTACCCGCCTCGTTAAAACAAAAAGCTCTTTTGTTTATAGACAAAAACTCAGACGTAATTTTTTGATGGTCAAAAGGTGTAAATGTCCCTGGCCATGTGTAGTCTCTTGTAATTGGTGAGGGTAACGGATTACGAAAAGAAACTAATTGATTTAGCTTTGTCATTTCGTTTACACCCCAATAGATTAATACTTCTGCGAGGTTACCTTTCTGTCCTACAACTTCTAATTTCTCTATATTTGATTGTATATGAGGTATCATATACTCAGGGATTGTTAGTTTTACAGCAGTATTATCTATAATTTCCATAGGGTCTTTTCACAATAAATAGTCCTATATAATACTACTTAGTAAGTTTACTGTCAAACCCTATTTTACTTTATGTCTTGCTACTTTTTTACACCATTTTAAATATTCAGGTAGTGGGGTAGTCCCTCTAAACGAATTAATTGCCCTACAAACAAGCTGAATGTTTCTAGTGGTGTATGCTCCTCCCGCTTTAATTCGATCTATGCTAGCGTTAGTTAAATTTATTTGACCCCTTATTCTACTGCAAGTCATCTTCACTCCTGACAATGCACAAAGGTATTTTTGTTTTTTTAATTTTCTAATTAATTTTTCAGGAGTAAGATTAGTATCTTTTTTCTTTGATAACAAATGTTTAAAGTATGCGTACCAATCTCCGTTCTCTCTTTTATATCGTTGATTAACTTTATTAATTAAAGTGCATTTATGAGAGCAACAAAGGTATTTGGGGTGCAAAGTGGTAAATTTATTCTTACACACAATGCACGATTTTTCGTACATTTTAGGTTCTTTGAAACTCGCACGTTTTTACCGAGCACCATTTACATAATGGGGTCGGATTAGGAAGCCATTTATCTGTTTCATACGCATGATCCAAACGACTTAAAATTTTTGTAAAGATTGCCCAAGATAAACTTTTATCTTCGGCTTTATATTCTTCGGTAATAAAAGTCTTATGTTTAAGAAACATAAGTCCCGCTTTTACTTTTTTAATTTCTGGAAAGTGTTCAAATAACATAAGAGCCATCAGTCTTAATTGTTTGGTATCTGGGTAGCGGTTACTTCCTGTTTTATAATCCACTACAAATGCATAGTCCTCATCTAAAATAACTAAATCCGCTATGCCTCGCACCCATCTATTTTCATCATGAAAATCACAAACTTTTTTATCTCGTGTAAGTGCCATTTCTAATTCTGTTAATTTCTTTCCCGGAATTTCAATTAAAGAATCTACCATAGACTGAAACCTTTGATAGTTTTTAGCAAGTTCTTTACCATCTTTAACATAATTTTCTAAGGCAGTGTGAACCTCTTTACCATATATCATAGCCTCGGATTCTTTTACTGTATAATTTTGCAGCACGCGAATCTCATGGTATTGTCTAGGACAATTTTGATATTGTTTAAGTGATGAAAAACTCCATGTGTAATCTGACATTATCTTCCTTGACCTCTATATTTTTTAAAGCCCCTTCTAAAATGTTTATTCATGGTAGAAGTTTTAGCAACGCGTCCTCCTTGACAAGTACGTTTATGTACGGGCTCTCTTGTTCGTTCGGTCTGTTTCAGTCGTGCCATTACAGCTCCTTTTTAGTTTGCATGGGTGATGTGAATCGTAATATCTTGTAGTTCCCGTTTTCATGTCTATCGATTTAATCAATGTGTCTTCGGGAAGATTTATGTACTCTTGCAATAAACATTTAGAAGCTTTTGCGTCAGGTCGATGCAAAGACATCCAAAGATGAGCGATCTCGCATGACTCAAAATTGCCTTGATACTCCCATTTATCTACTGTAGAGCTAGTGCTAATAACTAATACAAATGCAAATTCAATCATTACCAAAATACCTCCAAGTCTCCATTACGTCTAATAGTATGACCTTGTAATGTAATTCTATATTCATTAGGAATATATTTTTTTAACCCTGATATACGGTGAACAACTGTACCGTCATGTACAACTAAATCTCTTTCATTATACGCGAAATGTTGTGGTTGATGAAACTCGTCAATGTAGTCCATACCTCCGCCTGATACAGGCAGTTTTATAGGAAGCGTAAATGCGTAAGTATCTTGCCCTTCTAATTCCAAAGTTACATGCGGATAATCTTGATGCCAAGTGCCTGCAATAGACAAAAATTTAGGGTCTGAAGGAAAAATATGAAATCCAGGCAAAGACAAATCATGAGCCAAGTAAAGTTCTTCGTTAAATACTTCTTGTAGAGTTTTTAACATTGCCTCATAAAGTTCTCCAAACTCTCCCAATAATATATCGTTTTGCCACAAAGAATCTTTATAGTAAGAGTCTGTTTTTCCATCAAGATAGGCACAACGACCCAATGTGTAAAAAGGAAAATCGCTCGATCGAGGAATCCATATTTCTCTTAAATTTAGTACTTTATCAAATACATCAGTAGTGCTTATATCTATAGGTGTAGTAGTAAACGTAGAACTCGGCTTATCTTCCCACTCTATTTCTATATCCATTAGCAATCTCCATAGTTATTAGCTACTCCTGATTCGCATGCAATAGGTAAATCATTCGCCCATTTAGGAGTAGTAGACATTATGTTTTCAATAAACGCTCTAGCTACTTCAACTTCTTTCTTAGGTATTACACAAACTACTGCGTCATGCACGGTAAGAACAGGTCGATACTTTTCATTAATATCAATCATCTGTTCCCCAATAACAATCCGAGCTAACGCTTGTACTACATTCTCTACTACTGAACCGCCCCAAACAGTAACTTCACCTCGCCTAGAACGATATAAATATCTAGCATTAACTTCACTGGTGTCGCGTTTAATATCTGGGTAACGTATGTATAAGCCATTCGGTAACTTAATACCTTTTGAGTCTACTAACAAGACATTATGTTTGTCTAAATAGTATGGCTTTTTGTTTGAAGGCCAAGAGACTAAATCTTGTAATGCGTTCTCACAAGTACGCCAAAAATCTGTTACTTTATAATTCACATCTCTATAAATCTTTACTAACCTTTTACACTCGTTCTCATCAAACTCTACCCCCGCACCAAGTTTTAAAACATTTTGTAGCTTTGCAGCACCCGTACCATAACCCAATCCTAAAATACAAGTCTTACCTACTGCTCGCTCTACTTTGTTACGCTTATCTATTTTTTTGTTATATATCCTACTAGCAAACTCACAATACACGTCTCTACCTTCTCTATACCACTCAGTAACATCTTCCTGACCCGATAGCCATACTAAAATCCTAGCCTCAATTTGTGATGAGTCGCAGTTTATAACTTCATATCCTAAAGGTGCTATAACGGCTTGTTTCAAAGTTTTTTTACGTGCGTCTCTCGACGGTAAGTTCTGAAAATTTACTTTATCTAGACCCGACCATCGCCCTGTATGTGCACCGTAGTATTTAAGAGGTATGGGTAGTTTGCTTTTGTTTCGTTTACCAATACTTAAAAATCGCTCAATGCGAGACTCTTCTATGGTTGATTTTGTACCTAGCCTTACTGCACAAAGTTCTTGTATAAATGAGTCTTCGTGATTCTGTAACGCAATGAACCCGTCATCAGTTTTAGCTAATGCATAAGTTTCTTTGTTAGTCGTTGGAGATATTTTTAAAGGGGGCGACACCCCTAGTTCATTAAGTAATTCAGCAAACTGTTTGTTGCTCGCTAATTTTTTTCTTACAGACTCCTCGTCCTCGCATTGTAATTTACTCATTAACCCTTGCAACAACTGTTGTGTTTCAATCTTCAGTTCTTCTAATCTTATTTCTAAAAGAGCGTCGTTTACTTCTAACAAAGGTTGTGTAAACATTCTGATAGTAATATCAATAAGCTTTAGTTCGTTGTGAGGGAAGTCTTCAGAAAGAATCTGAAACAGTTTATACGTTAGATTAACGTCATTTTTACAGTACTCGCCGTACCTATGCAATTCATGAGGTTGAAAGTCTTCTAGTCGTTTACCTTTTGCGTCCAAGACCTCGTGTCCTTTCTCTCCTAAATTATAGTGTTCAGCAAGAAAAGCTAAAGACCCACCAGTGTCTACGCCATTGACCGATCGAGCCATGCAAAGTGTGTCTAAATATATATGGGGAGTTATGTTGAATATCATGCTTAAAATAGCACCGTCAAACAAAGTGTTGTGGCACAACAATAAAGAATTACCCCACTTCACCTCGTCTAAAACCTCTTGTAATTCTTCATGAGAACCTGAGTGCCATTTAGATGAGCCATCATTGATTTTAATTGCAAAACCAATAACTTGAAATCTCTCGTCTCTTATATACTCTTCAGTAGTTAAATTAGAGAGACTAAACCCTATGTCATAAAATGTTTCAAAGTCAATCGTTATTAGATTCAAGTTTTTCCTTTTGTTTTTGTTTGCGACAATACCCCGTCATGTTATAAATCCCCATGCTAGTATTAATAGCACACCACCACGCATTCTTGTCCCATATCTTTGCTGGGTCTCCGCATTTTACGCAGACTCTTTTAGTTTTA